>Ga0209049_1000085_pt1 | contig 18168 bp, 13 predicted proteins | sample WorMetulBAHAMAS2_FD_187398 | JGI IMG/M metagenome (GOLD analysis project Ga0209049, IMG submission 187398) | Marine gutless worms symbiont microbial communities from Max Planck institute for Marine Microbiology, Germany - Olavius ullae BAHAMAS.2... | ecosystem: Host-associated > Annelida >...
GCCGCCCACAGATCTGACAATGGGCAGCGAACCGAGAAGCTGTCCAATCATGTCTATCTGTCCGCAGGGTTCCCATTCAGAAGGGACGAGCAGGAACGATGAAGCTCCAATCAATTGGCCTGTCAGTTCGGCATCATATCCCTGTATGAAGGTCCAATGCTCATCCTGTGCGCTGCGTTCAATCACATGCTGTTCATACTCAGGATCGCCTTGACCGTAGATGATTAGATGGCATCTGCTATCGGGCCGCCGATCATGAAAATCGAGTCTCAGTATCTCACTCAGTCCCTTTTGGCGCGTAAGACGGCCATGAAAAAGCACCCAGGGAAACTCCTTCTTCGGCAGTCCACCATGAATAAGAATGCCCCTAGCGCCGAAATCCTCGCTTTGAAAGCGGGCGAGAACAGTCTGCTTCAGTATTGACTTCTTCTGTCTGTTTCTTCCAGATGTCAATCCCGAGATGCCCAGCCAGTATTCGACGCTAATACCGTTGTAGTTGCCCCGCAGGTGGATTCTGTTGTTTCGGTAAGAGCGACCCAAGTTGCCGGAGTAACGATCGGTGCTATTGAGTATTTCCAGGGCATATCCCGGCGAGACCGTGTTCACATGTCCGTAGAGCCCTGCTGCCATGAGTGGGTTCACCATATCATCCAGCACAGCGCGACTGAGAAGCGCGGGTTCTAAGTGGGTTAATTCGGCACTTTCTTCTATTTTCCCCATATTCTGCTGATAGGCAATTCCGGCGTTGTGAATCGTGATCAGAACACCCGTACTATGGAAAAAACCGAGAGTGTCGTGTTTCATAATAAACAAGGGCAGCAGCCCACAATGGCCATCATGCCCATGGATGATATCCTGGGGTATCCCCTCATTCATGAGGGCAAGCACGGTTCCGGCTTGAAGCAGTGTATTCATTTCCCGAGAATCGTAATGTCCTTTCCCAATCGCCGCAGAATCAGGACAGTCGTCATTCGTGTAGGTGTAAACGGCGTGCTTCGATGAGAAATACGGGGAATCGAGAAGGCGGATATTGATACCGCCTAGTTGAAAACCAAAAATCCTGATATTCTCCGCCCCGTCCCAAAGAGGTAAACTGATACTGTAGAGAAGATCTCCTGATTTCAGTCGGGCATAGCGCGGCAAGAAAACAGTAACAATATCACCTCGCTCAACCAGAACATCAGCGATGCCCCGTACAACATCCTTCAATCCCCCGGCTCCAATAAGGCCTTCCATTTCCCGGGCAACGAGAGTAACTCTCACTGTTTTTCCAATAAATCCGGTCTGAGGGAAGAGGCTTCATTCAGATAGAGAGGCAAGGCAGGTCCCCTCCCCCTCCAGATGATCAGAATCCTGACTGCTCGCGGAAGCGAACCCTCAACCTCCGGTTCCTGGGAGCAGAATAGGGGCACAGAATCAAAATCCGGAAGGGCAATTCTTAGCGCAGAAGCGGCGTTCATCTTCTGCAGATCGGCGGTCTGTGAGAACTGAACACTGACAATGCTTTCTATGGTGATGCTATTGGATTTCATCAGAGATCGCGCCAGAGTTCCGACGGCCTGAATCATCGCTTTGGCTTCATCAGGGTCATTTTCAACCGTAATGGCGCCTCTAACGGCAATCGTTTTCATGGGGCCAGAATAGCAGAGTACGCGTTCTTTGTCACAAATCGGGTAATCCTTCAATGAATACGAGATCTGAGATCTGCGCATAACCATATTCCACAACAGCGACTTGATAAGAAGATATGCTGGTTGAATCCCATAACTGGGGATGAGGAAGAGTGAAGCTCATCCCGACTGTTTCGGCATTGACTTGCCACAGCCTGCTCGGCGGATATTTCTCCTCATCGAAAACAATGAAGAATTCATCGGGGATGACATCGATTCTGAGTACGATGCTCCCTGAAAGAATGATCTCATCGTTTCGCACCATCGTCGTCTTCTGCTTCCAACGCGATCCTGTGAATACGGCCACAAGCAATATCCGCCCACCAGGCAGGGCACATGATCCTATTCCGGCGTTGAACCAGTCGGGATTGAGAAGATTGGCCCGGTGAGAAGGGCTATCCATCCAGGCTTGTATGATCACATCGACATCATCTCCCGCGCCGAGGTTTTCACCGGAGCGCAGGGCCGTGCCGCCTTCAAGACGGTAGCGTTGGTTCACCCGCATGCCATCGCTGCTTCTATGACTCAGGGTCATTCGTGATGCCAGCTCTGATGCATGTTTCTCTGCTGTATCGGCTGCTGTGCTCTCCAATCTCAGAGCCTGAAGCCTATGATCGGTGCGTATCACGTTTATTTTCCGCAATGCGGTGAATGCAGCCGAATCGGCATGGGGTCTTGCGGGAATTGAGGAAACGAGAACCAAAAGGAACACTGATGCTGTAAAAAATAATGAGGTCGACATCGTCAGCCTGGAGGCCAGGACATCTTCCTGCCGCCCAGAATATGCGCATGAAGGTATTCCACTTCCTGCCCCGCGTGAAAACCATTGTTGATGATAACGCGATAGCCCTTATCTTCCAGGCCGAGGATCCGTGCCACTTCAGAAACCGCCTTGAAGAAGCGACCCGCTTGTGCATCATCCCACTCACGAAGCCTTGAGAATCTCTCCACTTTCAGTTTAGGAATTACCAGAACATGAAGGGGGGCCTGGGGATTGATGTCATGAAAGGCAAGTACATCATCGTTTTCAAAAACCGGATCAACGGGAACTTCGCCACTGACAAAACTGTCGAAAATCGTCTTACTCATTTTCCCTCCTTAACGAAATCCGATGGGCCGTGACGGCGAGGCCGCTTCAACATCGAGGCTCATGCTCAGCATATTCTCCCCATCAAACACAAATCGTCCTCGAAAGGGCCTCTCAGCCATCAGGTGGGGAATCCACCAGCCGTCGTCGCTCCACATTCGGTGGTACGGGATTGTGTTTTCATCAGACCAGAATGGGGCAGCTTCATCGGTTTCCATCATATCCCCGGACCAGGATTCAGTCGCGAACACATAGCCCCTGATCGAATAACCATCAATGAACTGGAAAAACAAATCGCCCGCGTGCCGCAGATCTACCACGACTAAACCGACTTCTTCAAGCGTCTCCCGCTTCGCGGCTAGTTCGGGGGTCTCACCAGGATTCACCCTTCCCCCCGGAACATTGATCAGACCCGAACCCAACCCGGTTTTCTTGTGAATGAGCAGTATTTTCTTGTTCTTCTTATCCCGTATATAACAGAGCACGGCATCATCGACGGCCTTCCAACTTCTCGGATTGATATCTCTCGCTCGTTGCATACTCCTAACACTAACTGTCCATGCGAGTTCGTTCAAGATAGAGGCAAAAGCCGTATTCGCGTTGCTCAGGGCTTGGCGATTGTGTTAGTCTCATGCCCACAGTCATCACATGGAGCGCTAGCATGGCAAAACAAAAAACCGCCATACGAAATATCGGCATCATAGCGCATATCGATGCTGGAAAAACCACAACCACCGAACGGGTACTATTCTACACTCACAAGAGCCATCGAATGGGCGAAGTGGATGAGGGAACCGCGACAATGGATTGGATGACTCAGGAGCAGAACCGAGGCATTACGATCGTTTCGGCCGCGACAACCTGTTACTGGAGGAAAACCAAGATCAATATCATCGATACTCCCGGACATGTAGACTTCACGGCTGAGGTGGAGCGTTCACTGAGAGTTCTCGATGGAGCCGTCGGCATATTCTGTGCCGTTGGCGGGGTTGAGCCCCAGTCCGAAACGGTCTGGCATCAAGCGGACCGCTACCGAGTACCGTGTATCGCCTACATCAATAAGATGGATCGCGTCGGCGCCGATTTCTTCGCTGTGGTAAACGAAATTCGGGAGAAACTTACAGCCAACCCCCTGCCTGTGAGCATACCCATCGGGAAGGACTCGTCCTACGAGGGCAATATCGATCTGATCAATATGAAAGAGCTTCACTGGGACATTGACGATGAGGGATCTGAAATAAGAATTTCAGACATCAGAGATGATCTCCAACCCCTCGCCAATGAATGGCACGATAAGCTGCTTGATGCTCTTTCGGCCTTCAGCGAGGAGATAACCGATCTCTATCTGGAATCCCGAGAGATTCCGACAGAACTCATCATCAGCACAATCAGGAAGGCCACCATTGCCAGAGAGCTATTGCCGGTGCTTGTTGGTTCTTCGCTGAAGAACAAGGGCGTCCAGCCGGTTTTAGACGCGATTTTAGCCTATCTACCTTCCCCGGAGGAACTCAAACCCATTATAGCACTCCATGCCAAAAAAAACAACCCAATAACTATTAATCGGGAGGAAATGGAACAATGCTCGGCCCTGGTATTCAAGATTCAGCATGATCGGGAAATGGGCACTCTCTGCTATTTGAGGGTTTATTCCGGGTCTATTAAAACTGGGTCGGTGCTTATCAGTGTGAACGCGGCTAAGAAGGAGCGCATCAATCGGCTGCTCAGAATGCATGCCAACAATCATGAGCAGATATCAGAAATCAAGGCCGGTGAGATTGGGGTCGCGATTGGATTGAAATTCGCCCGAACCGGCGAAACCCTTGCCTCAGAAGGCTTCCCGATTATCCTGGAGATGATGAATTTCCCCGAACCGGTAATTTCGGTGGCGATAGAACCTAAGACCATGGGCGATCAGGACAAATTGAGAAATGCCCTGGCAAACCTCCACAAAGAAGATCCAACATTTGACGTGAGAGAGAATGACGAGACGGGGCAATTGATAATATCGGGGATGGGGGAACTTCATCTGGATGTTGTGGTTACCCGGATACTGGAAGAGTATAAGGTAGATGCCAATGTCGGCAAGCCGCAGGTAAGCTATCGTGAATCAATTACGAGTGCTGAAACTCATACCGAATTCTACCATCGAGCATTGGCGGGCAAAGAACACGCGGCTTCGGTTACGCTCAAGGTTGAACCACAAAGGCGTGGGGAGGGGAATCTGTTCGTATCTGAAATCTCTCCCACCGTGCTTCCCGCCAGCTATCAGGAAGCCGTGAGGCGTGGCATCATCGGCTCCTTTTCCTCGGGAATCGTTATGGGTTATCCGGCGGTTGATATCAAAGTGTCTCTTATCAAAGCCGAATTCCAGGAAACAACAGCCAGCGAGATTGCCTTCGAAATTTCCTCGTCGTTGGGCTTTGACAATGCCTGTCGCAAGGCGGGCCCCATACTGCTTGAGCCCCTGATGCAGGTTGACATCATGTGCCCATCTGAACAGGTAGGGGATGTTATTAGTAATCTCAGCCAAAGGGGTGGACACGTAGAAAGCATGGAGTCCCGGCCGGCATATGAATTAGTAAAAGCCAAGGCACCCCTTATCAAGATGTTCGGTTACTCGACGGCACTTCGAAGCCTGACCCAGGGACGTGGGACTTTCTCCATGGAATTCAGCCATTTCATGGAAAGAAGTAACAGCAACTGAAGCCGTCATTCATACTCCTCGGAGAGAATGAGCATCACTCATCTCATTCTCCACTTGGATTTTGTTGACGCTAGGGGAATGCTGTCGTAGGATTTCAAGGTTCACAAAGATTTAGGAGGACCATCATGGCATATTCCATGAACTCTATTCGTAACATTGCTTTCTGTGGTCATGGCGGTACCGGCAAAACAAGCTTGGTTGAACAGATGCTCTATCGATCAAAGGTGATTCCAAAGGCGGAGACTGTCGCGAGTGGGCGAACCGTGAGTGACTACCATGATGAGGAGATTGAGCATAAGATATCCATTCATGCCAGCCTCATGCACCTGCCCTGGAACGATGTGAAGATCAACCTCCTTGATACCCCCGGATCTTCTGACTATGTCGGTGAAGTGGTTACATCATTTCGCGCCGCTGAAACCGCCGTTATGCTGATCAGCGCACCCGCGGGGATACAAATAGAGACGGTGAAACTGTGGCGGAGGCTGGATAAACGGAATCTCCCCCGTGTTGTGTTCATTAACAAGATGGATCAGGACAGGGCGGATTTTCAGAAGTCGCTGGATGAAATCAAAGAGGCTTTTGATGCTACGGCCATTCCATTGAATCTTCCTTTGGGGCAGGGTGCTGCTCACGAGGGTATCATCGATCTACTGCACATGAAAGCCATCAAGGCCGGCGGACTTGAAACAGATATTCCCGCTGAAATGAACGAGCGAGTAAATCAGTGGCGTGAAAAGCTTATAGAGATGGCCGCGGAAGGTGATGACGAAATCACCGAGAAATTCTTCGACGCGGGCACTCTGGAGGGGCCGGACATACTCAAGGGACTCAGAGAGGGCATGGCGGGCAACACATTTGTGCCCGTACTATTCGGCTCTGCCGAAATTGGTTCGGGTATCTCCGATCTGTTGGACATCCTCGCAGAGCTCGCGCCGGCGCCTGGGCATGTACCAGAGCCCCTCGAAGAGAGCGAATCGTTGCGTTACGATTCGTCGGGAGATTTTTCCGGTTTTGTCTATAAGACATCCATCGACAAATTCTCAGGTAAGATCAGCTATGTGAAAGCTGTTTCCGGCGTACTCAGGTCCGGAGAAATCTACAATACCCGCACGTCCAAAAAAGAGCGGGTAACGAAGGTATTCCATATCAATGGGAAGATGCTCCAGGAAACCTCGGAGCTCCTAGCTGGAGATTTGGGTGCCGTTATCAAACTCGATTCAGTCCGCACCAACGATACCTTGACAGCAACAGCCCGAGATATCCGTTTCCGTCCCCTCGCCTTGCCCTCCCCTGTGCATTCATTAGCAATCAACGCCGAAAACCAGAATGATGAGGATAAGATGAATGAATTCCTTAACCACGTCGCGGAACAGGATCTTACATTCTCAATCGGTTTCAACGAGGAAACCAAGGAAACAGTCATCTCAGGAATGGGTGAGATGCAAGTGAACAGCATCTTCGAGAAACTGAAAAAGGAGACCAAAATTACTGTTTTGGCTAGGAAGCCCAGAGTTCCCTATAGAGAGACCATAACCAAGGCTGCTGAATCGGAATACACCCACAAAAAACAGACAGGTGGTCATGGCCAGTTCGGCCGCGTATTCATTAGGGTGAAACCTCTCGCCCGTGGTGAAGATTTTGCGATGAGCAATGACATCAAGGGTGGAGCCGTGAGCCGTGGTTATTTCCCAGGTATCGAAAAGGGTTTGCGAGAAGCCATGCAGGAAGGATTTCTTGCGGGCTATCCCATGGTTGATATCGGAGTGAGTGTCTACGACGGCAAGGAGCATTCAGTAGACTCATCCGAAATGGCATTCAAGCTCGCGGCGAAAAATGCTCTCAAGCAGGCCTTTGGGAAGTGTGGGCCGACATTGTTGGAACCCATGGTTAATCTCACCGTATATGTCGAAGATCAATATCTTGGAGATGTTCTTTCAGATCTATCGAGTAAGCGGGCCCGGGTTCAAAATCAATCACCCGTTGGTGCCGGGATTCAGTCCATCAAGGCCGTCGTGCCTCAAGGTGAGCTTCTAAGCTATACCATCGATTTGAAATCGCTCACCTCGGGCACTGGTGCATACGAAATTGAATTCAGTCACTATGATCCTATATCCGGAAAGGTGGCCCAAGACGTTGTTGCCGCCAGCAAGAAAGAGGCCTGATCAGAAATAATAGGATGATCCGCAACGAATTCTGAGGAGAGATAGGGGAATTCCAAGCTGGGTCAGTTTGTGCTGATCAGGTGGTAAAAGGCCTTTATCATGATTGATTTCTCTCCTTCATCGCCGTGTAGGGACGGCTTCTGGTGATACTTCTGTATGCCGGTCGGATAATACGGCCGCCCGATACGAGTTCTTCCACACGGTGAGCACACCAGCCGGCAATGCGTGATGCCGCGAAAATCGGTGTAAAAAGGTCTTCAGGAATGTCCAAGCAGGCATAAACAAACCCTGAGTAGAAATCGACATTGGCGCAGAGATCTTTGGATTTTCCGCTTAACTCACCGAATATCTGGGGACTCACCCTTTCGACGCATTGATAGAGCTGATACTCATCGGCACGTCCGCTCAGTGCGGCTAGCTCCGATGCCTTGGTCTTGAGAATTTCGGCGCGTGGATCTGATTTCGTATACACGGCATGGCCCAATCCGTAAACCAGGCCTTTCCGGTCGAAAACTTGTTTCCTGAGCAGCTTCGTGATGTAGGCTTTAACTTCTTCCTCATCGGCCCAGTCTTTTACATTCGACATGATGTTATTCATCATCGCTCTCACCATGTTTGAGGCACCACCGTGAAGAGAGCCCTTCAATGAGCCGACCGCGGCGGCGATGGCCGAATAGGTATCGGTACCTGAGGATGATACGACATGAGTGCTGAATGCCGAGTTGTTACCACCTCCATGCTCAGCATGGAGAACAAGGCAGAGATCGAGAATCTCGGCTTCCATCATGGTATAGCTCTGATCATCTCTCATCATCGCAAGGAGATTCTCCGCCGCGGTTCTTTCCGCTTTCGGTGTGTGGATATACAGTGAAGCCTTGTTGAAATAATGGTTTTTGGCCTGGTACGCGTAGGCTACAATCGATGGAAAGCAACTAATGAGAAACACGCTCTGCCTCAGCACGTTGGGAATATCAGTGGCTTCGGCATTGGAATCAAATGAATAGAGGGAGAGTATCGATCTGCCAAGCCCATTCATGATGTTGTCGCTCGGTGCCTTGAGAATCATGTCCTCGACGAAATTCTCGGGAAGTTCCCGGAGTTCACCAAGATGAGCCTGAAACTCACTCAATTCGTGGTTGTCAGGCAGATACCCAAAGAGAAGGAGAAAGACCGTCTCCTCAAAGCCGAAGCGCCCCTCGGCCTGGAAACCGCTAACGATATCTCTCAAGTCTATCCCACGATAGCGCAGAACACCCGGCACGGGCATTTTGACTCCCTCATCAAGGATGTAACCATGTACCTGACCGATCTCTGTTAAGCCGACAAGAACACCTGTGCCATCAGCATTTCTAAGGCCTCTCTTGACACTGTATTGCTCATAGAGCTCCCCCGGAATGCGGTTTTGCCGATCCGCTATCTCCGCGTATTTCGCAAGAAATGGGTTTTCTCTCTCTTCGTTCATGTCAGTTCCTTTTCAAAAATCAAATCTCGGATATTGCGGCCCGCGTCAATACCTCGTCTTTCAAATTTCGTCAGTGGCCTATATTCGGGTTTCGGTGCCCACACAGCGAATTTATTCTTCAGACCCGCGGTATTCTCCAACAGGTTCAAGATCTCCACGGCATAATGATCCCAATCGGTGGCTATATGAATATAACCCTTGACTCGTAACGCCCTGTGCATCAAGCTGATTACCGGGGCCTGAAGAAGCCGGCGTTTGTGATGCCTCTTCTTCGGCCATGGGTCGGGAAACCATATATGAAAGGCATCCACTGTCTCCGGGTGAAGCATATTGGTCAATATCCACACAGCATCACCTTCAATAATCCGTATGTTCTTGAGTTTTTCCTGTTCGATAAGCCATAACAGCTTCCCGATGCCCGGCCTGTGCACTTCGATGCCGATCAGGGCCCATTCGGGGTGTTCTATCGCGACCGTTCTGGTCGCGTCGCCCATCCCGAATCCGACTTCCACAATCCGCCTGGAGCTGGGATCAAAAAGGTCATCCCAATCCAGCGGCCCACCGTCATATGGTGTTACCCATCTCTGTGAGAGTTCCGCATAGGCCTCCCTCTGTGCATGTGTCATCCGAGAGGCGCGGATAGCATAGCTCGGAATGTAGGCCAGCTTCTCGAACATGACTCAATCGTAGCGCCGCATGGGAATAGAGTCAAAGGTGATGGAGCATGGATGCTAGAGCAGGGTTTCCAGGCGTTCTCTGATAAAAGCGGATTTCTCCTTGAGAGCAACATTTCCAATATCCATCAACAGCCCCTCGGGTGTATGAGGATTAAGTTTTACCCGCCCCTCGCTCTTTTCTATCAGATTCATCACCTTGTCAACAGAAATCGAGGTGAGTTTCCCAAAAAGAATCTTGATGCTCCCCTTTTTCTCCTTGAGATGGCTTATTCTCAGTTTGCGGCAGATGATGCGAATTTCCGCCATGGAAACCAAACTGTGCAATTCATCGGGCAGTGGCCCAAACCTGTCATGAAGCTCTGTATATAACCTGCTTAGATCCCGATCGTTCTCAACGGCCGCAATCTTCTTATACACCTCCATCTTCTCCGATTCATCACCGATGTAACTGTCTGGAATGAAACCCGAATAGTTGAGTTCCAGATAGGTTTCAGGAATTTCCTCCTTATCATCTTCGGCCGTTCTTTGTTGTATGGCCTCTTCAAGCAAGCGGATATAGAGATCGAATCCCACGGCATAGACATCGCCGGACTGCTGGGCCCCCAGGAGATTCCCCGCGCCTCTCACCTCCAAGTCTTTCATGGCAATCTTGAAACCCGAACCGAGTTCAGTGAAATCGCTTATCATCTGAAGCCTCTTCATGGCCAATTCACTGATTTCCCGACCCTCTGGATACATCAGATAGGCATAGGCCAAGCGTCCAGAGCGTCCAACGCGCCCACGTAATTGGTAGAGCTGACTGATGCCATACATGTCGGCACGATCGATTATGATGGTATTGACATTGGGGATATCAATACCATTTTCGATGATTGTGGTGGAAACCAACACCTGGAATGCACCGTGGACAAATCGGTGCATGATGTCTTCCAACTCTCTGGGCGGCATCTGGCCATGAGCTATTTCCACCAGTATTTCGGGAATCAGATCGCGCAGAAACTGCTGAATTCTCTCGAGGCCTTCAATCCGGTTATGAAGATAGAAGGCCTGCCCTCCCCGTTCAACCTCCGTTCGTATCGCTCTCGCGATAACCGTGGCGTCAAAATGCTGAATGAAGGTTTCTATGGGCTGACGATTGCGGGGCGGTGTTTCCAGAAGGGTCATATCCCTGATTCTTACCAGGGACATGTGAAGGGTGCGGGGAATGGGCGTAGCCGATAATGTCAGACAGTCCACCGAGGCCTTTAATTCTTTGAGCTTCTCCTTATCCCTGACTCCAAAACGCTGTTCCTCATCAATAATGATTAGCCCCAGGTTCTTGAAGGACACATCTTTCGAAAGTATGCGATGGGTACCGATAACAATGTCCATGTCGCCGGAACTGACTCCTCTAAGCACACTCCTGATTTGGGAAGTGGGAATGAAACGGCTGAGCATTCCCACAGAAACCGGAAAACGCTTGAAGCGCTCATTGAAACTCTCATGGTGCTGCTCCGCCAGAATTGTTGTGGGACAGAGGTAGACAACCTGCCGCCCGCCCATCACGGCCTTGAACGCGGCCCTCATGGCAATCTCTGTTTTTCCATAGCCTACATCACCACAGACAAGACGATCCATGGGTGTGGGCTTTCCCATATCCGTCTTCACATCGGCAATGGCCGTGAGCTGATCTTCGGTTTCCTGCCAGGGAAACGCGGCTTCAAAACTGATTTGAAAGTCATCATCTTTCGGGAAGGCATGGCCGCTCGCGATCTGCCTTTTCGCGTAAAGATGTATCAGTCTCTCCGCCAGATCGGCCACCGATTTCTTCACGCGCTTCTTCTTCTTTTCCCAAGATGGGGAACCAATGCAATCGAGTCTGGGTTCTCGCCCTTCCTGACCTATATAGCGCTGAACCAAGTTCACCTGCTCAATGGGTATGAATATCTTCTCCTCATCGGCATACACTAAGCTGATGTAATCCCGCTCAGCGCTGGCAGTCTTTATCCTCTTGATGCCACGAAAACGGCCAATACCGTAGTTTATATGAACAATCAAATCACCAGGCTCAAGGTCGACAAAGGAATCGATAGCCGTGCTTCTCGCGCTTTTGAGCGAGGCCGGAGCCCTTTTGCGCCGGCCGAAAATTTCATTCTCCTGAATAACGAGGATTTTCGCATCCGGCAGATGGAAGCCCCCCGAAATACTCGCCGAACCGATATGAACCTGCTTGATACTCTTAAGCAGGTAGCCGATTCTCTGGCTCTGAGATTCACTCTCGGCAAAGACGAAGATTTCATAACCGGCATCAGCTAAGCCAGCGAGCTCCTCTTTCAGAAAACTGATATTCCCGAAGAAAGAGCGTCCTGGCTCGCTTGGAAAATCGAATAGATGGACGCTACTTTGTTTCTTCAGGGCATGGGTAATCAAGCGGCGTTTGCGTGACTCAATAAATGAAGAAAGATCGGTAATGAGTCGTTCAGGCGGAGGGGTCTTCAAATCCTGAAGCGATGATTGTCGATACAAATCCGAGTATTCCTTGATCATCTGAGACTCGGCGATTTCCAGGCGCTCCTTGTCGATGAAAACTGTTGCCGATTGCTTGGGTAAATAATCCTGAAGAGTACTCGGAGTCATGTATGCCTGGGGATAGAAAAGCTCCTCCCCCCTCCAGAAGCGGTCGGATTCAAGTGCGTCAAATACTTCGACATACCTGTCCCCTGGATAATTCCGACGTAGGGTTGAAAGGGTGGACTCCTCCCATATGACTTCCCTGAGAGGATGCAGAGTCACTTCTTCCAAAGTTCTTAAGGAAATCTGAGTTACGATGTCGAACAAGCGGATTTCCTCGATGGCGTCCCAGGCGAAGACAATGCGCACGGCTTCTCTCTCTCCCAGAGGAGCCAGATCGAGCACTTCACCTCTTAGGGCGAATTCACCCGGAACACTCACCCGGGGAACCCTGGAATATCCGAAATTCTGCAGTTGACGCTCCAGACCCATCGGGTTTATAGCGCCACCAACCTTCAAGTGGATAAGCTTGTCACGAATGCTCTGTGGTGGGGGGAGAAGCCCCAGGGCCGACCTGAGAGAAGCGACAACTATGCGCCGCTCTTCTGACGCGAGCTGGGCCAGTACCGTCGCCCGCCGTCCGAAAATCGCCGCCTGGGGGGATACTCCCCGATACAGCATGGTGCCCCACCAGGGGAACAGGGAAACGTTGTCTCCATAGAGAGAGAGATCTGCTTCGAGAGCCATGGCCTCGGGCTCGTCGGGGGTGATGATGAGCAGCGGCCCCCCACTGAGAGCGGCCAGTTTCGAGAATATTCTTGTGGCCCATGCCCCCTTAGGACCACTGAGGTTCAGAGGGAATTTCCCTGTTGTCCAACACCGTACCAACTCCTCCCAGTGAGGGCTGGAGGATAGGGCACGGTCAAGTGATGTTTTGAATTTACTCAGCATAGAGATTTACCGATATTCCCATTAGGAAGAGCTCTGTTTCGCTATGATAGCAGAACTTTCAATACCACGACCCTCAAGGGGGCTCCATGGCGCGCCGATTTGTCTTCTTTATCCTCTTCGCTTCTTCAGCGGTATTATCTTCTCAGGCGGAAGTGGGCTTCAGCATAAGATACCAGTCGAGAAAAATCTATTATACAGGCGATGAGATAGTCTTGAAACTCACTATTTCGAACCCCATCGATTCTGAGAAGCCTGAACTCATCTTCTATCTGGCAGACGACCCCCGGGAGAGTTTCGGCTTCAGCCTCCGTTCTCTGAGTGGAGAGCCTGTGCCGCTCACCCGCGATTTCTTGGCATCCCTGAATGATCGCGGTGCCTATCGGGTAGTACATTTGATACCTGGACAGGAATTCTCCATCGGCGTTCCGCTTAATGACTGGCTCGACCTCTCTCAGCCCGGGCAGTACCGACTCACCGGCATGTTCTACCCCATGCTCCGAGGCATGGAAGCCGAGAGTGTCCAGGCGGATGCCGTGCTCAATCTTTCGCTCAGGCCCAAGATCAATCAGAAGTGGAAAGATCAGTTGGATGAAGATGTGCGTAGCGCGCTGAGGGCTCGCGAAATGGATCCTCTCTCAGTCGTGAAGGAAACCCTACTCTCACGAAGCAAATCGCAGTATAATCGGGCCACCCTATATCTCGATTTGGAGTCCCTCGCGGCAGCGGCATCACGCGAACTCGAAGGCGAGGAACTCGAAAACTCCCTTCTGAGTGGAATTTGGGATGATATCCCTGGTTTTGAACATCCATCTACATCCTACGAACTGCTATCCTCTCAATCCTATCAACATGAGGCGATAGTCCGTATGGAAGCGAGATATGAGCCATTCGGAGAAGAATTCAAAAGGGATTTGAGATTCTTCCTGCACAATCCTGATGGATATTGGACAATCCGAAGGATTGAGGCATTACAGGATGTCGATCCGGATAGCTACGGTCAACTCAATCTCTCCCCCCCGGAGATTGTCAGCGAATTACTCCGAGCCGTACAGAGGCGCGACTGGGAAATCGCGCTCAGATACCTCGATTTAACCGACCACGTCCGAAACTTGCCTGAGAATGTCGATCGTTGGAATAGCATGAGCGGCGCTGAGCATCGTCAAACCTTGTCGGAATACCACCAGCGCTTCGTATCCGGTCGCCTCGAAAATAACCAAATTCCTCTCACGGATATAGAAACCTGGAGCATCAGCAAGGTATACTACACCGATATGAATGGAACAGTAACCGTGGAAAACGCCCGCGTGCACAGCGATACGGCCAGTGGTCCATTGAGGCAGGAGAGTACCTATGTATTCCGGCTTGAGAGAACAGCGACCCCTTCGGCCCGCTGGACCGTTGTAGGTTATGATGCGGCGATCGTGAGGTGATGAGGGTGCTTATCATGATCGTTGCCGCGGACAGGGCCTTGAAGGGTCGCTTCAACGCGTTTTTCGGCGCATTGGGATATACATCAGTGCAGTATACACATCCACTGAAAGCCATCGACAATATAGAGGATCTCTCACCCGATGTTCTCATATGCGCCGCCGTTGACTATCCACGCCACTGGAAGCTCATTGTCAAACAGCTTCGGGATACCCGGGAGTACAGTGAAGCTGTAATCATTCTCAATGTGGACGATCATTTTGACACCGATGAGGTAGACAAGGCCGCCTTTCTCAGGGTTAATGCCATCTGCCCTAACAAGATGGAAAGTATCGAAGACTTACGCCGACTGGATCATCTTATCAGGCGTTATAAAACACCGCTTGAGCATCCTGATATTCACAACACCTGGATTCCCTCCGATGCTGATCGGGTATCCTTCATGATCAACCATCCGCTGAATTTTCACATTGTATCAGGCAGGCTGATTGAACTGTCTCCCGCGGGCGGCATTTTCCGTCCGGATGAGCCGGGGGATATCGCGGATTTGGAACCGGGCATGCTCATCGAAAGCGCCTCCATGAGAGTCGGGGACAGCCTCTTGGATTTAAGAGCGCGTATCATCAGTAACGCGGACTCACTTTCGCTGGCCTTCATCGAATTTGCCGATGACGGTTTTATGAATCTTCTCCATGAAGTGAATCGCCGCCTCGCCGCTGTGTGACATCCCCGCTTGACCCACTACATTTCACGCCGTAGTATTCTGAGCATGTCTCACAGAAGAAATTTCATCTTTTCCTCAGAGAGTGTGGGGGAAGGACATCCGGACAAAGTCTGTGATATTATCGCCGATGCCATTCTCGATAAGGCCCTGGATCAGGATTCAGAATCGCGTGTGGCCTGTGAATGCTTCGCATCGACGGGGCTCATTCTGATTGGCGGGGAACTGACCACCGAGGGCTATATCGATATCATACAGACGGCCCGCGAGGTTCTTGTGGATATTGGGTACGACGATCCCAGTGACGGTATCGATGCCATTTCATGTTCGGTGATGTCGGTAATCAAACCCCAGTCGGCGGATATCTCCCAGGGTGTAACGGCCGGGCTGGGGCTTCACAGGGAACAGGGTGCCGGTGATCAGGGTTTGATGTTCGGTTTTGCCTGCCGCCAAACCGAAGAACTGATGCCTGCCCCCATTCAGTTAGCCCATTCAATCATGAAGAAGGCGGCAGAAGTGAGAAAGTCGGGGCAGTTGGACTTTCTCAGGCCCGATGGCAAGTGTCAGGTGACCCTCCGCTACGAAAATTCCAAGCCGGTTCACATCGATACCGTAGTGCTCTCACATCAGCACAGGGAAAGCGCCAGTTATTCCATGGTGAAGGAAGGATTGATTGAGGCTGTTATCCTTCCCTCCCTGCCCGAAGACCTCATCAGTCCCCGCACCCTCTTTCATATCAATCCAACAGGCAGATTTGTCATCGGTGGCCCGGCGGGTGATGCCGGCCTCACCGGACGCAAAGTAATAGTGGACACCTATGGTGGGTATTCCAGACATGGTGGTGGTTCATTTTCTGGGAAAGACCCTACTAAAGTAGACCGATCAGCGGCGTACATGGCCCGATATATCGCGAAAAACCTGGTGGCAGCTGAAATTGCCGACGAAGCGGAAATACAGCTGGCCTATGCCATCGGCGTTGCCGATCCGGTCTCTATTCATGTGAATACCTTTGGAACAGCCGAGATTGATGATGAGAAAATTGCGCAGCTACTTCCTCGGGTATTCGATCTCAAGCCGGCCGGCATCATCAGCACGTTCAATCTCAATCGCCCCATCTATAAACCCACCGCGTCCTATGGGCATTTTGGCCACAACGAATTCCCTTGGGAGCGAACCGACATGATCGAAACACTCAAGAATGCTCTTTAGCTAAGATGGCGACCGAAGCGCGATGGTGGATTAGGGAGGGAAACTCGCTTCGATGCCAACTCTGTCCTCATACCTGCCGTATCGCCGACGGTGAGAGGGGACTCTGCGGCGCGAGGGGGGCGGAGCGGGGGCTGATGGTGCTGCCGGGCTACGGTCGGATCTCAACCGAGGCACTCGATCCAATCGAGAAAAAACCCCTGTACCACTTCCTGCCCGGCCAGATGGTATGGTCGGTGGGCTTTACCGGCTGCAACCTCAACTGCCCCTCTTGCCAGAATCACAGAATCGCCAGGGCCGAATCCGAGGAGGGCTACACGCGCACTCCCGAAGAGCTCGTTGGCGATGCCGTGAACTCCGGCGCCCATATGATGGCATACACATACTCAGAACCGAGCATTCACTGTGAGTTTCTTCTGGAAACAGCCCACGCGGCGTCGGCGGCGGGACTGCTCAATGTTCTTGTTACCAACGGCAATTTGTGTAAAAAACCGGCAATGGAGCTTTTAAACGCTATGGATGGTGTTAATATTGACTTGAAATCGTGGAGCGCTGAGTATTACAAGCGCGTCCTCAAGGGGAATCTGGGGGCGGTACGACAGTGTATCGAGATTGCCATAGAGCGCTCATGGGTAGAACTGACTACGCTGATTGTCCCAGGTGACAACGACGATGAAACCGATATACGGGACATGGCCCGATGGATCGCGTCCCTCTCCGAAGATATTCCCCTGCATCTATCAGGCTATTATCCGGCATACAAATATAAGAGAATGCCCACAGAGCCTAGGCTTCTACGCCGCTATAAGGAACTTGCTGAAGAAGAACTCCGCTACGTCTATCTTGGCAATACGGGTGAGGACAATGCTACTGTCTGTGCGGGATGTGGCAAAACACTGATTCACCGCGGCAATTACAGCATCCGTAGGGCTGTGGAAAATGGCGCCTGTCCGGATTGCCGAACCGTCATCCCGGGAATCTTCGCCACGAAGCAATCCGGCTGATCAAACATAGGGAAGCGATGCCGCTACCCGCTCAATTTCGTCCGCATTAGCCGCCAAGAGGGCGGTGGAATTCCAACTCCCATCGAGTAACGCATTACGATGGGTATCCGGCATGGAAGTCGGCCAGGTCGATTCTCCAGCGGCTATCCGCATGTTCACCAAATCGATGTGAATGTCGATCTCCGGGTCAGTCTCAATCCATTTCTGAAGAATCGCGATGTTCTCTGTGCTCAAAGTGGGTGTCGGTATGCCAAGAGATAAGCAGTTTCCCGCGAATATCTCCGCGAAGGATTCGCCGACGATCGCTCCTATCCCATAGTCTTTTAGGGCCTGGGGAGCGTGTTCCCGGGACGAACCACAGCCGAAATTGGCGTTTACGACAAGCACGGGATGAAAAGCCCAGCGCGGATCGTCGAAGGGATGATTCTTCCTCCTGCCTCTTCCATCGACTCGTTCATCGTTGAACGCGTGCGCGCCCAGTCCCTCGAAGGTGATGCATTTCATGAACCGTGCCGGTATGATGCGGTCGGTATCGATTTCATTTCCGCGCACGGTGATGGCCTTGCCGCGGAAGCTCTGTAACTTCATGACGCGACTCCTTGT
>Ga0209049_1000086_pt1 | contig 18101 bp, 14 predicted proteins | sample WorMetulBAHAMAS2_FD_187398 | JGI IMG/M metagenome (GOLD analysis project Ga0209049, IMG submission 187398) | Marine gutless worms symbiont microbial communities from Max Planck institute for Marine Microbiology, Germany - Olavius ullae BAHAMAS.2... | ecosystem: Host-associated > Annelida >...
CGCGCCCACCGGTATCCCAGCCTGCATGAGCGCGCCGTTGAATGTGATGGAGCACACGGTACCCAGCCCCATTTTTCCCCTGGGGACACGGGCATCGCCCATGCTCTCTCCCTCATCCATAAGGACTAAAAGAGTCCCATGGGCCAGCCCAGCGGCGAATACCGGCGGCACCAAGGTCGCCACCGCCTCACGGCCATGCTTCTCGATCAACGACATATTGACCAGCACGGAACCCCGACAGCTAGCCGGATCGAAGCCCATCCTGTAGGTCATATCATCGATTTTAGACGATAGGAACCCTACCTGGCCATAGACATGAACCCGCTCAAGTTCCTTCAGGCCCGAAGCAGTGAGGAAGCGCCCTTTCCTTTCCTTATAACCCGTAAATCCCAAGCTGTCAAGGGCCTTCAGGTGAAAACGAACCGTTCGTTCGCTTACATCCATGCCCAAGTTAACAAGCTGCTCCTGAATCTTCCGGCTCGATAGGGGCAATCCCGATTCACGAAGGATTCTCATTATACTCAGGCGCTTATGCTCCGCCCTATCATTCATATGGCAGACTACCCCGGACGAAGTGGCACTGTCAAACTTCGCGGCACGCGCTTACGGCGGGTATGGAAATTTAACCTCGTGCTTGTTATCCTTATTGTATGCGAAGAATACTGTCAGCATGCCTGACTCCGCTGGCCGCATTGCTGCCTTGTGCTCTGGCTGGCTGCATGGTGGAGCAGAGCCTCACTCTCAGTCCCGAATTATCGGGGCATTGGTCGATCAGCGCTGAAGCAATGGACTTCGCCGGGGATGCGCTGGACGATTTAGCTAGTCTGGGTGCCTATGATAATGCCGCCGCTCTCTACGATGAAGCGATTATCGACACCGAGGCCCTTATCGCCCAAAGGGATGATATCGATAGCTTCGTCATCGAACGAACAGATGGGCATGGATGGAAGGCCGATATCGAATTTCGAAATCTCATCTCCATGCTCGGCAGCAGTGCCGGCGGAGCTATTGCTGAAATCCTCGGCGATGAGAAGAGCATGACATTGAATCTGAGATTCAACCGTGAGAGCGCCGAGAATCTGAAGGAGCTCTTTCCCCTGTTAAGTGAACCGTCCTTTTCTCTTTTTGATCCGGCCTCCACCGTCGGCATAGACGAGGAAACCTACATCACCGACATACTCGGTTTCACCTTTGGCGAGGATAACATTCCCGCCATGAGAAATGCCTCGATAGGAATGAGTCTCACTCTTCCAGGAGCCGTGATCAGGGTTGTCGGTGGCAAGAAGACTGGGGCGAATACGGTCCGGTTTCAAACCCCCCTCACTCGATTCCTGGTTCCGGATGAGCAGATCGCGTGGTCGGTAACCTGGAGCAGGGATCCGTGAATCAGAAAATTTCCGTCTTAGGGGCCGGAGCCTACGGTACGGTGATTGCCCGCGCTCTGGCTAAGAAGCAGAACGATGTTATGCTGTGGAGTCATGACGAGGCCCATATAGCAAGCATCATGGAAAGCCGTGAGAATGAGCGGAGACTTCCCGGGATATCACTGCCGGAATCCCTGCGGCCTGTCGCCTCTCTAGTGGAGGCCTGCAGCGCTCGTGACGCACTCATACTGGCCATACCCTCCTTATACCTCATGGATGTGGTACGCCAGATGCTCGGTGTTGAAGATATTATTGAGGCCAAACCCAGAATCGCGGCGGTAACAAAGGGTTTTATTCCTGGAAAAGAGCGTGTGCTCTGTGTCCTGGAGGCCATGGAGAACTATTTGCCTGGGGCCTATAAAAACCATCTGGTATATATCTCGGGTCCCAGTCACGCCGAAGAAATGGGACAAGATAGGCTAACGGGCCTGATCAGCGCCTCGTTGAATGGGAAGAATGCCCTTTATTTTCGAAACCTCCTTCAGAGTTCATCACTCATGGTGTTCCCGGCATTGGACGTTGTCGGCGTTCAGGTGAGTGCGGCAGTGAAAAACATCATCGCCATTGCCTTCGGCATCCTGGATGCCTTGAAGGGTATTGACCCCCTTGTGGGTGATAACACCGAATCCCTACTCTTCGCGGCCGGTCTGAATGAGATACAAACTCTGGGGACGGCTTTGGGCGCCACACACCCTGAAACCTTTACATCGATTGCCGGGGTTGGCGATTTGGATGTTACCTGTCATTCTACGCACGGGCGAAACAGGCATTTTGGGCGTCAGATTGTTCTGGATAATCTCATCCGGGCATACGAAGACATCGATAATCTGATCGCCAATCTCGACCAAGTCGGTTATCTGCCTGAAGGAGTCCCGGCGACCAAATACACCATGCAGATTGCCGAGAAGAAATCACTTAGGCTCCCTGTGATTCAGAGAGTCTACAGCATACTGAACAGAGAAATGGAACCGGAGCTCTTGGAACTCATCGATTCTTTCCGGTCATCTACCGCTCACCTTCCACCCGAAATTCCAAGATGAGCGGCAAATGGTCGCTATATCCTTCTTCAAGATCGCTTCTCCACGATACGGGACGATTAGCGAACCCGCCCATCACCTCAGAAGCACCGGTGAAGCAGCTTTCAAATACGATGCCCGGTGGATGGAGCATTCCACGAGAGAGCAGTGCACGATCGGGGCGGGACCACTCATCCCGAAACCAGTATGTTCCCCCCGCCGGACCGACAGGCTCGGGGTCAAAAAACACATAGGAATCCTCTCGCATACCCACAGCCTGCTTATACTCGCTGCGCAGAAGAACAGCATCATGGGCATCGGCGGCGTTTTCCGGATTCCAGGGGGCCAGCGCGGCGGGGGTTACCTTGCCGTCTCCCGGCGTGTTCATATCACCGATAATCAATACCGGATGACTCGAATCGGCACGCAGATCGTCCTCAACAATTTTCCGTACCTGGAGGGCCTCCTGTCTCCGAGCCGCTTCGGTAGCGGCTCTGCCGTCTCGGGGAGATTTCCAGTGCACCGCCACCACATTCACTGAACCGCCGGGAGAATCGACGATGAATGACAGGGCGGGTCTAAGAGATCGTACGCCATACTTGCCACAATCGACAACCTCGATATCGCGCAGGGGATAGCGGCTGAGAATCCCGCAGCGAATAATCCCGAAACCGGGCACGGCCACGCGCCAATGATACTTCCCGCGACCCGGGAGGCCGTCGGCAAGATCGTCGAGAATCTCCGGTTTCTCCAATTCCTGGAGAACTATGAGATCCGGGAGCTCACTCAGGCAGTTCTCAAGCACCTCGGCACAGCGATCGAGGCGCCTCCGATAGAGTCTCTCACTCCAGCTGTCGGTTCCCGGATCGAACTCCTTGTACTCGTTGCCATCGTCTTCGCCATCAAAGAGGTTTTGGACATTCCAGCTCACTACCGACCAGCGATTATCCGCTTTGGGAAGGCTGCATTGGCAGGCAATGAGAAGAAGGAATACCGAAGTAATGCCCAGCATTCGTAAAGACATAGAACGTTCCCTTTCTAGTCCATAACCAACCCATGGCGCGATCCGCTTGAATCCATGCTGACCAGATGCCTTCCATCCGCTATTATTCATGTCCATGGCCCATCTATGGCTGATCAAAGTTGGTGAAATCACCCTCAAAAAGGGCAACCGGGCCTTCTTCGAACGCTTGCTCAAGGAAAATATCAGAAAGAAGCTGAGACTCTACGCGGATTCACAGGGTTCGCGGGGCAAAATCAGCAGCCGAGGCGGGCGATTTTTTCTCGAAACTGATTGTTCCGATATCCATGTGACGCGCATTCTTCAAACCACCCCCGGCGTTGTGGGCTTCAGTAGGACATTGCGAGTCGCCAAGAATATGGAGGATTTGGGCAAGGCATCCGAAAAGCTGGCTCGTGAATGCATGTCCGCGGGTCTCGGCAATCTCTTCAAACTGGAAGTCCGGCGCAGCGACAAGAGTCTCGCACTCGATAGTTACGGGTATGCCCGCGAACTCGGAGGCATGCTACTCAAGGCCATTCCCGAACTCAAAGTGGATGTCCATGAACCGGATTTCATCATCCACATCGAACTGCGTGAGTGGGGCTATGTCTATTCAACAGAGCTCTCGGGCCCCGGCGGCCTGCCCGTAGGGAGCTCTGGACGCGGCATGCTTCTCCTTTCTGGAGGCATCGATTCACCTGTGGCCGGCCAGATGATGGCGAAAAGAGGAATGAGACTCTTCGCCGTGCATTTTCACACCCCTCCCTACACTTCTTCTGAGGCCCTGAAGAAGGTAGAACGACTGGCGGCTCTGCTGGCGCCCTGGTGCGGGGGATTGACACTCATACTCGTGCCTTTCACGCAATGCCAGGTGTACATCAGCAAGAACGTTCATCCCTCCGCCACAACCCTGCATTCACGGGCCTGCATGATGAAGATCGCCGAGAAACTCTCCGATAGGAATCGCTGCCATGTCCTGATTACCGGAGAATCCCTGGGTCAGGTGGCCAGCCAGACTCTCGAAAGCATGTCCTTTACAGGAGCGTCGACGGCGATGAGCGTTTTCAGACCGCTCATTGGTCTGGATAAAGAGGAAATCATCGCGATGGCACGCCGGATTGGGACATTTGAAACCGCCATTGAGCCATTTGAGGACTGCTGCACGATGTTCAGCCCGGCAAAACCTCTCACCCGCCCGGATGTCCAGGGCGAATTGGCCGTGTTTGAGAGTATTAAGGGATTAGCAAATCTCGCTGATGAAGCGGCTAACAACAGTCTCGCATGCCGATTCGATGCCATGGGCAATAGATTCCCGAGCTAGGCAGTCGCCTTCGTATCGGAAGCCTCAGCGGACTTCGCGGGCGAAGAATCGCCGGTCGATTTCAGCGGTGTCGACGCGTCTTTCCGGGAATCGTTCACATAAAAACCCGATCCCTTGAAAATAATTCCCGAACCTCCGCCGATGAGACGGCGCAATTTCACCTTTCGGCATTCAGGACATTCCGTCAAGGGGACATCAGACATGCTCTGAAATGTCTCAAAACTGTAGCCGCAAGCACGACACTCATAATCATAGGTAGGCATAACCAGCAGAATATACTCAATGTCGGCTATTGAGGCAATAGCCGAAAAGCAATATTCGCGGCGGATTTGGGGAGGCACATGGACCGATGGGCCGATGGGGAAATTAGCCTTACGTCAATAGTCACCATGATAGTCCATTCGGATGAAGATGCCTGATGCCGAGATTTCCCGTTTGATATCGCCGATTGTATAGTCGCCATAATGCACCATACTGGCTAGCAATGCCGCGTCGGCACAGCCGTCGGTGAATACCTTGAGAAGATGCTCTGGCAGGCCGGCTCCACCGGAGGCGACGATGGGTATGCTCAGCATCTGGCTCACTAGGCGGGTCGCCCGTATGTCATAGCCATCTTGAGTGCCATCAGCATCGATGGAATTCAGAACTATTTCGCCGGCACCCCGGTTTTCAACTTCCTTGCACCATTCAAGCATGTCCCGCCCGCTCCTCACCCTTCCACCGTCAATAACAACGCCATAGCCCGAAGGCATGGAGGAATCGGCTTCGATATCCATGGCCACAACGATGCACTGGGAGCCGTATTTATGTGCTCCATCCGTGATGATATCCGGATTCCGCACGGCAGCGGAATTGACACTTACCTTTTCCGAGCCGGCCATAATGACGGCACTGATGTCATCGCGAGAGGCGATTCCACCTCCGACGCTGAAAGGTATGAAGATATTCTGTGCCACTCGGCGCACGACATCAATCATGATGCTTCGCTTCTCCGCCGATGCCGTGATGTCATAGAAAACCAGCTCATCAACGCCCTGTCTGTAGTATTCGGCGGCCATTTCAACGGGGTCACCAACGTCCACATTGTTCTTGAATTTCACGCCCTTGGTGGTTTTTCCATCCCGAACATCCAGACAGACTACAATGCGTTTCTGAAGCATAACTAGTGAATCCTTCCGATGAAATTGCGAAGCAGATGAAGGCCTCGAGGGCCGCTTTTTTCCGGATGGAACTGGGTACCCCAAATGTTGTCCTTGTGGACTGCTGCGGCAAAGGGAATTCCATACTCGGAGACTCCACACACCCAGGGGGATCGTTCAGAATCACCGGTTGTCAGATAGTAGGAATGGACGAAATAGAAGGAACTCTCCTGGGGAATGCCGTCAAACAGTGCTGATTCATCGTGACGCACCGTATTCCACCCGATTTGTGGCACCTTCAACCCGATACCGGAGGGAAAACGAGCTACCTTCCCGGGAATCAGTCCCAACAAGGATGTGCCGCGTTCCTCAGACTGCTCATAGAGTATCTGACAGCCCAGGCAGATGCCCAGTAAGGGCCCGCCCTTCGACGCGAACTCCCTCAAGGCCTCATCCAGTCCTCGAGAACTGAGTGTGCTCATGGCATGCCGGGCCTCTCCTACTCCCGGAAATATAACCTTGGCCGAGCCGATGACCGTTTCAGGGTCGGCACTGATAACATAGGGAGCGCCTAGATAGCGAAGCGCGCTCTCAACGCTTGTGAGATTGCCGGCATCGTAGTCAATAACAGTGATCATGAACTATGAAAGAGCCGCAGGTTGTCAAGAAAACCACCAAGAATTTCCAGACTGAGCGAGGGCATGAAAACGCGCAGAACACCATTCTCGGCGTCTACCTGGAGATTGGATAGCAGCGCCCTCTCCTGGGGATTCGATGATAAACCGAATCGGGCCGAGAGGGCAAGTCTGGTAGCCAGGACAAGGGACGTGGTATATCTCTCGTCTGTGGGCACGAGACGTGAGAGAAGGGAATAGTCGCCGCTATCCTGTGCGCTCAGAGTGAGGTTTATCGTTTCAAAAACCGAGCTTCCATCCCTATTGCTGATGGGAAAAAAGCTCAAGGTACGCATAAATGGTGCCGGGTTGCCTATCCAGATTTTCACATCGGCATCATCTTCCCATGAACCATAGCGGCCTGTCAGCGGCGATTCGCCGCTATGGGTGACGCGATTGAGGATGAGATTGGATTTCCCTCGTGAAAGAATGAGTTCATTGCCGCTTAAAACCGCCAATTCCATATTCTCCGGGCCATGATAGCGCCGTTTATGTTCTCTCGATTTCACCCAATCGCTGCCAAGGGCAGTAGAGATGAGGTTTTTCGGCCATGTGCCGATTAGGGCGGCATGCATGGGGGTGTTTGCCAACGTTCTCTTCTCATCGGGTTCATCCCACTCCAACGCGAGGGCCACCATCGTTAAGCGGCTGATAATTCCCTTCCATCGCTCGGGCTTGCCGCCGAATCGAGTGATGAGCATGTCGATGAGCGCGTCGTTGCCCGGCACGATTACTCCCAGGACGACATCGGAATCGGGGGGAAGCCAGTTCACGATTTCCAGGGGGGATCGAGTTCTGGGGGGCAGGGTTCTGCATGAAGCAAGAAGGAGCATCAGGATTGGGATGAGCAGTGGCGTGATTCTTTGAAGATGAGTATTCCCAGACGCTTCCCTTCTCATTGATTGTTCTCACTGACACGGCATATGGCGATGCCAACATCGCTATCGGCAACCGATATCGAGCCTGCATCCCTGCCGCTAAGCGGGCTCAGCCACTCAATGGACTCCGAAAGTGTCTCCTCCATCAGGTATACACGGTGCGTATCTACCGCTTGGCGAACCTCATCTGACGCATCGATCTGCAACGCGATCCGATCGCTCACATTGAAACCTGATTCCTTTCGAAGATTTTGAATCCCCCGCACCAAATCGCGAACCATGCCTTCGGCCATCAATGCGGGCGTTATCTCCGCGTCAAGGGCCACGGTGAGAGAGCCTTCATTGAGCACTTTCAGCCCGCTCTTCTCGGTACGTCTGATTTCCACTGACTCTGAGTTCAGTTCCAGCACCTGCTGATCGGTTCCATCAAACTCCAATGAAAGAAGAGAGCCGTCGACGAGGCTCTGAATCTCCGTCGCACTGAGTTCGCTAATCCTCCTCGCTGCCGCTTTCATGTCCTTTCCCAGCCGTTTGCCGAGCGCTTTGAAATTCGCGACGGCCGAATACTCAACCAAATCCTCCTCATTCTCTCTCAATTGGACTTCTTTGACATTGAGTTCCTCTGCCAGAAGATGGGACATCTCAACAAGTATTGCTTTCTCTTCCTTATCCCGTGTGACAACGTAGAGACTCTTCAACGGTTGGCGAATTCTCAGCTCATGCGCATTACGCAGGGCACGCCCAATGCGAACCGTTCGCCGTGTCACCTCCATTTTCTTCTCCAGGACTTCGTCCCGGATAAACTGATCGGACTTCGGCCAGTCACAGAGGTGTACCGATTCTTGATCATCTTCACTCCGGAGATTGCGGTATATCTCCTCTGCGATGAAGGGCATAAATGGCGCGGAAAGCTTAGTGAGGGTTAATAGAGCGGCATTGAGTGTCGCATAGGCCTCTCTCTTGTCAGCCTCCCCGCTTCTATCCTGAATGCTCCTCCAAAATCTCCGCCTCGACCGTCTGATATACCAGTTGTTCAATGTGTCGATGAAATCCAGTATCGGTTCGAGGGACTTCTGTACATCATAGTGTTCCAGATGATCACTCACTTGGCTAATGAGTTTGCCTGTCTCTGAGAGTATCCACCTGTCGAGCGGATTATTCGGAGCACGGGGGAATTCCCGCGGCGCGATTCTGTCAATATTCGCATAGGTAACATAGAAACAGTAGGCGTTCCACATAGGTAGTAACACAGTCTTAAGAACATCACGGACACCGTTGTCAGAGTAGCAGAGGCTCTCGGCCTTCATCAGGGCCGAATTCATCAGAAAAAGCCGGAGTGCGTCGGCGGAGAATTTCTCTATCACCAGGGCCGGATCCGTGTAATTTCTCAGGGCCTTAGACATCTTCTTGCCATCTTCAGCGAGTACCAAACCATGCACAACGACATTACGAAACGCGGGTGAACCGAAAAGTGCCGCCGCGAGAACGGTTAGTGTGTAAAACCAACCCCGTGTCTGATCCAAGCCCTCGGAGATGAAGTCAGCCGGAAAATGCTCCTCAAACCAGGCCTTGTTCTCGAAGGGATAATGCACATGGGCATAGGGCATGGCGCCGGATTCGAACCAGCAATCGAGTACTTCGGGTATTCGCAGCATCTTGCCACCGCAACGGCAGGGCCAGCTGAGCTCATCGATATGATGCTTGTGGAGGTCGCCCCCGGCTTCTTGATGGGCCTTAGCCGATTCCGGGCTGATGTGCTGATAGAGTTCAACACGGCTCCCAAGACATACTTGTTCGCCACAGGAATCGCATTCCCAGATTGGAAGGGGGTTTCCCCAGAAACGGTTTCGGCTAATCGCCCAATCTCGGGCATTTTCCAACCACTTCCCAAATCGCCCTTTTTTCAGATGACCGGGTACCCAATTCACCTGATCGTTTGTTGAGAGCATCAGGTTCTTGATTTTCTGAACATCGACAAACCAGGACCTGACCGCTTTGTAGATGAGCGGACTTTCACAGCGCCAACAATGGGGATAGGAGTGCAGAATTTGATCGTGTTTTACCAGCTTGCCTTCCTTCTTGAGACGCTTGATGATGTCCTTGTCACAATCCTTGACAAAGCGACCGGCATAATCTTCCAGTTCAGCGGTGAATCGTCCCTCATCATCCACCGGGCAGACCACCGCCAACCCCTTCATCAATTCGTAGTCCTCTTCGCCAAAACCCGGTGCCGTATGGACAATGCCGGTTCCATCCTCGATACTCACTCGATCGCTAACAAGAATTCTGAAGGCCCCTGTGTCGGCCAATTCGGCAAAGTAGCCAAAAATCGGCTTGTAAGCGAAGTCCTTCAATTCAGCGCCCTTGCGTTTCCACATGATCCGGTATGTCTCTTCTTCGGCGAAATAACTGGCTAGGCGAGCTTCGGCGAGTATGTAGAATGTTCCCTCTGCAATATCCCTCACCTTGAGATAATCAATGTCGCTGCCAACCGCCAATCCTAGATTGCTAACGAGGGTCCATGGCGTCGTAGTCCAGGCAAGGAACCAGGTGTCCTCTTCCTCCACGCTTTGAAAACGCACGGTAATGGCCGGATCGTGTACATCCCTGTATCCACCAAGGTTTAGCTCGTGGTTGGAAATAGGCGTTGAACAGCGTGGACAGGTGGGCAAGATGTAATGTCCCTTGTAGATTAATTGTTTTTCCCACAAAGATTTCACTACCCACCAAATGGATTCCATATAGTCAGAATCCATGGTTTTATAATCGTGGTCGAAATCCACCCAGCGACCCGAGCGGATCATGATTTTCCGCCATTCGCCGGCATAGCGCAGCACAATGGAACGGCAGGCCTCGTTAAATTTCGAAACGCCGTAGTTTTCAATCTCGGCCTTGCCGGAAATTCCGAGTTCTTTTTCCATCTCGTATTCCACCGGAAGGCCGTGACAATCCCATCCAAAACGCCGTTCCACCCTCTTACCCTTCATGGAGTGATAGCGTGGAAAAATGTCCTTGATGGTGCCCGGGACAAAATGGCCAAAATGAGGTAATCCCGATGCGAAGGGCGGGCCGTCGTAGAACAGGTATTCGTTCGATGCCGATCGGTTTTCCACCGATCGTTCAAAGATGCGGCGCTCATCCCAAAACTTGAGAATTTTCTCTTCCATTCGGGAGAAATCAACCTTGGGGTTAACACTTCTATACACTTCGAACTCCAGAAATTCACCGTTCCCGCCGAAATCCTCACGACCGAAACGTCCCCAAAGATACCCCGCGGGGCTGGTAAAGGACAAGGGAGACTTGCTGTGAATCGCGCATGATACCCCTCGACCAGGGCAACTTCAAAGGGGTATCCTTACAGAATATGAGCATTCTGATGGTGAAAAAAATTCTTCGTGATGGCTCGCCCTGCGCCAAATGTGACCAGGCCGAGGAAATTTTGCGAAAGCGGGGATACTGGGAGCACATCGACCGCATCGTATATGCTCGGGAAGATGCTAGTGAATCCGAAGGCATGAAACTGGCTGAACAGTTCAAGATAGATCTGGCGCCATTCTTCATTGTTGACGATGATCCTGGCACACCCCGAATTTACACGAGGGTTTTTGAGTTCATAAAAAAGGAGTTGAATGGTCTGAGCGTGAACTCCGCTGAGGATATCAACAGTTCTTCGAGCGAATCGAGCGAAAGCGCCACCTTGCCAAAGTCACGCGGTATTTCAAAACCCACCAACTTGCCGAGTTCGCCATTTGACATCAATTCGGCGAAGCTCAGATACAAGAAATCCGATCCCATTTCCATCCTGCATGATGCCCAACTTCACTTCGCTGAGGATCTGACATTGGCCTTCAGTGGCGCGGAGGATGTCATCCTCATCGATATGGCGGTGAAAAACCAGCGGCCTTTTACGGTTTTCTGCCTCGATACGGGCCGCCTTCATGAGCAAACCCATGCTTTTCTCGACGCGGTGCGCCATTACTACGGTATCAGCATCGAAGTATTCACCCCCTCCTCTGAACTACTCGAACCCTTTTTGAATGAAAAGGGTTCGAGCAGCTTCTATGCGGATGGACACAAGGAATGCTGCGGTATCCGAAAGGTGGAACCGTTGGGACGGGCTCTCAAGGGACGACGGGCCTGGGCCACGGGAATGCGCAGAGACCAGAGTCCGGCAACACGCGAGAATTTCCATCACGCGGAAATCGATTGGGAGCACCGTAATGAAAACGGGCGGCCCTTGGTGAAGTTCAACCCCTTACTGGACTGGTCGTCCGATCAGGTCTGGGAATACATTCGCTCAAATGGGATACCTTACAACCCCTTGCATGATGAAGGCTATCGTTCCATCGGCTGTGAGCCATGTACCAGGGTCTCACGTCCCGGTGAACATGAGCGGGCCGCGCGATGGTGGTGGGAGGAAGAAACACTGAGGGAATGTGGACTGCATATCAAAGCGAGAGAAGAGGGGGCATAAGACGATGAACGCATCACCGGAAAGAGCCTCTCCTTGCGCTGATGAGGACCATGGCAGCGTCTACTGAAGGGCGGATGTCCTATTTCTCAGCCAGCTGGTTTCCATTGGTTCAAGCATGGGTTCGAGGCGTCGATACAGCTTTGCATGATAGTCGTCGATCCAAGCAATTTCTTCCTTACTGAGTAGTTCGATGGCGATGAGATTTCGATCATACGGTGCCAGGGTGAGCGTCTCGAATAGGAGAAATGTGCCGAATTGATTCGTGTAATCCTCGCGGCACAGCAAGAGATTCTCAATCCGAATACCCCACTCACCTTCCCGGTACACCCCCGGCTCATTGGAAATGATCATCCCCGGTTCGATGGCCACATCCACCGGATCGGGACTGAATTTCTGTGGGCCCTCATGAACACTCAATCGATGGCCCACACCATGGCCGGCACCATGGCCAAAATCAATGCCGGCTTCCCATAGGGCAGTTCGTGCCAGGGTATCCAATTGATAACCCCGGGTACCGTGGGGGAATTTCGCCCGTGCGAGGGCGATGTGACCTTTAAGAGTAAGGGTATAGTCGTTTTTCTGCCGTTGTGTCGCCTCTCCCAGTATCACAGTGCGGGTGATATCTGTCGTTCCCTCTTCCCACTGGGCACCGGAATCGATGAGAAACAGATTGGCGCCGCTTTCTAGAGTGAGAACACTCTGCGGGGTCGCCTGATAATGACACATGGCGCCATGGGGACCGAAGGCGGCAATCGGAGCGAAGCTTTCTCCCAAGAAGCCGGACATTTCACTGCGTCGGACACGCAGTAGTCTTGCGGCTTCCAATTCATCAATGGGGAGCTTATTGGCTATTCTCGTCTCCAAATCCATGAGAAAACGGACAATGGCAACCCCATCCTTCACCATTGCCATGCGTGTGCGTTGGATTTCTGTGGGATTCTTACGGGCCTTCATCCAAAGAACGGGGTCTTTGCCGGTTCTGATTGTCGCATGGGAGGGAACGTGATCGAGAGCTCCTCGGGTGATGGTCTCCATATCGACGTGAATCCGCGAGGAGGCTAGTAAGGCCTCGATTCCACGGTAGAAATCCTCATAGGGCGCCGTATGAACACCGTCCGCCTTCAACGATTCGATGAGCGATTGAGACAGTCGCTTCTCATCGGTATACCAGATGGTATCGTGAGGGGAGGAAATCAAAAAACCTGCTACTACCGGATTGTAAAGAACATCGTCCCCCCTAACATTGAGAAGCCATGAGAGAGAATCCAATGCCACACACATCCATGTATCCGCGTTGGATTCCCTCAGGCATTCATGGAGGCGCTTGAGGCGAGACGAGCGACTTTCCCCCACCTCAACATCACTGAGCTCATAAATAGATGTACTGCTGCGTTCCGGCCTCTCCGGCCATAACTCGCCGATGAGATCGATATCCATCAGCATGGCAATACCCGCGCCGCGGAGCTTCCCCTCCCATTCGGCGGCGGTTCTACAGCCTAAGGTACGGCCGTCGACGCCCACCCTTGCCCCATGAGGCAGCTGTCTCGTAAGCCATTCATGGATGGGAAGAACGCTGGCATCACCCTCACGATGCAATGCGATACCACTGCCAGCAAGCTCTTCGCTAGCCTGAGTCCAGTATCGAAAATCCGTCCACAGCCCGGCCAGCTTCGGAGTAATGGCAAGCACACCAGCGCTGCCTGTAAAACCGGAAAGCCATTCCCGGACATGCCATGAGGGAAGGGGATATTGACTTCCATGAGGATCGGATCCTGTGACGATGTAGGCATCAATATCCACGTCGGCCATTGCTCGACGCAGCTTCTCGATTCTTCCGTGTATCAACGCTCAGGATTCCCCCCACCCACCAATGGAATAACATATGGGTATAGTTCACTCCTTGACAAGGTAAGTCCCTTAGAAAAAACCAACCCCAACACAGGATTATGCCATAATTGCCTTGCGAAGTCCATCACTTCTTACGAGAAAACAGTCAAGAAACTTCGAGGGGCGCCGAATATATAATGAGGGCCGATGCTATGATTGATGATACCCTCCCAGTAATGCAATCGGACCTTTCCAAGACCGCCCTCCCCGGGCGGTCTTCCATTTTCCTGCCATTCGGCATTTAATAGCTATTCTGTGATAAAAGAAGTAAAATAACCGTCGGCAACACCGCCAAAAGGAACTGCCAGTCATATGAAAGCAATCGGCATCAGTGATATCGGAATCTACGTACCTCGTCCTACTCTTGAAATGTCAAAACTCATGGAGGCTCGCGCACTCTCTCATCCGGAGTTGGTTCCAACGTTGAGTCGAGCCATCCGCAAAACCGGCCAGATATCATTCCGATTCCCCGAGCCATGGGAGGATACAGCATCCCTTGCGGCAAATTCCGCCTCCGTTGTACTCGATCGCTTGTCCGATTTCGATGTGAGTGGGATTAGGTACCTGTCTGTGGGCACAGAGACATCAATCGACCATGCGAAACCCGTGGCCTCCCATGTCCAGGGCATGTTGCACAACGCGGGATATCCCCTAACCCATTCCATGGTCACATTCGATATGAAGCATGCGTGTGCCGGTGGCACCCTGGCCCTCCTCTCCACCGCATGCATGCTGAGTTATTCTGAGAATGATAGCGCACTGGCCATTTCCAGTGATATCGCCCATTATGATGCGCCTAGCACGGCGGAAATCACTCAAGGAGCCGGCGCTGTCGCGCTCATGATTGAGAAAAATCCCAGATTGATCGAATTGGAAATGGAGACGCAGGGTTTGTATTCATCCGATGTTGATGATTTCTTTCGACCTCTCGGATCGACGACCGCCAAGGTGAAGGGACGATATTCCATGGAATGCTACCAAGTGTCTTTGGAACAGGCATTTATTGACTACTGTCATCGAAGCGGCCGTAGCGCTGCTGATGTTTTCGACACTACTGATTATGTGGCTTTGCACGTTCCCTTTGCCAAAATGCCCGAAATGGCCCTTGCCAAGTTGCTGAAGAGCATCGCCGGCAAAAACGTGAATGAAGTCGAGCAATTCCTTCATAAGACAAGCTTTAGAGAGGCCTTTTATCTCAACAAGATTTTTGGGAATCTCTACACGGGTTCACTTTATGTCTATCTAAACGCCCTGCTCCACCAGGAATATAGGAAACTGGGGAAAAGAATAGTTGGCCGTCGAATCATGTTCGGCTCCTATGGTTCTGGGAACACGATGCTGGTTTTCTATGGAAGAATCGCCGCGGGGGCTCCAGAGGTTATTCAGAACTGGGATATTACTGGACTGAGTGAAAGCTCTAAGGAAACACGTTTTGAGGAGTATTTACATTGGTTGGCCAGGCCCCAGGATATTGATGCCTGGCGAAACCTTCTGGAGGGCGCGAAGCCTCATAGGGGGTGTTTCTATCTGAAGGACTTCAGTGAAACCGGCCTGCGTATCTACGGCCGGGGTTGATGATGAGCGGTTTTCTGAAAAATCGAAAACAACGACATCTGCAAATCTGTCTTAACAGGAAGCTGCAGGTAGAATCCGGGCAGACAGGGATGAGACACATCGAGCTACCTCATCGCTCGTTGCCCGTAACGGATGTAAACAAGGTTTCCCTGGAAGTCGATTTCTTAGGATATCGCTTGAAAATGCCACTCATGATTTCCTGTATGACCGGGGGATCTGATAAAGGACGAAGGCTCAATAAGCTGCTGGCCAGGGTAGCCGGCGAATCAGGAATTGCCATCGGCACCGGTTCCATTCGGGTGATGCTCAAGTACCCGGAAACCCGCTCGCATTTTCTTCTCAAAGCGCTGGCGCCGGATCTGCCGGTTCTAGCGAATATCGGGGCCGCGCAACTGGGCGAGTGGGATCACAAGAAGTTGATTGAAGCGGTGAAGTCCATCGAAGCCGATGGGTTATATGTTCATTTGAATTCAGCACAGGAGCTCTTTCAAGATGGTGGAAATCGAAATTTCTCCGGGTGGTATGATGAACTATATCGTCTCTTGGATCAGGTGGACTTTCCTGTTCTTGTGAAGGAAACCGGCGCGGGAATACCACCGGTGGAGGGTATTCGCTTGCTGAGAGCGGGTATTTCCTATGTCGATGTTGCCGGAAGGGGGGGAACAGACTGGGTTGCGGTTGAGACACTGCGCAAGTCCAAGAAACACATTGTGGCAAACAACGCATTGAGGAACTGGGGCTATCCTACCTCTGAATTGCTTCTCGCATACAGGCGGATATCCCGAGATGGTGGCGACATGAGTCGTGCTGTGAATGGAAATATCATCGCATCCGGTGGACTGAGGACGGCCCGGGATTTCGCCGTCGCCCTGGCATGTGGGGCCCGGCTGGGGGCAGCCGCCCTACCCTTCATCCGATATGCGGCGGAAGAAGGGGCCAAAGGAGTGCACGCCTACATTGCCTCATTGGAAAGGGGCCTGAAGGCGGCCGTAATTCTCAGTGGAGCTCGTAGCTTGGACGATTTTCGAAAAGTCGATTTGAGAATTCCCGCGGAAATGCTGCGGCGCTCAGAGATTCTAGTTGAAGAATGTATACGAGCTGAAGAGGCTCACATGAAAGTGAAGAAGCGGTGAGAGTATTTGGACGCCACTTTCGACAGGGTTCGCTGATGAGCCGAAGAAAGTTTCTCGAATCCATTTCGAACGCCGAGAATAGCAGCGAGACGCCTCGAAAGGCAGATCGCCCTGATGATATCAAGAGACGAAGCGATTTCTCCTTCACTGGGTTAGATGCCGATCTCGCCGATCTTGCCGATGTCATGGTGGAACAAGCAGTCGGCTACTACGGCGTTCCACTTGCCGTAGCTGGTCCGTTATTAATCGACGGCAAAAAAACCATGATACCCATGGCCACCGAAGAAGCGTCGGTAGTCGCCGCGGCAACATTCGCGGGAAATCTCATTAATCGACACGGTGGTATCACCACAACGGCCGCAGAGCCGGTGATGATGGCTCAGATATTCCTGGAAGATCTTAGAATACAAGGATTTGAGGGGGTCGAAAAAGTAATCTCCTCCACGGAGCTGGTCAGGGAACACCTCAAACCCACACTCTCATCCATGACAAGAAGGGGGGGTGGATGGCGGGGCATGGACGCCAGGTGGATTGCCCCATCTAGAACCTTGGCGGTGAATCTCAGCATTGATGTTCAGGATGCCCAGGGCGCGAATACTCTCAACAGTATCGCCGAGGAGCTAGGCCCCCTTCTCCAGGAACTCACTGGCGGCAAGGTTCTTATGGCGATACTCTCCAATCGTTCATGGAACAGGACAGCCTCCGCTCGTTTGAGCATTCCCGTCTCAGCACTTGGCCGGGGCGGTTTTTCAGGGGGGGAGACAGCACGCCGTATCGTTCGGGCCGCACGGATAGCCAGGGAAGACTCGGATAGGGCCGTAACACACAATAAGGGCATCATGAACGGCGTAAGCGCCCTTGCTCTCGCGACGGGAAATGATACCCGGGCCATTGAAGCCGCCATTCACGCCTATGCGGGCCGCTACGGCCCCTATCACGCTCTGAGTGAGTATTGGCTGGAGAAGGAATGGCTCCATGGGTCTTTGGAAATGCCTCTTCCCTTTGCCGTCACCGGCGGTGCTGTGGGATTTCATCCTGTTTCGCGCTGGTCACTCACGCTGCTGAACCAGCCTGACGCTCCCCTTTTGAGTCGCATTGCCGCGGCATTAGGACTCACCCAAAATTTCGCGGCCTTGAGAGCCTTGGTGAGTGAAGGAATACAGAAGGGACACATGGCCCTCCATGCCCGAAAACTCGCTTTTGAAGCCGGCGCACGGGGAACTCGCATCGACTCGTTTGCGACAATTATCCGCACAGAGAATCTTCGCGACAGACGCACTGCCGCCCGACGATTCGATGAATGGATTGGCGGCGAAAGAAGTGTCCGAGAATAGCATGGCACTCTCCTTCGATGCCGCTTCGGCTCGAGGTGCAGCGAAAGCCCATCCAAACCTGGCTCTCATTAAATACTGGGGCAAATTGGAAAGCCATAAAAACCTTCCAGCGACTCCCTCATTGGCAGTCACATTGGACGGCCTCGTTACTCAAACCACTGTCTAGCTTTCTGCCGTATCCCCAAAAGATCCGCCCAACGATTCGGTGAGAATTAATGGCGAAGTTCAACCGAGAAACCGCTT
>Ga0209049_1000087_pt1 | contig 17932 bp, 24 predicted proteins | sample WorMetulBAHAMAS2_FD_187398 | JGI IMG/M metagenome (GOLD analysis project Ga0209049, IMG submission 187398) | Marine gutless worms symbiont microbial communities from Max Planck institute for Marine Microbiology, Germany - Olavius ullae BAHAMAS.2... | ecosystem: Host-associated > Annelida >...
GATCCGCGCACCAAGGAGTTCCTGAGCCAGATCCTGTAGGGTGCGTGCTGCCGCGCACCGATGGGCCAGGCGCGTTGGAGCACGGGCCACGGGGCGCAACAAAGGCGACGTGGCGCGGCGGTGCGTGCCAGGGAGCGGGTGCGGGGGGTGCGCGCCAGCACGCACCCTACAGGATCTGGCTCAGGAACTCCTTGGTGCGCGGATCCTTGGCTTCCTTGAAGAAGGTGGCGGGGGGCCCGTGCTCGACGATCACGCCGCGGTCGGTGAAGTAGATGTGGTCGGCGATCTCGCGGGCGAAGCCCATCTCGTGGGTGACCAGGATGCAGGTCATGCCCTCGGCGGGCGAGGTCCTTGATGGTGACCAGCACCTCTTTGACCGTCTCCGGGTCCAGCGCCGCGGTGATCTCGTCGAACAGCATCACGTCCGGGTTCATCGCCAGCGACCGCGCGATCGCCACCCGCTGTTGTTGGCCGCCGGAGAGCTCGCCTGGGTAGCTGTCCTCCTTGCCCTCGAGCCGGCCATTGGCGATCAGCTTGCGGGCGCGGGCCTCGACCTCGGCCTTGTCCTGCTTCAGCACCAGCACCGGCGCCATCATCACGTTCTCCAGCGCCGTCTTGTGCGGAAAAAGGTTGTACTGCTGGAACACCATGCCGACCTTCTTGCGCAGCTCCAGCTTGTTGAGATGCGGGTCATGGGCCTCGATTCCCTCGACCTTGATCAAGCCTTTCTGGATGTCGTTCAGCGCGTTGATGCAGCGGATCAGGGTCGATTTTCCCGATCCCGACGGGTCGATGATGCAGATCACCTCGCCGTTCATCACGTCGAAGGTGATGCCCTTCAGCACCTCCAGGGCACCGAACGACTTGTGCACGTCGGTGAGCGAGATGATCGGTTGATCGGGGGTCCATTGAGCGGTCGCGGTCATTGAGGTTCCCGGGCTCATTTGCAGGGAGCAGAGCGGAGGCGGTCGAGGACGGCGCGGGCGGTTTCGATCCGTTGACTGTGCCGGCCGAGCGCGCCCGAGGCGACACGGCTGGCGGCGAGGATCGCGGCGCCCTCCAGCGCCAGGTTGCCGGCGCGCCGGCCGGCGTCGCGGCCGGAGATCACCCCGCGCCGGGCGTCCGCCACCAGCACCAGCCCCTCGGCGGCCACGGCGGCTGCGGCGAGTGCCAGCCGCGCCGGCGGCGGTGCCGCCAGGGCCAGCGCCTGCGCCGCGGTGCGGCCCTTCAGGAGCATGGCGCGGTTGCGGCTGATCCAGCCGGGGGTCACCTCGCGGGCCGCGGGGTCGGGGATGCCATCCCCGAGGATCTCGCCTTCGAGCGCCGGATTTTCGGTTGCGTGCATGCCGGTCTCCGTCTCAGAGCTTCACTGAATAGAACCGCTCGAGCGCGATGGTGATGCGGACGATCGGGTAACAATACGCGAAAAACATGATCAGCGCGAAGCTGTAGAACGGCACCAGCAGCTCCGGGTGGTTGTCCTCGCCCTCCATTGCCTGGCGGGTGAGGGTGATCAGCTCCTCGACGCCAAGCAGCGAGCACAAGGGCGTTGCCATGGTCAGGATCGCGTACCAGTTCATCCAGGGTGGGATCATCCGCTTGTAGCATTGCGGCGGGATGATCTGCCAAAGGGTCTGGCGGCGGGAGAAGGCGAGGCTCTCGGAGGCCTCCCATTGCGCCGTCGGCACCGAGTTCAGGGCGCCGCGGACGATCTCGGAGATGTTGGCCATGATGGGCAAGCTCAGCCCGATCACCGCCTTGATCCAGTCCGGGACCGGGATGATCAGGTCGCCGATGACGATCTCGAACGGGAACGCTAGGAGCACGATGAACAACAGCACCAGCCAGGGCGAGTTGCGAAACAGCTGAGTGATGAACCAGGCGACGCCGCGGACGGTCGGATTGATCGAGATCTACGCCAGCCCCAGCGCCGCGCCGAGGACGGTGCCGATCGCCATCGACAGCACCGAGATCAGCACGTTGAAGAAGAACCCGGACCAGACGAGGAAGGGCAGCCAGCGCCAGAGCGCCTCGGTGGCGTCGAAGTAGCCGTAGCGGCCCTGGGCATGAGCCAGGACGGGCCAGGCGGCGGCGATGAAGAACAAGGCCACCGGCGTCCGGGCCGGCAGCCTGGCAACCCAGCGGGTCAGCAGTATCGGGTCCGGGCCCAGCGTCGCCGGCCGGAACGGCTTCAGCACAGCGAGGTCGGTGCGCGCCGGGGCGGTGATGCCTGCGATCCTACCGCCCATAGCCGGGGATCCTCATTGCGCGCTCCCACTTGTGCATGCCGTAGACCAGCACTGCGACGAGCAGGATGTAGACGGTGAACACCAGCACCATGGTCGGGTACTGGGCGCTGGGGTAGTCGTTCCAGATCGTCACCGACTGGTACAGCAGCTCCGGCACCGCGATGGCGAAGGCCTGGGTGGTGGTCTTGACCAGGTTCACCAGGTTGTTGTTGAGCGCCGGCAGGCAGACCCGGAACGCTAGCGGCAGCACCACGTAGCGGTAGGTCTGCAACCGCGAGAAGTCCAGGGATTCGCTCGCCTCGCGGGTCGATTCCGGCACCGCCTCGATGCCGGCGCGGAAGATCTCGACGTTGAACGCCCCGGCGAAGAAGGAGAGCGAGATGATCGCCCAGCCGACATTGGAAATGACCGGCACCTCGAGCCAGCCGTCCGGCGAGTAGGTCGGTGTGAATTGCCCGAGAGCGAAATAGAAGAACAGCAGCTGCACGAAGGGCGGCGTGTTGCGGAAGAACTGGATGTAGCCCTGCACGATGCCGCGCAGGACGCGCGAATGCGCCCCCTGCAGCCAGGCGCCGACGATGCCGATAATCACCGAGAAGATCACGCAGGCGACCGAGAGCTTGATCGTCATCCGGATGCCGGTGAGGATCTTGCCCTGCCGGCGTTCCTCGTACATCCAGATGAAGTTCCAGCGCGGCACATCCTCGGCAAGCTGGCGGAAGAAGTCCTCCATCAGGCCGCCTCTCTCGCGAGTCGGTCGAGACCGGCGGCCTGGGAGTCGTCGAGGATCTCGAGCGCCCGGTCGATCTCTGCCTCGCCGACGGTGAGCGGCGGGGCGATGCGCCAGACCGCGCCGCGCTCGGGGCGGCGGCGGATGTTCATGCTGAGACCGCGGCGGAAACATTCATCCGTGGTGATGGCCCCGAGCCTGTGGTGGGGTATGCACCTCTCCCGATCCTCGACCAACTCGACGCCGATCAGCAGCCCCTGGCCGCGGACATCTCCGATCGCCTCGTATTTCTGCTGCAGCGTCTGGAGTCCGGCGCGCAGGTAAGCGCCCTTGTGCGTCGCCGCCTCGATCAGCCCCTCGCGCTCGATGGTCTCCAGCACCGCGAGCCCGGCGAGCGCGGGCAGCGGGTCGGCCTATAGAAGGTAAATCCGGCGGCGTGCGCCTTCTCCTCGATCTCCGCGCTGGTGGCGGCCACCGCCAGCGGCAGGCCGTCGCCGATGGTCTTCGACATGGTCATGATGTCAGGAGTCACGCCGGTCGCTTCGGCGGCGGTCTTCGCGCCGATCCGGCCGCAGGCGGTCTGCGCTTCGTCGAAGACCATCAGCATGCCACGGTCGTGGGCGGCCTCGCGAAGCTCGGCGAAGTACCCCTCCGGTGGGACGATCACGCCGCCGGCCGACAGGATCGGCTCGGCAATGATCGCGGCGGCGCTGCCGTCGCTTTGCATGTCGAACAGGTTGAGCCCGGCCCTCAGGCACCTTCTGTCGCAGTTGTCGCGGCAGTGGCCGATCGGGCAGCAATAGGCGTCGGGCTCGAGCAGGACGAAACCGCCCGGGACCTTCGGGCCGTAGCCCCTGCGATCCGAGGCGTAGGAGGCCTGCGCGGCGGCCGCCGTCACCCCGTGCCAGGAGCCGCCGAGGCCGACGACCTCGTAGCAGCCGCTGGCCATCTTCGCCATCCGCAGCGCCGCCTCGTTGCTCTCGGCCCCGGTGTTGACGAAGAGCAACCGCTTCAGCGGCTTCGGCATCCAGTCCTGAAGCTTGACGGCGAATTCCAGTACCGATTGGGGATCATGCCGGAGAACATGTGCACCGCTGTCTCTCCGGCCTTCTGCATGGAGCCGATCAGCGCCGGATGGTTGTGCCCGATGGTCGAACACATCTGCCCGGAAGTGAAGTCGAGGATCTCGCGCCCCTGATCGTCCCAGTCGACCGGGTCCTTCGCCCGCGCGAAAGCGCGGTCGAACTGGTCGTCGCCGTAGCTAACCAGCAGATCGCGGGTCTCGGCGAGATCGACCGGCATCGGGGGTCTCCGGAAAGTGGGAGCCACCCGGTGGGGTGGCTCCGCAGGAGGACCTACTTGATTCAGTCGCTGTGCCGCTCGGCCTGGTCCTTGAGGAACTGGGTCGGCTTGATGCCCCACTTGGTTTCGAGCTCGATCAGCCGGCGGGAGCGGTGCCAGTTGTACTGCATGCCGGAGATGAAGCGCCCGAGGATGCAGTTCTCCTCGGCCTTCGGCACGGCTAGGCCCCACGGGTTGTCGTCCTCGGAGGTCAGCGGCATCTCGAAATCGTCGCACTTCTTGTCGCGCAGCGCTTGCTTGGCCTCGGCATTGCCGGTGAAGGCGATGATCTGGGCGCCGTAGCGCTCCTCGACGATCTGGTTGCAGAACGCACCCTGCTTGCCGCAGACCGGCTTGCCGCGCAGGTCTTCCCAATCCTTCAGCGCCAGCGCCTTGGGGGCCATCACGTTGGTGCCCGATGTGTAGTAGTTCGGGCCGACGATGCCGACGATCTCGCGCCGGTCGGGACGGTCGGACATGGTGGCGATGAACATGCCGACCTTGCTCTGCTCGAGGAACTGCATGCGGTTCGACGACTGGACCGTCACCATCTCCAGCTCGACGCCCAGGGTCTCGGCGACCTCTTTTGCCATGTCGACCTCCATGCCGACCAGCTCGCCGGACTCGTCGCGGAAGCCCCAGGGCCTGTAGTCGGCCTTGGAGCCGATCACGATCTTGCCGCGCTCCATGACCTTGTTCCAGACGTCGTTGGTGCACTCGGCCGCGGTGGCCGAGACGGCGCTGAGCGCGATCGCGGAGGCGGCAAGCCCGGCGATGATCTTGTTCATGGCGTTTTTCTCCCTGTGTTGTTGATCGGGGTCTTATTGATCGGGGCCTCCCCTCTGATCCCCCAGGTCGGGACGGACTAGCGGCCCCGGCGCGAATGGGAAGACCGAACCTTCGCGCGATGCAACGAAAATTTCCGCCGATGGCGTGATTGGAACAAATGTTTCATGCCTTCAACCGGTAACCGCGCCTGAGCCAGTCCCAGTCGATCCAGCCGAGGACTGCATTGACGCCCGAGCTGAGGCCGAGGCCGAAGCCTGGGCCTGAATCGGCGATGCCGATGGCGCCATAGCGAAAGCCGTCGATCAGGTAGAAGAACGGGTTGATCTGGGTGAAGGAGCGGAACGGCTCGGGCTGTACCGCGATCGAGTAGAAGGTACCGGAGAGGAAGGCGAGCGGAGTGATGGCGAAGTTGGTGATCGCCGACATTTGGTCGAACTTCTCGGCGAGATCGCCGCCAAGATTCCCATCAACGCCAGCATCAGCGCGCCCGAGAGCACGAAGGCGAGCGCCCAGAGCGGATGCGCGAGGCCGACCCCGGCGAAGGGGAAAATCGCCGCCCCGGTCGCTACGGCGCAGGCGAGGCCGCGGACGATGCCGCCGAGGGCGTAGCCGGCCAGCATCTCGGCGGGGCTCAGCGGCGGCATCAGGGTATCGACGATACTGCCCTGGATCTTGGCGACGATGATCGAAGAGGAGGTGTTGGCGAAGCTGTTCTGGATTACCGACATCATCAGGATGCCCGATGCCAGGAAGGTGGCGAAATCGGCGCCGCCCACCGCGCCTCGGCGGGCGACGAAGGCGAGCCAGAACACGAGCATCAGCAGCGCCGAGGTCATCACCGGCGCGAGCACGGTCTGGATCCAGATCGAGGCGAAGCGGCTCACCTCGCGGCCCATGAGCGCCCTGAGCCCGATCCAGTTGACCGCGCCGAAGCGGTGGATGCCCATTGTATCGGTGCGCCGCATCGATTACCTCCCCCGCAGCCCGGCGGTGTTGCCGCTGCGCCGTGCTGCTGCCGTCTTGTAACCAATCGGCAGGGGCTTACAATAGGCCGGGCAATCAGCGGGGCCTGCACTGTGGCCGCAAGCCAGCGAGGAGACCGACATGTCCTGGAACGACGAGCGGGTCGAACAGCTCAAGCAGCTCTGGAACGAGGGCATGAGCGCCAGCCAGATTGCCAAGACGCTGGGCGGGGTCACCCGCAATGCGGTGATCGGCAAGGTGCACCGGCTGGGGCTGTCGAACCGCGGTACGGCCCCCGGTACCGGCCCGACGATGCAGGACGAGGCCAAGCCCGAGCCGAAGGCCGCGGCGCCGAAGGAGGCCGACGAGAAACCGGCGGAGGCGCCGAAGGCGACGACCCCGGCGGAGGACCCGAAACCGGCACCGGCGCCGGCGGCACGAAGCCAGCCGGCGATCCGCGACGCTGCCCAGCCGCGGGCGCCGGGGCTGCCGACCCCGGAGGAACAGGCCGCCCGTGCAACCCTGGCCGAGATCGAGAAGATGGCGCGGCGGCTGGACCTGTTGTCGCTGACCGAGCGCACCTGCAAGTGGCCGATCGGCGACCCGACCGACGAGGACTTCCACTTCTGCGGCCTGCCCTCGGTGCCCGGCAAGCCGTATTGCGAACACCATGTGGCGGTCGCCTTCCAGCCGATGTCGACCCGGCGCGACCGGGCCAGGGCAGGGCGCTGAGGTGGGGTCGATCCGGGGCCTGCGGTGACGCGCCCACTGGCCCGGCGGCGGCAATTCGCCTATATTACTCGGATCGGTGACGGCAGGCGAGGACGTCCGACGGCATGATCCGCTACAGCCTCAAATGCGACGCAGGTCATGCATTCGAGGCCTGGTTCCCCTCTTCGGCGGCTTTCGACGAGCAAAGGCGGGCTGGGCGGGTCGGCTGCGCCGTCTGCGGTTCGGCCGGGGTGGACAAGGCGATCATGGCCCCGGCGGTGGTGGCCTCGGAAAAGGGCGCGCCCAAGGACACACCCAAGGATGCATCGGACCCGGCGCCGCTGTCGAAGCCGGCATCCCCGGCCGAAGCGATGCTGGCCGTGCTGCGCCGCCATATCGAGGCGACCTCCGACTATGTCGGCCGCGACTTCGCCGACGAGGCGCGGCGGATCCATGACGGCGAGGCCGACAAGCGCTCGATCTGGGGCGAAGCCCGCCTGGCCGACGCCAAGAAGCTGAAGGACGACGGCATCCCGGCGGCGCCGATCCCGTGGATGCGGCGCACCGACGGGTGAGGTGGGTGCGCGCCTGCCTGCCTGCCTGCCTGCCTGCCTGCCTAGAGATCACTCCTCTCGCAGCGTTGAGAATTCCAGCGGGATCGGGATGTCGAAGTACTCGGCGGTTTCATCCATACCGTCTTCGCAGCTGTTCAGCGGCGTGGTGCAGACGGTGCGGGTGGACGGGCACTCAGCGGCCCAGAACATGTAGCCGAGCAGGCCCGCCGTCGAGCCGGCGCCGTTCGACTGCACCGTCTGCACGTAATCGGCCTTCGCCAGTTGCTACGAGTCCTGGAAGTCGACGCGGATGGCGTTGGGGCGGCGGCCGTCGGTGAGCCAGAGGCTGACGGCGACCTTTGCCGGGGCCTTAGGCAGGATCGGCGGGTCGTAATTCGCCTTGCCGTCGATGTGTTCCCGCCACTGGCCCGTGCTTGGCTCGCCGCGGGCGACCATAGCGTTGACATAGTCGATCTTGCGGTCCGGCAGCCAGTCCTTGGCTGCGCGGCGGCTCAGCTCCTGCAGGTAGCGGCTGCCGACGGCGAGGTCGAGGGTGAGCATATAGGGGGTCTCTTCATTGGCCAGAAGGTCGGTCGTATCGTTGTAGGTGTCGATGAAGGTCTCCAGACCCTCGATTTCCGCCACGTTCGGCCTGCCGTTCTCCCAGTTGATCTCGAGCCCGTCGGCGTCGAGCGCGTTGACCACCGCAACGGCCTTCTCGGCGAGGCCGATCGGGTTGGTGACCAGGGCTTGGTTCCAGGCGCCGGTGTAGGTCACCCCGCCCATCGACAGCAGGACGCGGATGTTGTGCGCCTTGAAGTAGCCGACGATCTCGGGCGTCATGCCGACCGGAACGCCGGCCAGGCGGTCTTCGTCCGCGGCGTGTGCCAGTAGGTCCATCGGCTCGAGGAAGCTGAGGACGACGAGGTTGACGGCGGGCTGGCCATCGTTGCCGGCGATGATCCAGTGGTTGGCGCGGTCGAACTCCTCCATGCCGCGCTCGCGGCTCCAGTCGCAGAAGCTATTGCCGCAGTGCCAGACCCCATAGATCGAGATCGGCTGCGGATCGCCGCCACCGCCGCCGCGCGTTTCGCGCGCATGGCGGCCTCAGGGGGCGGGGGTGGGGCCCCCGCGCTTCCTGAGTGCCCCCTAAGTTCTGCGGGGGCGCGCAAGCGCACAGGTCGAAGGGCGCAACCTTGGCGGCACCGGGCTTACCGCTTGCCCGAAAGGTCCATCACCGGGTGCACCGCCCGGTCGCTGCAGAGCGCCAGCAGCAAGTCGCCTACGATCTGCACCTTCCTGGCGTCATCGATCTCCGGCATGCCGGAATGGGTCAGTTGCTCCAGCGCCGACGCGGCAATTCCCACCGCGCCCTCGACGATGCGGCCGCGCGCGGCCACCACCGCGTCGGCCTGCTGGCGCTGCAGCATCGCCGCGACGATCTCCGGCGCATAGGCGAGGTGGCTGAGCCGGGCCTCGGCGATCTCGACCCCGGCCTCCTCCATCCGAGCACCGATCTCCGCCACCAGCGCCGCGGCGACCGCGTCCTGGGCGGCACGCAGCGACACCGCCTCGGCCTCGGTCACCTCGTAGGGGTAGCGCGCCGCCAGCGCCCGCAGCGCCGCCTCGGTCTGGGTCGGCACATAAGCAATGTAGTCGTCGACCGCGAAAAGGGCCCGCGCCGTGTCACTGACCCGTCAGGTGATAATCGCGGCGATTTCGATCGGGTCGCCGGAGTGGTCGTTGACCTTCAGGTGGTCGGTCTCGAAGGTCCGGATCCGCAGCGACACCTTCGCCTGTGAGTTCCACGGCGCCACCCAGCGCAGGCCGCCCTCGCGCGCGGTGCCGAGATAGTCGCCGAACTGGCTGACCGCCACCGCCTCGTTCGGCGCGATGCTGAACAGGTCGCGGAAGCAGAACAGGGTGACGGCAATCAGCACGATGCGGGCGGCGAATCCGAGCCCGCCACCGGCACGGACGAGCAACCCGAGGGCGCTCAGCGCCAGGATCGCCAGCCCGAGCGCAAGCGCGCTGAGGCCGTTGCTGCTGGTAAGTGGCTTTTCGCTGATCATCCGCCGCCTCCCTTGCTCCCGAAAGGACTATGCCGCGTATTCGTGTCAGTGGCGAGACGCCTCGCCTTCTTCGGCGGGCAGGCCAGCCTCGCCGGCCGCGTCACTTTCGTCGCCGTCCTGCGTTGGCAACTGCCCGACGAGGCGTAACCGCGTCCGAACACTCAGCGCCCCGCAACCCGCACACACCGTTGCGCTGCCGGAGATCATCGCCTCAGCCCTGGAACCTCGACGAATCATTTGCCCGCGGATGCGCCACTTGTTAACAAAGCAGGCGCTTGGTTAATGCAGGGCAACCGGGAGGGAGCATATCGGTCGCAGCGAAACGGTCCAACAACCGCGTGGACACCGTGCTAGATGCGGCGGCCGAACTCTTTGCCTCGAAGGGGTTTCGGGAGACCAGAACGCGCGACATCGCGGCGGCCGCCCGGATACAGCCTGGCTCGCTCTATTACCACTTCGACACCAAGGACGATCTTCTGCTCGAGGTCTACGGCGAGGGCGTCCGTCGCCTCTCCGAACACTTCGAAGCGCAAGTCGCGCGGGCAACCGACCCGTGGGAGCGGTTCGAGGCTCTGCTTCGCGCACATATCGAGACGCTGCTGGATCAGACACCTTACGCGTGTTCTGATCCGGGTCCTGCCAGACAGCGCACCCCTGATCGCCGATCGCCTGATCGTGTTGCGCGATCAGTACGAGGATCTGATCCAAGCCCATATCGACGCGCTGCCGCTGCCGGAGGGCACCGATCGGCGGTTGCTCCGACTGTTCGTCATTGGCGCCGCAAACCACGCCCAGGTCTGGCACAGGCCCGGCGGTCAAACCCCGGCCGAAATCGCAACCGAACTCGCGCGGATGGTCCGCGCATCAGTCGCGTCGACCGAACCAGAGAGGTGACCATGTCCGACCGAAGAGAACGCGTTCTGGTGACCAAGATCGGCTTCGACGGCCATGACCGCGGCAGCCGGATCATTGCCGCCTGGCTGCGCGATGCCGGGATGGAGGTGATCTACACCCCGCCCTGGCAGGAGATCGCGGCTGTTGTTCAACTGGCGTTGCAGGAAGACGTCGACGTGATCAGCGTGAGTTCCCTCGCGACCGATCACCTCATCGTGCCGGATCTCATGGATGCGTTGCGCTCCAGCGGCCTCGGCCATGTCCGGGTGATCGTCGGCGGGATCATTCCCGAGCCGGAGCATGATCTGCTCGTCGATGCCGGGGTTCGAGCGATCTTCGGGCCGGGTGCGGCGAGCGACGAGGTCGCGACTCGCGTGCGCGACCTGGCGCGGGAGGCGAACAGGCTGCGCGAACTTGAAGAGGCGCTGTGATGCAGGAGACCTTGAAGCAACCGTTTCTGCCCGGGCTCGAAGACGCGGTCGAAGAGTGGCAGGAGGCCTAATCAGCGCAGATCGGCGATGACAGGGACGTGGTCGATCGCTCGCGCATACCGGTGAAGCCCCTTTATACTCCCCTCGACTGGTCAGGATCGCGTTATACCGAAGACCTGGGCATGCCGGGCGACGCTCCGTTCACGCGCGGCATCTATGCCACCATGCATCGCGGCCGCACCTGGTCGCAGCGGCAACTGATCGGTCTTGGAACCCCGAAGAACTATAACGAGCGGGTGCGGATGCTGCTGCGCCAGGGCGTCAGCGTGATCAGCCTCCTGCCGTGCAACTCGGGCTTTCGCGGCATCGATTGCGACGAGAGCCCGCTCTCTCTGCTCGGCACCTGCGGTACCGTCATCAACACGGTCGATCACATGGAGGCCGCGCTGGACGGTGTGCCGATCGACGAGATATCGACCGCGATGAACGATCCGACGCCCTTCACGCTTTTCGCCTTCCTGCTCGGCGTGGCGAAGCGGCGCGGCATCCCGTGGGACGAGATCACGGGGACCGCGAACCAGTCGGACTACATCTCGCATTTCGTGGCGAACCACATGTTCTACCGCCTGTCCTTGTCCGGCGCGCGGCGGATGTTCGTCGATCATGTCGCGTTCTGCAGGGAACGGGTTCCGAACTGGAACCCGGTCTCGGTCGTCGGCCGGCACATGCAGCAGGCGGGCGCAACGCCGGTCGAGACGATGGGCCTGACCCTCTCGGCCGCGATCCAGTACGCCGAGGACTGCATCGCGGCCGGCATGGACCCCGACCACCTGCTGCGCCGCTTCACCTTCTTCTTCGACATCTCGATCAGCTTCTTCGAGGAGGTTGCCAAGTTCCGCGCCGGCCGGAGGATCTGGGCGCGCATCGCCAGGGACCGCCTGGGTGCCCGCGATCCGCGGGCAATTCGGTTCAAGTTCCACGGGCAGACCTCCGGTGTCGACCTAACGCTGGCAGCAGCCGCTCAACAACATCGCCCGGGTGACGGCGCAGGCGATGGCCGGGATCTTCGGCGGGCTGCAGTCGCTGCATGCCGACAGCTATGACGAGGCGATCGCCTGCCCGACCGAAGGCCCGGCCCGTGTTGCGGTCGCCACCCAGAACATCCTGCGAGAGGAGGCGCATCTCTGCGATGTGATCGATCCACTCGGCGGCTCCTACTACGTCGAGGCGCTGACAAACAAAATGGAGCAGAAGATCATCGACGTGATCGAAACCATCGACGGGGTCGGCGGGATGTACGCCGCAGTTGAGAGCGGCCTGGTGCAGCGCATGATCGGCAAGTCGGCGCTGGAGCATCAGAGCAGGATCGAAGAGGGGGAGCAGAAGGTCGTCGGCGTCAACTGCTACCAGTACGACGATGACGGTGCCGAGCCCGAGGCCTATCGCCCCAACCGCGCCGAAATGGAGCGCCATGTCGCGGCCTTCAAGGCCTTCAAGTCGGAACGGGACCAGATGGCCGTTAGGCGGGCGCTCGATGCGCTGGCGCGTGCCGCCAGCGGGTCGGAGAACGCCTTCGCGCAGGTCGTCGAGGCGGCGAAGCCGGTGTGACCCATGGCGAGATTGTCGCCTGCCTGCGACAGGAACTCGGATTTGGCCACCCGCTGATGGTTGCCTGAATGGCCGAGGGCATCGCGACCCGTACCGACGCGCTTGCCCGGCGTGTCCGGGCGGGCGAGCCGGCGGTGCTCGCTCGGGCGCTCACGCGCGCGGAGATACGGTGACGGGCCCCTGATGCAGGCGCTGCGCCCCGCCGCAGGCAGCGCAACCGTGATCGGAATCACCGGATCGCCTGGCGCCGGGAAGTCGACACTTGTCACCGCGCTCATTCGCGACTGGCGCACGTCGGGGCGCCGCGTCGCCGTTCTCGCGGTCGATCCCGTCAACCCGTTTTCCGGCGGCGCGGTACTGGGCGACCGCACGCGGATGGGGGAACACAGTCTCGATCCGGGGGGTTTCATCCGTTCGGTTTCGGCCCGAGGCCATTTGGGCGGGCTCTCGGCAGCAACGCATGACATGGTCGATGTGATGGACGCCGCGGGGTGGAATCTCATCCTGCTGGAGACCGTCGCGGCGGGACAGTCCGAGACCGAGGTCGCTGAGATTGCCGATGTGAAGGTGGTCGTCTGCGCGCCAGGCCTCGGCGACGAGGTGCAGGCGATCAAGGCAGGGATCCTGGAGATCGCCGACATCCTCGTCGTCAACAAGGCGGACCGGGCGGAGACCGAACAGACGGCACGGGAGCTCTCCTCGATGGTGGCGTTGCGAGCGGACGCGAGATCGCGCCACGTTCCGGTTCTGCGCACCTCGGCGACGGAAGGTGATGGCATTGCAGACCTGCGGCAGTCGATCGATGCGGCCGCAGACGAACTGCACGCCGATCGACATGCGCGCCGTCTGGCCCGCCTACGCGCTGCGCTGGCCGATACTCTCGCGCGTCGTGTCCGGTCGGCAGTCCGAGACCAGCACGACCTCGAAAAGGCTCTCGAGGACCTGTTGGAGGGGCGCATCAGCATGCACGACGCCATAGGTCTCGCCTTCCAAACCGTTGAGCGTAGCTTGATAGACCGAGGCTGAATGTCGTGTCTGCCGTGTCAAGACCCTCAGCAAGCGGCAGATTCAGGTCCACTTAGCGCGTGTCGGGTTCGATCGGCGCCAGCTCCTCAATCACCGCCATTCCCGCGCAGGCAGGAATCTCACGGGATTGCGCGAGATCCCCCACCTTCGCGGAGGATGACGGGTGGAGGCGGGTGAATCAGGTTGAAGGCGACTCGCTCTAGTCCTGCCCGCCGGTGCCGCACGCCTTGATGCTGTAGCCCTTGGGCAGCTTGGTCTCGGCGTCGCCGCAGGCTTGGCCGAGGCGCCGTTCGTCCAGCCCGCTGACGTTGCGTAGGTCGGCGCCGGAGAAGTTGGTCCGCCGGATATGAGCACGGCTGAGCTTGGCGCCCCTGAGATCGGCGCCGCTTAAGTCCGCACTCGAGAGCCGGACCCCGGTCATGTCGGCGTCGTGGAAGCTGGCACCGCGTGCGTCGGCGCGGTCGAGATCTGCATAGGGCAACCGGGCATCGGTGAAATCGACGCCGTCCAAATTGGCCCGCTCGAGGTCGGCGTCGTCCAGCTTGGCGTCGCGGAACACCGCCCCTTCGGCATTCGCCCGCCGCAGGAAGCCACCGCGCAGATCGGCATCTGTCAGATCGGCATCGGTCAGCACCGCCTCGCCGAAATCGACCGAGCGCATGTCGGCGCCGGTGAAGCGGGACGCAGAGACATCCGTCTTCTCCAGGTCGGCATTGCGCATCCGCGCGCCGGAAAAATCGGACCCGGTGAGCTGGGCCCGCTCCATCTCCACCCGCTGGAGATCGGCTCCGACGAAGCTTGTCCGGATCAGCGAGGCGGATTTCAGGTCGGCTTCTTGCAGATTGGCGCCGGCGAAGGCGGCGTCGGCCAGGTTCATCCGGCGCAGCTCCGCCAGCGCCAGATCGCAGTCCGGGCAGCCCCCCTTGGCGGTAAGCTCGGCCATGTCCATGTCATCCGCCGCGGCCGGAGCAGCCGCGGTAGCAATCATGACGCAAGCGAGGATCGACCTGATTGGTCCCGACATTTCCTCCTCCGGTCCGTCTCGCCCGCCGGGCTCATGCACCCCTGATCCGGGGCCGACCTGATGGCTGCGAGTATAGGGCATCCGCCGGCCCGGAGCGAGTGCTGCTTTGATCGCATCCGGTCGAATTCCCGCCGCCGCTTGGCTTCGCCGTGAGATTGAGCCAAGTCAATGCGGCCGGGCCCGGAACCGCTTTCAATTGTCGCCAACCGATCCCCCAGCCGCTTGGAGGTACCAAGATGAACTCCGGGTCGCCGCAAGACAACCTGGGTCGCCGATGGTGGCAAGGCGCTCCTGTTGGAGAACGAAGGAACCGACGCGGCGCCGGCCCTACGCGTCCTCTCCAAGGCCGAGGCGGAGAACCCGCCGACTCGCGAGCAGGGGACCGACCGGGCCGGCCGCCGACCCGATACCGGGGCAGGACAGCGCTCGGCGATGGAGAGCACCGACTGGCACCAGTTCGAGGAATCCCGCTTCATCGCCGAGTTCGCCGAGCGGCTGAACCGCGCCGCCGAGCGCAACCGGTTCGAGCGGCTGGTTCTGATCACCCCGCCGAAGGTGCTCGGCGAACTGCGCCCGGTGCTGTCGGCCGCGGCCGCGGCGGCGACCATGGCCGAGATTGGCAGCGACCTGACCGGCCACCCGGTGGACCGGATCGCGACGCACGTCGCCAGGGTGCTCGGCGGACAGCCGTTCCCGGTGGCTCCGGCAGCCCGCCGGTCAGACCAGCTCGAACACCGCCACCGGCGACAGCGCCCCGCGCGGCTTCACCCGGCCCTGATCGACCAGCCCGATCAGCGTCGCCAGCACGTTGCGCCGCGCCGCCGGCAGCAGCCGCTGGTCGACATCGATGTAGATCGCCAGGGTCAATTCGGTCGGGTCGGCCGGGCCGGCCGCCAGCCCGCCGAGAATCTGCGCCACCCGTTCCTCGCGATGGGCGATCTGCCAGGCGAGCATGCCCTTTGGGTCGGTCACCGGGTGACCGTGGCCCGGCAGATAGATCCGGTCGTCGCCGTGATCGCCGGCCCGCTCCGCCAGCCGCCGCAGCGTCGCCATGAAGGCGGCCATATCGCCCTCGGGCGGTGAGACCAGGGTGGTCGCCCAGCCCATCACCGTATCGCCGGTGAACAGCACACCCGTCCCCTCCAGCGCGAGGCAGATGTGGTTCGACAGATGCCCCGGTGTGTGCACCGCCGTCAGCGCCCAGTCGCCGGTGTCAACCGTCTCGCCCTCGCCCAGCGTGTGGTCGGACCGGAACCAGAGATCGCCGCCCTCGCCGCCGCCGAGCACCACCCCATCGGTCTTCAGCCGCCGCATGGTCTCGCTGAGGCCGGCGCCATGGGGGCCAAAGGCATGCACCGGCGCCCCGGTCGCCTCGGCCACGACCCGGGCGGCGGGGCTGTGGTCGGCATGGGTATGGGTGACCAGGATATGGCGGATCTCCTCGCCCCGCCTGAGCGACCCGGCGATCGCAGCGAGGTGCTCGCGGTCCTCTGGCCCCGGGTCGATCAGCGCCACCCTGCCCTCGCCAACCAGATAGGTCCGGGTCCCGGTGAAGGTCATCGGCGAGGGGTTGCGGCAGGTGATCCGCCGCACCAGCGGCCCGCCGCCGGTCTCCACCACCTCGGCGGTGCCGTAGATCACCTCCGGCGCCTTGTCGAACGGGTCTTTCACCTTGCGCGGTCCCTCGCCTGCCAATAGGCCATGCCTTCATGCTCGGCATCCCGAAACTGATCAAGCGCTACCTGCCGAAGAGCCTGTTCGGACGGGCCCTGATGATCCTGCTGGTGCCGATCCTGGCCCTGCAGCTGGTGGCTTCGGCGCTCCTAATCCAACGCCACTACGACGCCATCACCGGGCAGATGGCCAAGGCCGCGGCGCAGGAGCTGAACGTCACCATCGCCCGGGTAGAAGAGGCCGCGACCGCCGACGAGGCCCGCGCCACGCTGGAGGAGCTGGCGCCGCAGTTCAGTCTGGAGATGGGGCTCGACGAGGGCACCACCATCAAGTCGCGGGTGCTCAGGCAGTTCCACGACTTCACCGGAGGCGTCATCGGCGAGACCATGAAGAAGAAGGTGCGCCGGCCGATGTCGCTCGATCTGGTCAACTTCAGCAAGTACGTCGACGCCCGCATCGTCACCAACAAGGGCATCGTCCGGGTGCTGATCCCGCGCAAGCGGCTGAACCCGTCGAACCCGCACCAGCTCTTGATCTGGACCACCCTGGCAGCGCTGGTGCTGGCGGTGATCGCGGTGCTGTTCCTGCGCGACCAGATCCGCCCGATCAACGAGCTGGCCAAGGCCGCCTCCGCCTTCGGCCGCGGCCGCTCGGTCGAGTTCCGGCCCTCCGGCGCAGTCGAGGTGCGCGCCGCCGGCGCCGCCTTCGTCAACATGCGGGCGCGGATCGAGCGCCAGATCGAACAGCGCACCCGGATGCTCTCCGGCGTATCCCACGACCTGCGCACGCCCCTGACGCGGATGAAGCTGGCCCTGGCGATGTCCGAGGACACCGCCGAGTTGCAGGAGATCGCCTCCGACGTCGACGAGATGGAGCTCATGCTGGAAGGGTTCCTCGACTTCGCCCGCGGCGAGGGCAGCGACATCCCCGAGCCCGCCGATCCGGTGGCGCTGGCCGAGGAGGTGGCGGCCGACGCCCGCCGCATGGGGGTCGAGATCGCCCTCTACAGCCAGGTCGAGACCCCGGACGACCCCGAGGTCGAGATGCGCCGCCAGGGGCTGAAGCGCTGCCTGACCAATCTGGTGGACAACGCCGCCACCTATGGCGGCCAGGTGTCGCTGTCGACCCGGCTGACCCGGCGGATGCTGGAGTTCGCGGTCGAGGATGACGGGCCTGGGATCCCGCCGGAGCGGCGCGACGAGGTGCTGCGCCCGTTCACCCGGCTCGACGAGTCGCGCAACCAGAACGTCGCCTCGGGGATCGGGCTGGGTCTGTCGATCTCCCAGGACATCGCGAGAGCGCACGGCGGCTCGCTGGTGCTCGACGACAGCCCCCGGCTGGGGGGGCTGAGGGCGACGGTACTGCTACCGCGGTAGGCGGGGTGGGCGCGCGCCGCGCGGGTGTCAGCAGCCGGAACACCCGCAGCGCCCGCTGCCAACGGGAGGACTTGCCCCGATATGGTTGCCTGCTGCGGCGACGCCCGGTAGCGCCAGCGCATCCGGGTTATACCCATCGGTGCCCGCAATTCGCCGGAAAAGGGTTCGAGCGCCGCCTTGGTCTTGGCGGCGTTCGAACGCAGTTCCCCTGGTGGCGATCACCCGGCGGCGGTCTTGCGCCGGAGGATCTCCTGCACGACCGCCAGGCTGTCATGCCCGTAGCGGTACTTCGGATTGAAATCGTCTTGCTTGAGATACGCCATCGCACGGCGAACCATATAACCCGGATTAATCATCAGGGTGTCTGACTTGGTTGGCGGGCATGGATTAAACTGTGGATGCGGCGTGTGAATTTGTCGCCAAACCTGTTCCTGCGCCACCAGCCTAGAGATCCAGCCCGCCATGTTCGATGATACCCCGCTGCGGCCCG
>Ga0209049_1000088_pt1 | contig 17863 bp, 18 predicted proteins | sample WorMetulBAHAMAS2_FD_187398 | JGI IMG/M metagenome (GOLD analysis project Ga0209049, IMG submission 187398) | Marine gutless worms symbiont microbial communities from Max Planck institute for Marine Microbiology, Germany - Olavius ullae BAHAMAS.2... | ecosystem: Host-associated > Annelida >...
AAGCTCGACCTGCTGATGGGCCCCGTGGCGCTGGCGCCCGCATGGGCCGGGCGGACGGCAACCGACCTGCTCGCCCCCAACGTCCCCAAGCGAAAGGCCCATGGCCACTACGCCAAGTCATGGTTCTGCATCGGTTTCGACCGCATCCGACAGCTCCTGAGAACAAACCCGCCAGAGGCCGTCAAACCATGGCAACGCATCGCACCAAAGAAGCAATCACCGAGAGTCGTGTAGTGTACTTGGCGTGTGGAGGCGCAAGCCCCTGCCGGGCTATCGCGCCGTCGCGGGCGATCTCCACCGTCTCTCGGGTCCTCAGTTGTGCGTGGTTCTCTGGTGCCAGCGCCAGCACCGGCGTCGTGCCGCCGTAGAGCCGGTCGGTGACCATGGCGCCAATGGCGATGTTGACGTCGTGGCTGGTGAGCAGGAAGGCCGCCGGGCCGCAGCCGCGCCGGATCGCCTCGGCGATGGTGGCCGGGGTGCCGGCGGAGCCGCGGCTGCCGGGCATCGCCACCGCCATGCCAGCCAGCGAGGCGCCGCATTGCGGATGGCGCTGGTCGATGATGGTGCCGTGGACCGGATCGAAGCCGCCCCAGAAGCTCAGAGGCTCGTCCAGCACCAGCACCTCGGCTTGGCAGGCGCCGGGGTTGAGAACCGTCGTCCGCATCAGCCGAGCCCCCACGCCTCGTCGGCCCAGATCGCGCCGCCGCGGGTAACCTCGCCCCTGACCGCCGTCTCGATGCAGTCCTCCAACGCCCCGAAGGCGACCTCGACCGGCAGCATGCCCGGCGCGTAGTAGGCCCATTTGGCCGAGTTGGTTATCACCCGCCCCCGGGCGGCGCGCACCGCGGGGGCGAAATAGGTGCAGGTGTCGACCAGGATCTCGGCCCTGGCCTTCTCCAGCACCGCGCGGTATCCCTTCGCGGCCGCCAGCTCTGCGACGAAGCGGTTGGTGGTGATGGTGAGGGACACCCCGTCGGCGACCTTGCGCCCGTCGATCAGCGCCGCGGCGCGCTCGAACTCTGTCAGCGAGAAATGCGGTGTGCCAAGCGCCACCATCGAGACCGGGCCGTCGGCGGCGGAGGAGAGCGAGTCGCGCGCCGCCACCAGCATCTGCGGGGTCACCGCCACGATCTCCTCCGGCTCCCCGCCGCAGGCCGCCTCCAGGCTCGGCGCCTCCGGCGTCACTCCGACGGCGTGGAACATGGCGATGCCGCCCGAGGCGGCGCCGGCGGCGGCGATTGCCTTCAGGCTGTCGGCGGGGGTGTCGGCCGACAGGCCGGTGATCACCGGCACCCGGTCGCCGGCCAGCGGGCCCATCAGGTGGCCGAGGACGTGGCAGAAGAGCTCGGTCCGGCGCAGCGCTTCCGGCAGTCCGGCGATGTCGAACCGCACCTGCGCCCGGCGCCCCTCGTCGGTGTGCAGCCCGGCATAGGGAACCCGGCCGGTGAGGCCGCAGCAGACATCGAGGAAATCGCCGTATTTGTTGCTCCGCGCCCCGACGGTGGAGTTGTAGTAGGCGACCGCGTTCGACTCGCCGACAACGATCTGGTCGCCGAGGCCCGGCCCGCCCGGGAGCTGATAGGGGGCGCAGGTCCAGACCGTGCGGCAGCCCAGCTCAGCGTAGAGCCGCGCCAGCTCGCGCGCCTCGGCCTGCGCCTCGGGCTCGACCCCGGCGCGCGGGTCGGGGGCGAGCAGGCTGACGGGGATGGTGTTGGTCCAGGCCGGGATGCGGAACCGCGCCCCGCGTGTGGTGAAGAAGCGGGCGAAGTCGAGATGCGCCCGGCCGTAGTAGTGGCAGGCGTCGATATGGGCGAAGCCGGCATCGATCAGGTGCGGCGCTCCCATGATCCCGGCGGCCCGGACCACCACCTCGGTGGCGAACTGCAGCGCCTCGCCCTCGGCGCCGTCGAGCCGTGCCCGGTCGGCGTCGCTGAGCGTCAGGGCCATCAGCTTCCGGCGGTGAGCGGCGCGGTTAGCCGGCGCAGGGTGGCGAGCACACTCTGGGCGACGATCCGCCTGGTCTTCGGGTTGTCCGGCGAGGGGACGTTGCGCATGGTCATCGTCGTCTCGCCGGCGTCGGAGGTGATGTTCACCGTCTGGACGTTGCGGTCGACGTCGGGGTCGGCCCAGACCTCGACCTTGGTCAGATCGGGGCCGAGACCGGCGAGGGCCAGCGCCGCGGCGACGTTGACATTGGCCGGGAAGCCCAGCGCCGCCTTCCGGGCCGAGCCCTTGAACACCAACTTCGGCTCGGTGAGGTTGCTGATGTCGATGCCGTTCTGCACCAGGTGTGGCGCTCCGGCCAGCCCGGCCGGCGGCTTGCGCGTCTCGAGCGTGACGCGGATGATCTGCCCCTAGGCCATCGCCCGCACGGTGTCGAGCCAATGATCGCTCCGGTCGGAACGGTGATCCGGGCGCCGGTGACCTTTGCCCGCTCGACCAGTTCCATATGGCTCAGCAGCGCGCCCACCGACAGCGACAGGAAGATCCGGCCGGCGGCGATCGCCGGCCCGGCGACCTCGGGGAACACCGCTGCCGGGGTGCATTCGACGATCACCCCGGCCAGCTCGCCCAGGGACGCGATCGGCGGCGGGTTCTTCAGCGAGGCCAGACGCTCGCGCGTGCGCAGCGGGTCGCGCGCGGCGACCGCTACCAGCCGGATGCCCGGCACCGCGCCACGATCGATGGCCCGCGCCACTCTGAGCCGTATGGCGCCGAGCCCGGCGATGCCTACAGTCAGGTCCTTGTTCGCGGCTGCCATCTTGTTCTTCTTCTCGCGACTCGGCTTTCGTGATCGCGAACCAGGCGATTACAACAGCGTGCGCCTCAACATGTCGAGGCCAATCACGAACAGGGCGACCAGGAAGATACACTTGAACCGGGATTCGGAGATATGGTGCCGGTAACGCTGGCCGAGGGCAAGCCCCAGCGCGGTCGGGACCAGGGCGAAGAGCGACATCAGCGCCAGGTCCTGGGTCATCAGGTTGCGCCCGGTGAGCGAGATGCCGAGCGTGACGGTGATGGTGGCGAAGGTGATCCCCAGCGCCTGCACGAAGACGTGGCGGCTCATGTCGAGGGTCTGCAGGTAGAGGATGCCGGGCACGATCATGATCCCGGTCAGGCGGAACATCACGCCCCCGAGCCCGCCCATCAACAGCGACATCCAGAGCTCGCGCTGGCCCGGCGGTGGCAGTTGGGCGCGCAGCAGGGTCACCGCAACGTAGGTGCAGAGCGTGATACCGAGCAGCGTCACCAGGGTTTCGCTCTTGGCGCCGGCAGCCACACCGACGCCGATCCAGATGCCGACCGCGGCGGCGGCGAGAAAGCTCCACAACCGCCGCAACAACGGCGTCAAAGCCGGTCCAGCCAGCGCCTGGTAGATGTTGGTGGCGATTCCCGGGATCAGGAACACCGTCAGCGCCTCGCGCACCCCCAGCGTCGAGCCGAGGCAAGCCAGGGTCACGATCGGCAGGCCCAGGCCGATCAGCCCCTTGATGAAGCCGGCAAGCAGGAAGGTGCCGATCACCATGACGACGATTTTGGCATCCTACATGCCCAGGCACTCCGGATGAAAAGCCGCCTGCGCGTCAGGCCGCTCGCGTTGCCGGTAGGGCTTTTCAGGCCAGATAGCAGCCGAGTGCGAAGCTTGCCGCCGCCAGCGTCGGGCGGAACCAGCCGTCCATCATGCTCAGCGGCAAGGTCACCGCCAGCAGCAGTGCCGGGGCGTAGAACCGGGTCCAGCGCGCGCCCCTCTCGCGGGCCGACTGGAACAGGGGGAAGACCGCCGAGAACACGGCAATGGTCAGGAAGAACAGCGCCCACGGCCGGGTGACGAAGATGGTCAGGTCGGAATCGATCGCCAGCGCCCGGCTGAGGTTGAGCTCGGCGATGTTGCCCAGCACCACGCCGAGGATCATCGGCGCCGGGGGGAGCCGAACTGGCGCATGGCGAAGCCGATCAGGCCGAACCAGAACAGGGTCCAGACGTCGAAGGTGATGTTGTTGATGGCAAAGACCCCGATCGAGGCGAAGCCGAGGATCACCGCCGCCAGCATGTACATGCGGATGCGGGTCACCAGCATGAACACCCGCAGCATCATCGACTGCATGCCGAGCATGATGAAATTGGCGGCGAAGAAGACGATGAAGATCGAATCGGCGAGCACCGGCTCCTCGGCGATGAAGCTCGGGCTCGGCACCACGTCGTTCATCAACAGCGCCCCGAGCATGATCGCCGCGGTGACGTCGCCAGGGATGCCGAGCGCCATCAGGGGGATCAGCACCCCGCCCTCGACGGCGTTGTTCGAGGACTCGGGCGCTATGATCCCCTCGGGGATGCCGGTGCCGAGCTCCTCCGGGTGCGGATGCGCCTTCTTGGCGTGATCGTAGGCGAGGATATTGGCGATCGAGCCGCCGGCGCCCGGCACGATGCCGGTGAAGACCCCGATCAGCGCCGAGCGCAGCAGCACCGTCCAGCGCGTGGCGATCGCCCGGATCGCCCGCCAGTGCTCGATCCGCACCCGGACCTGCCGGCGTTCGGTCAGCGAGCGCTTGGCCAGCCGGGGGTCGCGGATATCGAAGAGAAGCTGGGAGAAGACGAAAAGCCCGATCAGCACGGCGATGAAATCAAACCCGCCGAGGAGGTCGTCGGAGCCGAAGTCGAACCGCCCCACCCCGACCGCCTCCTCCTCGCCGATAGTGCGCACCAGGAGGCCGAGCGCCCCGGCGATCAGCCCCTTCACGAGATCGCGCCCGGCCAGGCTGGCGGTGACGGTGAGGGCGAAGATCACCAGCATGAAGAAATCCCAAGGCTGGAACTCCAGCCCCACGCGGGCGAGCTGCGGCGCGAACAGCACCAGCATCGTCGCGGAGATCATGCCGCCGCAGAAAGACGACCAGACTCCGAGGCCGAGGGCGAAGCCGGGCTCGCCCTTGCGCGCCATCGGGAAGCCGTCGAAGGTGGTCGCCACCGAGGACGGGGTGCCGGGGATACCGGTCAGAATGCCGGACATCAACCCGCCCGAGAGGCCGCCGACCAGGACGCTGATCATTGTCGCCAGCCCCTGCTCAGGAGGCATCGAGAAGGTGAAGGGCAGGGTCAGCACCACCGCCATGGCGATGGTGAAGCCGGGGATCGAGCCGGCCATCAGCCCAGCGCCGACGCCGATGACCATGAACAGCACTGTCTCCAGGTTGCCGATCGCGGCGAAGGCGAGCTGCAAGTTGTCCCAGACCATCCTCCGCCCTCCTCAGAACGTGCCGAACAGCTCGCCGCGCGGCAGCAGCACACCGAGCGCGAAGGTGAAGATGCTCCACATGCCGCCGACTGTGACCAGCGCGATGGCGGCGTGCAGCACAAGAAGCCGCGGCGACCAACCACCGAGGGCGGAGAGCAGCAGGAAGACGAATGCCGTGCCGCCGACCAGCATGCCGACCCGGGGCAGGCTCAGGAGATAGGCCAGGAACAGCGTGAAGCAGATGATGACGTTGCGCCAGCCGGCGGCGGCGGCCTCCTCCGGAGTCTCGAGCTCGGCCACGCCGTCTTGCTGGGCCGCCTAGCCGCGGCCTTTCTGCGGCCCCTTGCGGATCGACTGCACCAGGTAGATCAGGCTGAGCAGGGTCAGCACGCCAATAATGGTGCGCGGCCAGGTGGCCGGGTTGAGCTGGCCGTAGTCGGGCTCGCGGATGTCGAAGCTGGCGGTCAGGAACACACCGCAGACCACCAGGAGGAAGATCGCGACCAGAGTATCGCGGTTGATGCGCGCCATGCTTGCCTCTCCGGGTGGGAATTGCGGGGATCGCCCGGCGGCGCGCGGCCGCCGGGCGGATGGTCAGAGGGTCACTTCTTGAACATGCCGATCTTGATCGCGCCCCTTCATAGTCGGCATAGAGCTTGTCGGCCCAAGCCCGGTACGCGTCCGGGTCCTGATACTTCACGCCGGTGCCCTTGGCGTCCATCTTCGCCAGCAGGTCCGGGTTCTCGGCCGCTTGCTTGAAGATCGCTGACCAGGCGTCGATGACGTCGCGCGGGGTGCCCTTCGGCGCCACGATGCCGCGCTTCAGCGCGAACGCCATGTCGACGCCCTCCTTCTTCAGGGTCGGCACGTCGGGCAGGAAGGGAGAGCGCGCCGCATCGGCGATGGCGAAGCCCTTGAGTTCGCCCTGCTCCATGTACTTGCGGCCCGAGGCGACGCTCAGCGAGCCAAGGTCGATGGCGCCGGACAACAGCACGGTCATGCGCTCGCGGGTGCCGTCATAGGGCACGTACGAGAACTTCATGCCGGTCAGGTCCTCCAGCAGCAGCCACATGAACTGGCTGGTCGAGCCGAAGGTGGCGCCGACCTTGTACTTCTCCGGGTTGGCCAGCACGTCGGCCTGGAACTCGGCGCAGTTGTTCTGCGGCGTGCTCGCAGCGGCGCCGACGATGTCCGGGGTCTAGGTCAGGTTGGCCACGGTCTCGAAGCCGTCATAGTGGAAATCGATGCGCCCGGTCAGGTAGCTGGTCACCGCCGACTGGTGGATGGCAGACAGGGTGCAGCCGTCAGGCTTGGCCTTGGCCGCCTCCTTGACGCCCTTGTTACCGCCCTGGCCGGGGATGGTCACCACCTTGACCTTCGGCGAGACGTCCATGTCCTGGATAGTCTTCTCGAAGATCGAGAAAATCACATCGGTGCCGCCGCCGGCCTTCCAGGGCACGATCAGCTGCGCCGTGTCACTGGGGATGTCGGCGGCCTGCGCCGCCATCGTACCCGAGACGGCGAGCGCCGCGGCCGACATGACGAGGGTGGTGAACAGTCGCTTCATTGGGTTTTTCCTCTCTTCTTTGCGCCCCGCTCGCAGTGAGATCCTGCGGTCACGCGCCATGCTTTGCCGCCCTGTGGAACTCCGCGCGGAACTCTGATGGGCGACTTTTTGTGCACAGCCACTATAGTCGCGTCCAACACCGCTGCCACGCCACTGGACGGAATTCCGCAGGGCGGCAAGCAGTGCGCGAGAGAAAGGACTGAGGGACGATGCGTAATCTGGAACTCCCGGACAAGTCGCCCGTCCACGCGACCGAGGGCATGGCCTGCACCTCGCAGCCACTGGCGACCCAGACGGCGATCGACGTGCTGAAGGCGGGCGGCAACGCGCTCGACGCCGCCGTCGCCGCCTGCGCGGTGCAATGCGTGGTCGAGCCGGAATCGACCGGCATCGGCGGTGACTGCTTCTGCCTCTATTCCAAGGCCGGGTCGGCCAAGACTCCGGGCGACATCGTCGCCTATAACGGCTCCGGCCGGGCTCCGGCGGCGGCCACGGTCGACTGGTTCGCCGAGCGCGGCATCACCGAGATCGAGACCCAGAGCCCGCATTCGGTCGTCGTCCCCGGCGCCGTCGATGCCTGGGACCGGTTGCTGGCCGACCACGGCACCAAGGATCTGGCCGAGCTGCTGCAGCCGGAGATCCGCTACGCCCGCGACGGCTTCCTAGTGGCGTCGCGGGTGCACAGCGATTTCGCCAACCTGGTGACGAAGCTGTCCGGCAATGCCAACGCCGCCTGCATCTTCATGCCCGGCGGCGCGGTGCCGCGGGTCGGCGCGCTGCTGCGCCAGCCGGCGCTGGCCGCCACGCTGGAGCGAATCGCCAGGAACGGCCGCGACAAGATGTACACCGGCGAGACCGCGCGCGACATGGTCGCCACCCTGCAGGCGCTCGGCGGCCTGCACACAGCCGAGGACTTCGCTACCGCCAAGGGCGAATACGTCACCCCGATCTCGGGCGGCTTCCGCGATCATCTGGTGCATCAGTGCCCGCCGAACGGCCAGGGGGTGATCGCGCTCCTGCTGCTCAACGTTATGAGCGGAATCGAGGTCGGCGACGACCCGATCTCGCCGGAGCGGATGCATGCCGAGATCGAGGCCGGGCGGCTGACCTATGCCGCCCGCGACGCCTGGCTGGCGGACCCGGCGATGGCCGAAGTGCCGGTCGAGCAGCTGCTGTCGGCGGACTACGCCGGGGCGGTGTGCGCCGCGATCGATCCGACCCAGGCGCAGGAGCGCGAGGCCCCGCTTGACCTGCCGCGGCACGAGAGCGCGGTCTACATCACCGCGGTCGACCGTGGCCGCAATGCCTGCTCGTTCATCAACACCCTGTTCAAGGGATTCGGCAGTGGCATCTGCACGCCCTCGGGCGTGCTGCTGACCAACCGGGCCGAGGGTCTCAGCCTCGACCCGGCCAGCCCGAACCGGATCGAAGGCGGCGTTGGCGGCGATGCGCAGCCGGGTGCCGCGGATTCCTGCCGATGCCGGGCACTGGACCGACGAGATGGAGGAGATCGCGGCGACCCTGGCCTCGGTCGACGTCACCCCGGGCTTCCACGACGGCGCGGCGGGGACCTATCGGGTGCTGGCCCGCACCCCCTTCGCGGCGGAGACCCGCGAGACCATGGACATGGACCACACCATCGACGAGGCGATTCCGGTCTTCGCGCGGCATCTGAAGGACGGCGACTCGTAGCCGTGCACATTCTACGCACCCTTGCCCCTCACCGCCCCCTGATCCGCGGGTCGAGCGCGTCGCGCAGGCCGTCGCCCATGAAGTTGACGCTGAGCACGGTCAGCGAGATCGCCAGCCCGGGCCACAGCACCCGGACCGGGGTCAGGGTCAGGAAGTCCTTGCCGTCGTAGAGGAGCCGTCCCCAGGTCGGGAAGTCCGAGGGGAAGCCGAGGCCGAGGAAGGAAAGCGCCGACTCGGTGATGATCGCGTTGGCCAGCCCCAGGGTGGCCGAGACCATGATCGGGCTCAAGACGTTGGGCATGATGTGGCGGGTGATCACCCGGCCCTCCCGGGTTCCGATCGAGCGCGCGGCGAGGACGAACTCGCGCTCTTTCAGCGCCAGCACGTCGCCGCGAACGATCCGCGCCGTCTGCATCCACGAGGTGATGCCGATGACGAAGACGATCAGCAGGAAGATCCCGGTCTCCGGCCCGAAGACCGTGCGCAGGGTGTTGCGGAAGAGCATGATGATGACGAGCAGCAGCGGCAGTAACGGCAGCGCCAGAAACAGGTCGGTCAGCCGCATCAGCGGCCCGTCGAGCAGCCGGAAGAACCCGGCCAGCACCCCGATCACCGCCCCGAACAGGATAGAGAGGGCCATGGCGGTGAAGCCGACCGCCATGCTGACCCGGCCCCCGGCCAGCACCTGGGCCAGCATGTCGCGGCCCAGGTTGTCGGTGCCGAAGGGATGCTCCCAGGTCGGCCCGAGATTCTTCGCCCGGTAGTCGAGATAGGTCGGGTCGACGGTGTGGATGTAAGGCCCGACGACCACGGCGAGGACGATGAACCCGAACACCGCGACCCCCGCCACGGCGCCGCGATGGTTGCGGAACTGCACCCAGACATCCGACCACAACGACCGGTGCGGGCGGATCGCTTCTCCCGCGGTGTTGGCGACTGGCGCGTCAGTCATAGCGAATCCTCGGGTCGAGAATGCCGTAGAGCAGGTCGGCGATCAGGTTGAAGAGCACGATCAGGATCGCGAAGATGAAGGTCAGGGTCTGCACGAGCGGCACGTCGGCCGCCTCGATGCCGCCGATCAGGAGTGCCCCAAGCCCGTTTACCCGGAAGATCTGCTCGGTGATGATGGCGCCGCCGAAGATCTGCGGCACACCGAGGGCGATCACGGTGACCACCGGGATCAGCGAGTTCCGCAGCACATGGACCAGCACCACCACCCGCTCGCGCATGCCCTTGGCCCGGGCCGTACGGACATAGTCCTGGTTCAGGTTGTCGAGCATCGACGAGCGCATGAATCGGCTGATCTGGGCGGCATTGTAGAGCGCCAGCACCATGGTCGGCATGACCATCTGCCGGACCTGGAAGACGAAGCTATCCCAGTCGGTCACCTGATGTGTTGTGTCGTAGATCGACGGCAGCCAGAAGACGCTGTCCCTCGGCACCAGAACCGAAAAGATCACGATGAAGCAGAGGCCGGTGAAGAAGGTCGGCACCGAGAAACCGATCATCGAAATCAGCGTGCCGCCCTGGTCGAACCAGGAGTACTGCCGGTAGGCCGAGATCACCCCGATCGGAATGGCGATGAGGATGCCGACCACATAGGACATGCCGACGACCCACAACGTCTGCGGCGTGCGCTCGACGATGAGATCCACGACCGGCGAGCGGGTCGACCACGACCGCACCCTGAGCCGCTCGGCGCTGTCGCCGATCGAGATGCCCCACCATTCTTCGAGCACGTTCAAGGGCTCGTTGACGAAGAACTGGTTCAGCCAGGCGATGTAGCGGATGTGGAACGGCTCGCCGAGGCCGAGGCTCTTGCGGATCTGCTCGCGGGTCTGGGCATCGATGGTCAGCGGCAGGTTCGCCGTCGGGTCGCCCGGGGCCAGGTCCAGAAGCGCAAAGATGATGAAGCTGATCACGAGCAGCGTCGGGATCGCAAAGAGGAGCCGCCTGATCGTGTATCTGAACATGCCGCGCTGCCGGTCCCGTAGCTGTCGTTCGATCCGAGCCTGTCATGCCCGGGCTTGACCCGGGCATCCAGCCCTCCGCCAGCAAGGCTGGAACTGGATTGCCGGGTCAAGCCCGGCAATGACCCGGTATGAGCGGCTCCGCCAGAGGGCGGCCGCCGGATCGGGCGGCCCGTCGCCGGGCCGCCCGGTTGTCGCTTACTTGGTCCGATGCCAGTCTTGGATGTTCCAGAGCTCGCTGTCCCAGGAGTTCATCCGCACCCCGCCGAGGGTCACGGAGCGCGCCGAGACGTCGCCACGGTGGATCAGCGGGATCATCGCGCCCGCGTCCATCAGCACGTCGTTCAGCTTCATTCCGATTTCGGCCCGCTTCTCCAGCGTCGCGGCCTTGGCCATCTCGGCCATCAGGGCGTCGTAGTCGGTGTTGCAGTAGCGCGGCATGTTGTTGCCCAGCCACTGGTTGGCCGGCGACGGGATCTCCTTGCAGGCCCAGCTCGACATGTACTTCTCCGGATCGGTGCCGTCGAAGTTGTTGGTGTACATCTCGATGTCGGAGAAGAACTTCTGGAAGGTGTCCGGGCTCGACTGATCGCCGCCGAAGAAGACGCTGGCGGAGATGTTCTTGAGCTCGGTCTCGACCCCGATCTCGGCCCACATCTGCTTGATCAGCGCCTGCGTGCCCTGACGCACCGAGTTGGTCGAGGTCTGGTAGAGGATCGACAGCCGGACCCCGTCCTTGGCGCGCACCCCGTCCGAGCCACGGACCCAGCCGGCGTCATCGAGCAGCTTGTTGGCGGCGGCGATGTCCTGGGTCTTGCACCAGTCATTCGCCATCGACGCGTAGACCGCCGGCGCCGGCAGCACGTTGCAGGTCACCTGACCGGCGACGCCGTAACCGGCGTCGACCAGGACCTGCCGGTCGATGGCGAGGCTGAGCGCCCGGCGCACCGCCGGGTCGGTCAGGAACGGGTGCGGGTGCGCAACCGTCGCCCGCGCGTCGCCGAGATCCGAGTTCGGGTCGGTGAAGTTGACCATCAGCCGCTCGACCGAGGTGCCGAACGAGGTGACGATCTCGCCCTTTCCGGCCGCCGCCATCTGGCTCAGGATCTCTGGCTCGACCTGCAGGTTCCAGGCATAGTCGAACTCGCCGGTCTCCAGAACCGACCGCGCCGCCGAGGCCGCGTCGCCGCCACCCTTGAACAGAACGGCCGAGAAGTGCGGCTTGTCCGCGTCGCGGTAGTTCTCGTTCATCACGTACTGGACGACGTCATTGGCCTTGAAGTCGGCGACTTTGTAGGGGCCGGTGCCGATCGGGTAGAAATTCTGCTCGGTGCATTCCGGCGCCTTGGCGCCCTTGCAGTCCTTGAACTGCTCCGCCTGGATGATGGGCGAGGTGGTGCCGACGAAGGGGCCATAGGGGAAGGGCTTAGCCACCCCGAAGGTGATCTCGACGGTCAGGTCGTCGATCCCCTGAATCGCGACCACATCGGCAAAGTTGGTGCTGGCGTTGCAGCCGCCCTGCGGATCCATGCAGTACGACCCCGAGAACACCACGTCCCACGAGGTGAGCGGTGTGCCGTCGGACCAGACCACCCCGGGCTTCAGCTTCCAGGTGATCTTCTTCAGGTCGGCGGAGACGCCGCCATTCTCGACCGTCGGGATCTCCGCAGCTAGGGCGGGCACCATGGCGCCATTCTCGTCGTAGTAGGCCAGAGGCTCCAGCACCAGCGACGAGCTCTCGATGTCCTTGGTGCCGCCCGAGAGGTAGGGGTTCTGGATCGAAGGCGCCTGCCAGTAGAGGATGTTGAGCTGGCCGTCGGCACCGCGTTCCGCCAGCGCCGGCAAGGCCAGGAGCGCGGCGGTCGCCGCGCCCATCAGCAATGTCTTGGTCTTGAGCATGTTTAGTCTCCCTGTCATGAGCGGATCGGCGGGCGCCCGCGCGGGCGTCAGGCGGTCCTGGGCCGGAATTGTGCACAGCGCCGGCCTCTTGGGAAGAGGTCTCCCACTGCGGCCGGCGTTGCGGCAATGCCCGTTCCGGCAGTTGTTCGTGGCATTGCTGTTCACTCCGCCAGGTGGCAGGCGACACGGCGCCCGCCGTTGAGCTTGCGCCATTCGGGTTCCACCGAATGGCGCCTCGCAGCCGCCACCGGGCAGCGGGTGCAGAACCGGCACCCGGCAGGCGGGTTGGCCGGGCTCGGCACGTCACCCTTGAGGATGATGTGCGAGCGGCGGGTTTCCACCTCCGGGTTCGGGATCGGCACGGCCGACAGCAGCGCCTTGGAATAGGGATGCTTGGGGTCGGCGTAGAGCGCGTCGCGCGGAGCCAGCTCGACCACCTTGCCGAGATACATCACCGCCACCCGGTCGGCGATGTGGCGGACCATGCTGAGATCGTGGCTGATGAACAGATAGGTCCGCCCCAGCTTGTCCTGCAGGTCTTCGAGCAGGTTCACCACCTGGGCCTGGATCGAGACGTCGAGGGCGGCGATCGGCTCGTCGCAGACGATGAAATCCGGCTCCAGCGCCAGGGCGCGGGCGATGCCGATGCGCTGGCGCTGGCCGCCGGAGAACTCGTGTGGGTAGCGGTTGGCGAAGCGCGGGTTCATGCCGACGGCGTCGAGCAGCTCGCGCACCCGTTCCTGCGTGGCCTTGCCGGTCGCGGTGTGATGCTCGTCCATTGGCTCGGAGATGATCGAGTCCACGGTCATCCGCGGGTTGAGCGACGCATGCGGGTCCTGGAAGATCATCTGCATCCGTGGCCGCATCCGGCGCAGTGGCTCGTCGCGGAGCTGGGCGATGTCCTGGCCGCCGAACATGATCCGCCCCGCGGTGGCGTCATAGAGCCTCAGAATCGTGCATCCGACGGTGGACTTGCCGCAACCCGACTCACCGACCAGGCCCAGGGTCTCGCCCTTGCGAATGTCGAAGTCGATTCGGTCGACCGCCTTGATCACCCCCACCTGGCGCCGGATGATCCCCTTGTAGATGGGGAAATGCATGGTCAGGCCTTCGACCTCGAGCAGCGTCTCGGCGGGCGCGCGTTGCGGCGCCTCGGCTGCGGCCTCCATCGCCTGCGCCCGCTGGACGGCAAGCTCGGTGGTGACCGGGTCGGGGATGTAGGGCGGCAGGTCGCGCCACGCCAGCGGCCCGGCCATCGGCGCGGGTCTCGGCGCCAGCATCCTGATAGCACTCCTCGCAGATCGGCCCCTTGAGCGACTGGCGCAGCTCGCTCGCCAGCGAGCTCGTCTCGGCGGCACAAGAGGGCACGGAGCAGAGATAGCGCGGCTCGGTCATCGGCGGCACCGTGCGGGGCGGGGATCAGGGTGCATCGCGCATGGTCCCCTTCTCGGTGTCCCACGAGCAGGCCACCTGGTGGTCGCCGCCGATCTCGATCAGGGCCGGGTTCTCGCCGTGGCAGCGCGCCAGGGCGTGGCGGCAGCGTTCGCGGAACGGGCAGACCTGCGGCGCCTCGGTCAGGTGCGGCGGCAGGCCGCCGATCGAGCGCAGGGGCTCGGCCCGGCTGCCGTCGATGCTGGGCAGGGTCTCCAGCAGCGCCCGGGTATAGGGGTGCAGCGGCCGGCCGTAGAGCTCGGCCACCGGGGCATGCTCGACCACCAGCCCGCCATACATCACCATCACCCGGTCGGCGATGCCGGCCACCACGCCGAGGTCGTGGGTGATCCAGATGATTCCCATCCCGAGCTCGTGGCGCAGCTTCTTGATCAGCTCGAGGATCTGCGCCTGGATGTGACGTCGAGCGCCGTGGTCGGCTCGTCGGCGATCAGCACCTTGGGGTCGCAGGCCAGCGCGATGGCGATCATCACCCGCTGGCGCATGCTGCCGGAGAACTGGTGCGGGTAGTCGTTCAGCCGGTCCTCGGGCGAGGGGATGCCGACCAGCTTCAGGAGATCGATGGCGCGTGCCCGCGCCGCACGCTTGCCAAGGCCGAGATGCGCCCGGAACGGCTCCGTGAGCTGGAAACCGACGTTGAACACCGGATTGAGCGAGGTCATCGGGTCCTGGAACACGAAGCCGACCTCGGCTCCGCGCACCCGGCGTAGGGCGGCGGGGCGCAGCTTGAGCAGGTCGCGCCCTTCGAGCCGGGCGGTGCCGGCTGTGATTTGCGCCGGGGGCTCGGGCAGCAGCTTCATCAGCGACATCATGGTGACGCTCTTGCCCGAGCCGCTCTCGCCGACGACGCCAACCAGCTCGCCGGCGCTGAGGTGGAAGCTGACGCCGTTGACGGCGTGGATGGTGCCTTCCTGGGTGTGGAAGACGGTCTTCAGCCCCTCGACCTCGAGGACTGGCTTCGCCGTCGCGCTGGTGACCGGCATGTCCAAGTGGAGTCCGTTCCCGTCTTCCCTTTCGCGGCGCCATATGACACCGATCCGGCCGCGGGGAGCAACGGCGAGTTTTCGTGAGCGGACGCTATCGGCACTTCGGAGCGACCGGTGACGCCAGATTCGAGATGGCGCCCTGCGGGATGTGCGCTCGGCGCCTGCCACGCGGGAAGCGCCGAAGGCTCCCCTGACGCCGCCCCGTTGACTCATGGGGCGCGACTGCGATGCGTTGGTGATGATCGCTTGACCTCGGTGGAATCCGCGTCAGGATCGGCTTGCGCAGCAAGGGGCAGGGGGAGATGGTCATGGCGGAGCACTTGAACGCATGGGAGATGCTGGCAAGACTGGTGGCCTTCCCCACCGTGTCGCGCGACTCCAACCTCGATCTGATCGAGTGGGTGCGGGGCTATCTCGCCGGGCACGGGGTCGAGAGCAATGTCGTCCGCAGCCCGACCGAGCCCAAAGCCAATCTCTACGCCCAGATCGGGCCGGCGGTGCCCGACGGGGTGGTGCTCTCCGGCCACACCGATGTGGTGCCGGTCGACGGCCAGGCGTGGTCGACCGATCCCTTCACCCTCTTCGAGCGCGATGGCAGGCTTTACGACCGCGGCACCTCCGACATGAAGGGGTTCTGCGCCCTCGGCCTCGCCCTGGTGCCGGAGATGCTGAGGGCGCCGATGAAGCGCCCGATCCAGCTTGCGCTCTCCTATGACGAGGAAGTCGGGCACAAGGGCGTGCCATATATGATGGAGGCCATGGGCGACACCCTGCCTAAGGCCTCGGCGGTCTTCATCGGCGAGCCTACGAGCATGCAGGTGGTGACCCAGCACAAGGGTGGCTGCGGCTTCACCAACCGGGTGCGTGGGTATGAGGTGCACTCCTCGCGGATGCATGCCGGCGTCTCGGCGGTGATGACCGCAGCCCGGCTGATTACCTGGCATGCCGACCGGATGGAGGAGAACCGCCGCGCCGCCGAGGCGTTGGGACCCGACGCCCCCGGCGCCCTGTTCACCCCGCCCTACACCACCCTGCACAACGGCATGATCCAGGGCGGCACCGCCGCGAACATCACCGCCAAGAACTGCTGGTTCACCACCGACATCCGACCGCTGCCGACCGAGGACGGCCGCGACTGGCTGGCCCGCTACCGGACCGAATGCGACCGGCTGGCCGAGGGCATGCAGGCGATCCACCCCGACACCGGGATCGACATCGATATCCGGCTACTGGCGCCCGGCTGCCGCAAGGAGGAGAACGGCGAGGCCGAGTGGCTGGCGCTGCTCTTGACCGGCGATAACGCCGAGCACGCGGTCTCCTACGGCACCGAGGTCGGGCATTTCCAGAACGAGGGCGGCTATTCGACCTGCGTGTTCGGGTCGGGCTCGATCGAGCAGGCGCACCAGCCGAACGAGTTCATCGAGGCCGCCCAGCTCGACGCCGGCGAGGCGTTCATCCGCCAGCTGATCGCGCATCTGAGCAGTTGACACCGCCGCAGCGCCGCTAGATCACCCCTGGTATCGCCAATACTGGGAAAGGCCCGCCCCATGCCTGTCATCAACCGCATCGCCGACCTCGCCGACGAGATCACCGCCTGGCGCCACGACCTGCATGCGCACCCGGAGCTGCAGTACGACTGCCACCGCACCGCCGGCGTCGTCGCCGCCAGGCTGCGCGCGTTCGGTGCCGACGAGGTTGTCGAGGGCATCGGCCTGACCGGCGTCGTCGGGGTGATCCGCGGCCGGGCCACCGGCTCCGGCCGGGTGATCGGTCTGCGCGCCGACATGGACGCCCTGCCGATCGAGGAGGCGACCGGCCTGCCGCATGCCTCGAAGACCCCCGGCGCGATGCATGCCTGCGGCCATGACGGCCACACCGCGATGCTGCTCGGGGCTGCGAAGTATCTGGCCGAGAACAGGAATTTCGACGGCACCGCGGTGGTGATCTTCCAGCCGGCGGAGGAAGGCGGCGCCGGAGGCGAGGCGATGGTCAAGGACGGGATGATGGAGCGCTTCGGCATCCAGCAAGTCTACGGCATGCATAATTTCCCCGGCATCCCGGTCGGCCAGTTCGCTCTGCGGCCCGGCCCGGTGATGGCCTCAACCGACGAGTATGTCATCGACATCGAGGGCAAGGGTGGCCATGCGGCGATGCCGCATGAGTGCATCGACCCCACCCTGGTGGCGGCGCAGCTGATGATAGCGCTGCAATCGGTGGTCGCGCGCAATGTCGACCCGGTGGAGTCGGCGGTGATTTCGGTCACCTCGCTCCACACAGCGGGCGACAGCTTCAACGTGATCCCGCAGACGGTGCGCATGAAGGGCACCATCCGCACCCTCAGCCCGGCGGTGCGCGAGCTGGTCGAGAAGCGGCTGCGGGGGGTAATCGACGGCGTCGCCGCGACCTTCGACGCCAGGATCGTGCTCGATTTCCGACGCGGCTATCCGGTCACGGTGAACCACGCGACCGAGACAGAGTTCGCCGCGGAGGCGGCAGAAGGCGTCGCCGGGGCCAACAATGTCGACCGCAACCTCGCCCCGCTGCTCGGAGCCGAGGACTTCTCCTACATGCTGGAGACCCGGCCAGGGGCGTTCATCTTCGTCGGCAACGGCGACACCACCAATGTCCATCACCCGGAATACGACTTCAACGACGCCGCGATCCCCTATGGGGTCTCGTACTGGGCGAAGTTGGTCGAGACGGCGATGCCGGTCGGGGGTTGAGGCCCGACCGTGCTGCGGCGGGCCACGGGCGGCCCACGCCTCCTGACCCCTCCCCAACCCCTCCTATCAGGGTGAGGGAATAAATGCCGCTTCACGACAGCTTTCTTGCCCCTCCCCCTTTCAGGGCAGGGCTATCGCATGTGGGAGAGGGCGGTGATGAGGTAGTCGTCGCTCCACATGCATTTTCGGATGCGGTGGCTGATCGGTGTCTTCGGGGTGTCGATGAGTTGCAGGAGGTTGCGCGCCAGCCGATTGACCAGCGCGGCATTGGCGGGGGCATGGTCGGTGCGGGCGCGGCTCAGGTCCTCGCCGAGATGCACGTCGAGCACCCAATGCAG
>Ga0209049_1000089_pt1 | contig 17839 bp, 21 predicted proteins | sample WorMetulBAHAMAS2_FD_187398 | JGI IMG/M metagenome (GOLD analysis project Ga0209049, IMG submission 187398) | Marine gutless worms symbiont microbial communities from Max Planck institute for Marine Microbiology, Germany - Olavius ullae BAHAMAS.2... | ecosystem: Host-associated > Annelida >...
GCTGCAAAGCGGGCGAGCAGCGCCGCAAAGGCGTCCGGGTCGATCAGCCGGAGCAGCCGCGACACCGTGTCGTGGCTCGGCGCCCGGTCGTAGGAAACGATCCGGTTCAGCGCCGCCTTGCGGTGCTCGGCAAACAGCGCGATGTTGGTGGCGCCGGTCTGGGCGCACAGCGCCGCGGCGACCATCATCACCATTACGTCACCCAGCCGGTGGCCCGCATTCGGCGCACGGGGATCGTTGAGACCGGAAAGAAGCGGCGCAAGACACGACATCGGCAGCCCTCAAATGGTTCGAACTGCCCCACCGAAGAACCCCTTTCACCAACAACCGCAACCCAAAACCCGCCATATGCGATTCCCCTACCCCGCCAAGGGGGGAGGGACAGGATGGGGGTCCTGCGCCCGTGCCGGCCGAACACGGCGGGCCGCCCCGCCGCTCAGACGTTGTTGCCGAGGTTGTGCGGCTGGGCCATACCCGTCGCGTGGTAGCCGCCGTCGACGAAAACGATGTCGCCGGTGGTTGAGGCGCCGAGGTCGGACAGAAAATACACCGCCGCGCCGCCGACATGCTGCAGCGCCGCGTTGTGGCGCAAGGGCGCGTTCTCCTCACACTCCTTGTACACCTTGCGCGCGCCGCCGATGGCCGAGCCGGCCAGGGTCCGTATCGGACCGGGGCTGATGGCGTTGACCCGGATCCCCTGCGGCCCGAGATCGTTGGCGAGATACCGCACCGTCGCCTCCAGCGCCGCCTTGGCCACCCCCATCACGTTGTAGTTCGGCATCACCCGCTGCGAGCCGAGATAGGTCGTCGTCACCACCGAGCCGCCACCGGGCATCAGCGCCGCCGCCCGGCGGGTGACGTCGATGAAGGAATAGCAGGAGATGTCCATCGTCCTCAGAAAATTGGCCCGGCTGGTGTCGGAGAAGTGCCCGGTCAGTTCTGCCTTGTCGGAATAGGCGATGGCGTGGACCAGGAAGTCGATGGTCCCCCAGGCGTCCCTGAGGGCCTCGAACACCGCGTCGAGGCTGACCTCGCTCTGAACGTCCGCATCCATGATCACCGAGGCGCCGACGCTCTCGGCCAGCGGCCGCACCCGGCGCTCGAAAGCCTCGCCCTGGTAGGTGAAGGCCAGTTCGGCCCCTTGGCCGGCGAGCGCTTCGGCGATGCCCCAGGCGATCGAGTGGTTGTTCGCCACCCCCATGATCAGGCCGCGCTTGCCGTCCATCACCCCCATCATCGCCGCCTCCTCAGCCCTGGTACCGGCTCAGCGCCAGCGTGCAGTTGGTGCCGCCGAAGCCGAAGCTGTTGGAGATCATGGTGTCGAGCCCGGCATTGTCCGCCAAGCTGGTGACCACCGGATCACCCGCGAACTCGGGGTCCACGTTCTCGACATTGGCGCTGGCGGCGATGAAGTCGCCCTGCAGCATCAAGAGGCAGTAGATCGCCTCCTGCACCCCGGTGGCCCCCAGCGAGTGCCCGGTCAGCGACTTGGTCGAGCTGAAGCGGGGCGGTGTGGCGCCGAACACCTCGCGGATGGCGGCGACCTCGTGTTCGTCGCCGACCGGGGTCGAGGTGCCGTGGGTGTTGATGTAGTCGACCTTGCGCTCGCCGATCGTCGCGATCGCCTGCTGCATGCAGCGCACCGCGCCCTCGCCCGAGGGCTGCACCATGTCGTAGCCGTCCGAGGTGGCGCCGTAGCCGGTGACCTCGGCGTAGATCCTAGCGCCGCGGGCCTTGGCCCGCTCCAGCTCCTCCAGCACCACCACCCCGGCGCCGCCGGCAATGACGAAGCCGTCGCGGTCCTTGTCGAAGGCGCGGGAGGCGCGGGTCGGGGTGTCGTTGTATTTCGACGACATCGCCCCCATGGCGTCGAACAGGCAGCTCAGCGTCCAGTCCAGCTCCTCGCCGCCGCCGGCGAAGACGATGTCCTGCTTGCCCCACTGGATCTGCTCCACCCCGTTGCCGATGCAATGGGCCGAGGTCGAGCAGGCCGAGGTGATCGAGTAGTTAATGCCCTTGATCTTGAACGGCGTGGCCAGAGTCGCCGAGTTGGTCGAGGACATCGCCTTCGGCACCGCGAAGGGACCAATCCGGCGGGTGGTGGTCTTCTCGATCACGCTCTGGTTGGCGGCGAACAGGCTCTTGGTCGACGGCCCGCCCGAGCCCATCACCAACCCGGTGCGCTCGTTCGAGACCTCGGCCTCGCTCAGCCCGGCATCGGCGACCGCCTGGTTCATGGCAATGTAGTTCCAAGCCGCGCCGTCGCCCATGAAGCGGCGCGCCCGCTTGTCGACCTGGCCCTCGATATCGGCGGTCGGCATGCCGTGGACCTGGCACTTGAAGCCGTGCTCGGCGTAGTCGGGCGCGAACACGATCCCCGACCGACCCTCGCGCAGCGAGGCGGTGACCTCCTGCGCATCCGACCCGATCGACGATACGATCCCGATTCCGGTAATCACCACGCGGCGCATCTGCATGTCTCCAATTTGGTTCCGGCAGGGGCGGTTGTCAGTGCGCTAGCTGAACAGGCCCACCCGCATGTCCTTGACCATATAGACGGTCTCGCCGTCCATCGCCATGGTGCCGTCGGCGATGCCCATCTTCAGCTTGCGGTCGATCACCCGCTTGAGGTCGACGCTGTAGCGGACAAGCTTCGCCGCCGGGGTCACCATGCCGGTGAACTTGACCTCGCCGACCCCGAACGCACGCCCGCGGCCCGGCATCCCCAGCCAGCCGAGGAAGAAGCCTGTGAGCTGCCAGAGGGCGTCGAGCCCGAGGCAGCCGGGCATCACCGGGTCGCCGAGGAAGTGGCACTTGAAGAACCAGAGGTCCGGCTTCACGTCCAGCTCGGCCACGACCTGGCCCCTGCCGCTCGCGCCGCCATCGGCGGTGATCGAGGTGATCCGGTCGAACATCAGCATCGGCGGCGCCGGAAGCTGGGCGTTGCCGGGGCCGAAGAGCTCGCCGCGGGCACAGGTGAGCAGGCCCTCGTAGTCGTAGCTGTTCGGCCGGTCGGTCGTCGCGTCGTTCATGTGGCGGAATCCCCGTGGGACTGGCGGTTCGTGCTCATAGATGTCGATCCCTAACACCCGTGCTGTGGGCAGACAACCCGCTCGGGCTGCCTTTCGAGCGGCCGGCGCTTTGCTCTGGCGAAAAACCGGCAAGTTGGCTAATTTGTCGAACCGGCAGGCTTCGGTAGCGGGAGACGGCAGCTATGGGCGACTTCACCGGAAATCCGGGCGACGGGAACCAGTCTTGCGCAGCCAGCGGCGGCGATGTTGCCGCCGGCGCCGAGCGCCGCGCCGGCCGCTGGCTTGCCCGCGGCGGGCTGCGCCCGACCCGGCAGCGCTTGACCCTGGCGACGCTGCTGATCGGCGACGGGCACGACCGCCATGTCTGCGCCGAGGGCCTCTACGAGGCCGCGGCGCGCTCGGGCCAGAAGGTGTCGCTGGCCACCGTCTACAACACGCTCCGCAGCTTCACCGAAGCCGGGCTGCTGACCGAGATCAAGGTCGACAACAGCCGCTCCTATTTCGACACCGACACCACCGACCACGCCTATTTCTTCTGCGATGGCGACGGCCGGCTGACCGACGCTCCCCCCGGATCGGTCCGCATCGCCGCGCTGCCGGAGCCCCCCGAGGGCACCGAGATCGCCAAGGTCGAGGTGGTGATCCGGCTGCGCAAGGGCTGACCGCGCGCCGGCGGGCGCGAGATCACGGCCTACGTCTGTGACGGCGCCGACATCCTGATCGAGTTCGACCGCGCTTGGCGGCGCCCCTCAACCGCCGAGTTCCTCCTCCAGATCGACCCCCCAGATCTCCGTCTTCGGCACCCAGCCCTCGCTGCACGCTGCGGCGAGGCGGCACCAGAGGGGCCGGCATTCGAGCATATGCGCCACCACTCCCTGCTCGGCATGGGCCACCGGCGCCGCGGTCTCGTCCGGGGCGGCGCGGAAGGTCGTCTGCGCCGCCGTCACGAGCGCCATCCGCCGAGAGCTCAGCAGCGCGTGGTAGACCCAGCCCCCGGCGTCGTCCGAGTCTGTGATCCGCCGCCAGTGGCCGTATTCGTCGATCACCCTGACCGGCAACCCGGCGCGCTGAAACACCCAGTCGATGCGGTATTCCAGCCCCGGCCCGCGGCGCACATTGACCTCGTTCGCCCTCAGCGAGACATAGCGCGGCATCGGCAGGTTGGTCTCCGGACCCAGCTCCTCGGCCGCCGCCGCGGGCGCGAGCACGCAGGCCAGCGCCAGCGCCAACCGCATCGCTGCACGGATTGGAAGTGTCGGCATTCTCTGCCCTGCCTCGTTCCGGGCCGCATTCCGCGCGGCCTCGCCTGCTCCACCGGGCCCGTATTCTGGGCCGGTTCCGTGATGCGGTTTATACCCGCACTCGGGCGATTTGCCCTTCAATCCCGGCGTCGAAAAACCTATCATGGGAACACCCGGCAACTAAAAGGAATTCTGACCATGCCCCGCCAGCGTCCGTCTGTCGTTGTCACGCGCAAACTGCCCGAGGCGGTCGAGACCCGGATGCGCGAGCTGTTCGAAGTCAAGGTGAACGAGAGCGACCAGCCGATGAATGCGGCGCAGCTCGGCGAGGCGATGGCCAAGGCGGATGTGCTGGTGCCCACCCTGGGCGACCGGATCGACCAGAAGCTGCTCGCCCGTGCCGGCGGCAACCTGAAGTTTATCGCCAATTACGGCGCCGGTTTCGACCACATCGACGTCGAGACGGCGCGGCAGCGCGGCATCCTGGTCTCCTACACCCCGGTGACCGACGACACCGCCGACATGACCATGGCGCTGATCCTCGCGGTGCCGCGGCGGATCAAGGAGGGCATCCAGCTGATCCAGTCCGGCGAGTGGCAGGGCTGGTCGCCAACCGGGATCATGGGCCACCGGATCTGGGGCAAGCGGCTCGGCATCCTCGGCATGGGCCGGATTGGCACCGCGGTGGCGCGGCGGGCGCGGGCCTTCGGGCTGCAGGTCCACTACCACAACCGCCGCCGCCTGCACGACGACATCGAGGCCGAGCTCGACGCCATCTACTGGGAGAGCCTCGACCAGATGCTGGCGCGGGTCGACATTCTCAGCGTCAACTGCCCGCACACCCCGGCGACCTTCCACCTGCTCTCGGCCCGGCGCCTGGCGCTGATGAAGCCGACCGCCTACATCGTCAACACCGCCCGCGGCAAGGTGATCGACGAGAACGCCCTGACCCGGATGCTGGTCCGCGGCCAGCTCTCCGGCGCCGGGCTGGACGTCTACGAGCACGCCCCGTCGGTTAACCCGCGGCTGATGGCGCTGCCGAACGTGGTGCTGCTGCCCCATATGGGCTCGGCCACCGAGGAAGGCCGGCTCGAGATGGGTGAGAAGGTGATCCTCAACATCAAGACCTTCGCCGACGGCCACAGCCCCCCGGACCAGGTATTGCCGTCGATGCTGTGACCAGGCGGATCCGCCTCCTGGTCCGCACGGCAACTCCCGCCGACGAGACTGTCATCGCCGCGCTGCATACCGAGAGCTGGCGCCAGAGCTATCGCGGGGCGCTGCCTGACGAGTACCTCGACGGGGCGCTCGCGAAGGACATGCGCGAGCGCTGGCAAGCGCGGTTCTCCGCACCACAGCCGGGCTGGTTGGTTCTCGTGGCCATGCTCGACGGCACCTTCGCCGGGTTCTTCGCTGCCGGGCCGGACCCGCAGGACCCCGGATGCGATCTGATCGACAACCTGCATGTCCGGCCCTAGCTGCGCAGCCGGGGTATCGGAGCGCGGCTGATGCGGGATGGCGCCGACCGGCTGGCCTGCATGGGGTGCCGATGCGCCATCCTCTGGGTGGTCGAGCACAACCACCGTGCCCGGGCTTTCTATCGCGACCTCGGCGGCATCGAGGGCCCGCCGGAACCGCACGCCATCGCGCCGGGCTGCGCGGTGTCGCAGGTGCCGATTCCCTGGGAACGGATCTGCGACATCGCAACCGCCGCCCTGCGGCGACTCGCCGCGATCTAGCGAGGTCGCTATGCCGCTGGTAATCCGCCCCGCCGGCACCGTCCCGCTGCCCTGGCTCCAGCCGGACGCCGCGTCCCTGCACGTCCGCTGGGACCGGGCGTAGGACCTCGCCCGGACGGTGCATGACTGGGGCGTTGAACACTGGCAGTCCCGGTTCCGGTGTTATACAGTCGCCGCAGGATCACAACGAGCGCCGGCCAGTCGGCGCCGCGAGGCGGGGGCGGCTCCCTTTGGCACCCGAGATTGCGCAACCGATAGTCCGCGCCCGGCGCTTCGCCGGCATCGCGGAGCAGCGGGGGAAAGACTCTGATGAAGCTCACGTTCGGCACGATGTTTCTGCTGCTGGTCGTCGGCATCTGGATCTGCTTCACCGCGGGCCAGAGCATCCCCTATATCGACCGGAAATTGCGGTCGAAATACTAGTTTACCCCGGAACGCGCCCTGATCGAGACGGCGCGGTACGCGGTGTGGACCGATTTCATCGACGCGCCCGCCGATCCGGGCAGCGGCGGCGCGATGGCGCTCTGGGGCGAAGATCTGGTGATCGTGACCCGGAAGGGCGGGCTCTACCTGATGCGCGAGGACCGCAGCGGCTTCGACCAGCTCGACATCGCCGCGCCGTTCGACTTCGACACGTTGCAGGACCTGATTCCGCGCGCCGACGATCGCCGTGCGGTCGGCGGCAAGGGGCTGGAGATGCGCCGGGTCGAGGGCGGCTGGGAGATGTTCGTCGCCTACAACAACCCGCATCCCGACCGCGCCTGCCACACCCTGGCGGTGTCGAAGGTTCGGCTCGACGGCAAGGGCGCCGGGGTTCGCGCCGCCGGGCCGTGGCAGATGATCTTCGAAAGCGAGCCCTGCATCGAAGTCGAGTTCACGACTCATCTCGACCAGACCGGCGGCATCCTCAAATTCACCGCTGATGGTCAATTGCTGCTGACGGTGAGCGACTTCGGCATCGACAATCACCGCGAGATCAAGGAGACGATCTACCCCTCCGACCCGAATGTCAGCTACGGCAAGATCTTCACCATCGACCCGGATACCGGCGAGTCCCGCATCCTCACCATGGGCCACCGCAACCCCGAAGGGCTGACGGTCGCCGCCGATGGATCGATCTGGTCCACTGAGCACGGCCCCGCCGGGGGTGACGAGTTGAACCTGATCATTCCGGGCCGGCATTACGGCTGGCCGCATGTCAGCTACGGCTCCGACTACGGCAAGTTCTACGTTCCCGCCCGCCAGCGTGGAGGAGCAGGCCCGGCACGAGGGCTACGAGAAGCTGATCTATTCCTGGGTGCCGTCGATCGCGGTCTCGGCGGTCGACCAGATCGACGGACCCGAGTTCTTCTTCTGGCGCGGCGACCTGATCGTTGCCTCGCTGCTGGCCGAGAAGCTGTACCGGGTCCACCTCGAGGAGGGGCCGCGGGCAGTCGTGGTCGAGCCGATCGACATCGAGGCCCGAATCCGCGACGTCATCGTGCTGCCGACCGGCGAGATCGTCGCCAAGCTCGACGAGCAGCCCTATGTGGTGATCATTTCCAGCCAGGCCGCCAAGGACTAGGATGCCGCTTTCGTGGCGCCGAAAGCGCTCAGCTCCTGCAAGAAATGCCACGCCCTAGGCCCGATCGCCCCGCAAAGCTCGGCCCCCAGCCTGTGGCAGATCTGGGGGCGCAAGATCGCGGCGGACGGCGGGTTCGAGTACTCCGACTCGCTGGCGGGGGCGCAGCGGGGTCTGGGACGAGCAGGCGCTCCGGGCCTACCTCTCCGACGGCGAGGGGTTCGCCCCGGACGACTCGATGCCCGACCAGGCGCTCAGCGGCGCCGAGCTCGACGCGGTGATCGAGGAGTTAGAGCGCCTGCAGTGATCGCTCACCCCTACGGCCGCCGCCGCTCGCCGCGTCGGCGCCCGGGCGGGTGCCGGCGTATTGCGGCTTTGCCAAGCGGCCGAATTCGGCGCTAACCTGCTGCGCGGCAGATAGCGCGGGCGGGGCGGGCTGAAGTGCAGGGCGATGTCTGATCGGGAAAACAAAAGAAGGGACCCTTTCCAGATCTGGCTCGACAGCAGTCGGGCGTTTTTCGATTCCGACGGGCCGGACGCCTCGCTGATCGAGAAATGCGCCGCGCTGTTCGCCGCCTGGGGCCGGTTCGCCCAGGCCTATGCCGAAGCCGGCGCGGCGGCCGGGGCCGCTGCCGGCCAGGCGGCGACTCCCCGCGGCGGCCCGTTCGATCCGGTGACCTGGATCGACGCCACCGGGGCCGGCGGCTGGGGCGATCTCTGGCGCTGGTTCGGCGCCGGCGACGGAGCGGAGCTGTGGCAGGCCGAGAGCGACGCCTTCACCGCCTCCAGGCAGTGGCTCGCCTACACCACGGCGCTGGAGCGCTACCGCGCGGTGATGATCGCCGGCTGGCTGAAGGCGTTCGAGCGCTTCGCCGGCGAGCTGGCTGCCGCGCGCGACCCCGACGGCGGCCTGCCGCCCTGGGAGGAGGTCCAGGCCCGCTGGCAGGAAGCCGCCGACGCCGAGCTGGCGGCAGCGCAGCGCTCGGAGGCCTTCCTCGCCGCCCAGCGCGACCTGATCCGGGCCCGGCTCGACTGCTCGGCCCTGCTGGCCAAGCGGGTCGACCGCCTCGCCGACCTGCTCGGGCTGCCGAGTCGGGCCGAGCTCGACGCGCTGCACGAGAAGGTGCACGCCCTCAACCGCCAGGTCCGTGCCCTGCGCGCCCGGCTGGACGCCGCCGAGCGGCGTTCGGGCAAGGGTCGCCGCGAATGAACGTCGGATGGGGCGACTCCGGCTCGCGCGGCCCTCAGGACATCGCCCGGCGGGTACTTGCACTCGGCCGCCACCTCGCCGCCACCCGCGGCGGCGCCACCATCGAGATCGCCACCACGCCGAAGGACGAAGTCTGGCGCGACGGCCGCATCCGGCTCTACCGCTACCGGCGGGTGACCAACGGCGGCGCCCGGCTCGGCCCGATGTTGATCCTCCAGGGGATGATCGGACGCCAGAGCGTCACCGATCTGGAGCCGGACCGCTCGCTGGTCGCCCGGCTGCTGGAGGCCGGCGCCGACCTCTTCGTCCTCGACTGGGGCAATCCGGGCCGGGCCGACCGCTACACCGATTTCACCGACTACGCGGAGTACCATCTCGGCGACGCCATTGCGGCCGCCTGCGATGCGAGCGGTGCCGACAGGGTGGTGCTGTTCGGCATCTGCGAGGGCGGCGTGATCGCCGCCTGCCACGCGGCGCGCCATCCGGAGGCGATCAAGGGCCTCGCCCTGGCGGTCACCCCGATCGACTTCCACGCCGACATTGATGACCCGGAGCCGAACCGCGGGTTGCTCAACATCTGGGTCCGCAGCCTGCCCAAGGAGCTGCTCATCGACATGATCGACGAGCGCGGCAACCTCTCCGGCCAGCTCACCGGCGCCCTGTTCCAGCAGCTCGCCCCGGCCCGGACCCTGGCCAAATACACCTCCGGCCTAGTCGAGCTGGCCGACAGCAGCGAGGCACTCGACACGTTTCTCAGGATGGAGAAATGGCTCGCCGACCGGCCCGACCACCCCGGCGCGGCGGCGAAGGAGTGGCTGATCGGCCTCTACCACGAGAACCGGCTGGTGCGCGGCGAGTTCCTGATCGCCGGTGAACCAGTGGATCTCGCCGCCATCGCCTGCCCGGTGCTCAACATTTTCGGCGCCGAGGACCACATCATCCCGTCGTCCTGCATTCGGGCGCTGGGCGGCATCCTCGCCGACAAGGACTACGAGGAGCTGGAGGTACCGACCGGGCATATCGGCGTCTTCGTCTCGCGCCGGGCGCAGCAGATGGTGCCGCCGGCGATCGCCCGCTGGCTGACCCGGGTCGGCTAGTGCAAAATCCGAGGCAATTGCATCTTTCGCGCGTCTGCCGCTAATGTGAGCGCGACGGATCGGAATGCCTGACTATATATCAATGGGGCGCGACCGCGCACGACCAAGCCCATGCGGCCAACGGAGGCAGACTTGGCAGGCAAGACGACCCCCTTCGTCCTACGCACGGCGCGACGGCTGCTGGTGCCGTCCGCGATCATCCTGGCGCTGGCCCTGCCGGCCCTGTCGGTGCCCGGCAGCGCCGGGGCAGAGGGGGTCCGCGGCGTCGCCGGCCCCTACATCGCCGCCGAGTCGGCGGCCAAGCGCGGCGACATCGCCAACGCCGCCCGTCTCTACGCCGACGCGCTGGCCCGCGATTCCGCCAATGTCGGCCTGATGCAGCGCACCCTGACTTACCAGGTCGCCGCCGGCCAGATCGACCGGGCGATCCCGGTGGCGAGTCGGCTCAAAGGCCTGAGCCCCGGACATCCCCTGGGCGCGCTGCTGCTGGCCGCCGACGCGCTGAAGCGCGGCACCCCGGAACGAGCCCGCGACCAACTCGTGACCGAGGGCGCAGAGGCGGGCCCGTTCGTCGGCCGGCTGATCGGCGTCTGGGCCACCTACGAGCTCGGCGACATCGAGGCCGCGCGGGCGCAGCTGGCCACGCTCGAGACCGGCCGCGAAGGTGGCGACGCCGGCGTGATCCTGGCCGCCTACCACCTCAGCCTCCTGGAGGCGGCGGCCGGCCGGGACGCCGAGGCGATCGCCGCGCTTGACCACATCGACGAGTTGGGCGGCGCCCCCACCCTGCGGCTGACCCGCATTCGCGCCGGCGTGCTGGCACGGCTCGGCCGCATCGACGAGGCCCACACCGCCATCGCCGAACATCTGGCGCGGACCGATGGCGACCATCGGCTCGAAGCCCTGGCCCGCGACCTCTCCGCCGGCAAGATCCCGCCGCCGGTGGTCAGGACCGGGCTCGAAGGGGCCGCGGAATCGCTCTACGGCATCGCCGGGTTTCTGGCCCGCGGCGCCAACCGACAGATCGGCCTCGCCTACGCCCGGCTCGCGACCTATCTCGACCCGGAGCAGGTCGAGGCGCAGCTGCTGATCGCCGGAATGCTGCAGCAGGACGACCAGTACGACCTCGCCATCGCCGCCTTCGCGGCGATCCCGGCCGACGCGCCCGAGGCGCTGGAGGCCCAGATCGGCCAGGCCGAGTCGATGTACGAAGCCGACCGGGTCGAGGAGGCGATCGCCGCCCTGCGCCTCACCATGGCGGCGTATCCGCGCTCGATCGAGGCCCATACCGCCCTCGGCGACATGCTGCGCCGGGAGAGCCGCTTCGCCGAGGCCGGCGAGGCCTATGACGGCGCCGTGGCGCTGGTCGCGAATCCGGAGCGCCGCCACTGGCCGCTGTTCTACCAGCGCGGCATCGTCTTCGAGCGATCGCAGCAGTGGGACCGGGCCGAAGCCGATTTCTTCAAGGCGCTCGAACTCGAGCCGGACCAGCCGCTGGTGCTGAACTATCTCGGCTACAACTGGGTCGAGCTGCGCAAGAACCTGACGGAAGCCCAGGCGATGATCGAGAAGGCCGTCGAGCAACGGCCCGAGGACGGCTACATCGTCGATTCCCTGGGTTGGGTGCTCTATCGCCTCAGCGATTTTTTGGGCGCGATGACCCATCTCGAGCGCGCGGTCGAGCTCAGGCCCGTCGACCCCGTGATCAACGACCATTTCGGCGATGCGCTGTGGATGGTCGGGCGCCGCATCGAGGCCCGGTTCCAGTGGAAGCGCTCGCTTTCCTTCGAGCCCGAGGAGAAGGACGCGGAACGGATCCGCAGGAAGCTCGAAGTCGGCCTCGACGTGGTGCTCGACGAGAAAGCCGCGGCCGGCAACCCGGCCTTCATCCAGATCGACGGCGCGGTGGACGGCACGTTGCGGGGCGACAAGGCCAATGACGGCGGCTGAGGCGGCCCCGGCCAAGGTCAACCTCTACCTGCATATGCGCGGCCGCCGCGCCGACGGCTATCACCTCCTGGACAGTATGGCGGTGTTCCCCGGCCTCGGCGACCGGCTGACGGCGGCGGCGGGCGAGGGGCTGTCGTTCACCCACACCGGCCCGTTCGCCGATGGGCTGGCGGGCGACCCCGACAACCTAGTCCCGCGCGCCGCCCGCGCCCTGGCAGCGGCGACCGGGGTGCCGGGGAATGCTGCCCTCAGCCTTGAGAAGAACCTGCCCGTCGCCTCCGGCATCGGCGGCGGGTCGAGCGACGCGGCGGCGACGCTGAGGCTGTTGTCGCGGCTCTGGGGGGTGGCAGTGCCGGAGGGGCTGGCGCTCGGCCTCGGCGCCGACGTGCCGGTGTGCCTCGGCGCGCCGCACCCGCAGATCATGGCCGGGATAGGCGAGCGGCTCGCCCCCGCCCCAGCTCTGCCGCGGCTCTGGATGGTGTTGGCCAATCCCGGCGCCGCGGTCGCCACCGGCGCGGCCCTCACCGCGATCGAGCAGCGCGACAACCCGCCCGGCCCGCCGCCGCCCGATGCGGGTTTTGCCGATTTCGCCGCGCTCTGCGACTGGCTGCGGCATCAGCGCAACGATCTGCAAGCGGCGGCAACCTCGATCTGCCCGGCCATCGCCGAGGCGCTGGCGGCCCTCGCCGACGCCCCCCTGGCCCGGATGTCCGGCTCCGGCGCCACCTGCTTCGCGCTGCATGCCGGCGAAGCGGCTGCAATGGTCCAGGCGGAGCGACTGCGCCGTGCCCGGCCCGGCTGGTGGGTCGCCGCGGCACCGGTGCGGTAACCATCTCTGTGCCCCCACCGGGGGGAGAGAGGTCCGCTACGGCACCGTTACACCCGCTCGATCACCGTCGCCGCGCCCATGCCAGAGCCGATACAGAGGGTGACCAGCGCCGTCTCCTTGCCGGACCGTTCGAGCTCGTCCAGCGCGGTGCCGAAGATCATCGCCCCGGTCGCCCCCAGCGGATGCCCCATGGCGATGGCGCCGCCATTCACATTGACCTTGCCGGGGTCGACCCCGAACTCGGCCAGGAACATCATCGGGATCGCGGCGAAGGCCTCGTTGACCTCGAACAGGTCGATATCGCCGATCGCCATCCCCGCGGCGGTGAGCACCTTGCGCGTGGCCGGCAAGGGGCCGGTCAGCATGATGGTCGGGTCCGATCCGACCTTGGACGTCGCCCGCACCCGCGCCCGCGGCCTCAACCCCAGCCGCTCGCCAGCCACCTTCGAGCCTACCAGCACCGCCCCCGCGCCGTCGACGATGCCGCTCGAGTTGCCGGCATGGTGGACATGCTCGATCCGCTCCAAATGCGGGTATTTCAGGATCGCCACCTTGTCGAAGCCGGGCATCGCCTCGCCCCACTCCTTGAAGCTCGGCTTCAGCCCCCCCAGCGACTGCATGTCGGTGCCGGGGCGCAAGTGCTCGTCGCGGTCGAGGATGGTGAGACCGTTCTGGTCCCTGACCGGCACCACCGAGCCGGCGAACCGCCCCTCCTCCCAGGCGGCGGCGGCACCGCGCTGCGATTCCACCGCGTAGGCGTCGACGTCGTCGCGGCTGAACCCCCATTCGGTGGCAATGATGTCGGCCGAAATCCCCTGCGGCACGAAATAGGTCTTCAAGGCAAGATACGGATCGACGGCAATGGCGAACCCGTCCGAGCCCATCGGCACCCGGCTCATCATCTCGACCCCGCCGGCGACATAGAGATCGCCGGCCCCGCCCCTGACCTGGTTGGCCGCGAGGTTCACCGCCTCCAAGCCGCTGGCGCAGAACCGGTTGATGTGCAGCCCCGGCACGCTGTCGTCCCAGCCGGCATGGAGCACCGCCGAGCGGGCGATCTCGCCGCCCTGCTCGCCAACCGGGGTGACGCAGCCCCAGATCACGTCCTCGACCTCGCGGGTGTCGAGACCGTTGCGGTCCCTCAGCGCGTTCAGCACCCCGGCCGACAGCGCCAGCGAGGTCACCTCGTGCAACGACCCGTCCGGTCTGCCCTTGCCCCGCGGCGTGCGCACCGCGTCGAAGATGTAGGCGTCGGTCATGCGCGTCTCCTCACGCCGGAATCGGATGCCCCGGCATCAGCTCATAGGGGTGCTTCCAGCCGGGCAGCACCCGGATCCGCTCGCGCCAGGCGACGAAGTTGGGGTACTCGGCGCCCCAGTCGATCGGGTACTCATTCTCGTAGAACATGTAGCCGGCGCAGGAGAGGTCGGCCACGGTCATCCGGGCGCCAACGATCCAGGTCCGCCCCTCGAGGTGCTTGTCCAGAATCCCCAGCGCCATCTTCGCCCGACCTGAGAGGAAGTCGATCACGTCGGGGTTGCGCATCGCCTCGGGCGCGAAGTTGGCCAGGAACCGCCAGGTGGCGCAGTTGGCGGTGAGCTTGTGGTTGTCCCACAGGATCCAGCGCAGCACCTCGCGCCGCTCATCCTCGCCCGTCGGGGCGAACCAGCCGAGTTGGTCAGCCAAGTAGTCCAGAATCACCCCGGACTGGCTCAACACCTTGCCCTGGTGCTCCAGAACCGGCACCTCGCTCATCTCGTTCAACGCGAGATACTCCGGGCTCTTGTGCGCGCCATGGAAGAAGTCGACGAAAACCGGCTCCCAGCTCGCGCCGCAGAGCTCCAGCATCAGCGCCGGCTTGTAGGCATTGTCCGACTGGGCAAAGCAGTGAAGGCGATATTCGGCCATGTCTGTCTCCCAAACTCCCTGCCCCAGCCTTGCGCCGCGGCATCGGCTCGGTAGAAATCTAGCCCGCCCGCGCCGGCAGGTCCATCGCCGCCCACAGGGCCATCGACAGGCGCCCGCCGCGGCGCTACTGAAGGCAGGCCATGACCGACAGAGATTCTGACAACCTGACCGAGCGCCTTGCCACCGCCACCGCCCCCGACGATACCGGCGAGCTGATCGCCGTCCTGCCGTTCAGCGCCGAGATCGGCATGCGCGTGCACCGGGCTAAGGACAGCGTCGCCATCCTGTCGCAGCCCTACGATTCGCGGCTGATCGGCGACCCGGAGACCGGGGTGCTGCATGGCGGGCTGATGACGGCGTTGCTCGACACCGCCTGCGGCTGGGCGGTGATGAGCAGCCCGGCCAACCTGCGCGCCACCGCGACCCTGGATCTCAGGATCGACTACATGCGCCCGGCCACCCCCGGCGAGGCCGTCTTCGCCCGCGCCGAGTGCTACCGCCTGACCCGCTCGGTCGGCTTCGCCCGCGCCGTCGCCTATCACACCGACCCGCAGGAGCCGGTGGCCAGCGCCCAGGGTGCGTTCATGCTCGAGCGGGCGCCGGAAGAGGAGGGCTGAGATGACAGAGGTCCCCCTCGCCGCCGAGCGCCAGGCCGAACGCGACGCGGTGCTCGACGCGCTCTCCGGCTCGGTGCCGTTCAACCGCCATCTCGGGGTCCGCTTCGACCGCCTCGGTGACGAACTAACCGGGCGGCTGCCGTTCCGCCCAGGGCTGGTCGGCAACCCGCTCCTGCCGGCGCTGCATGGCGGGGTCACCGGCTCGTTCCTCGAGATCACCGCTCTGGTGCAGCTCGCCTGGGACCAGGTGCTGCTCCTGATGGAGGCCGGCGGCCCGGCCGCCGACGAGATCGCCGCCGGCCGGTTCCCGCCGATGCCGAAGACCATCGACGTCACCATCGACTACCTGCGCTCCGGCGGCCCGCGCGAGACCTTCGCCCGGGCCACGGTGCAGCGCGCCGGCCGCCGGGTGGCGCATCTCCATGTGGTCGCCTGGCAGGACAACCGCAGCCGGCCGATCGCCATGCTGCGCGGCAACTTCCTGTTGTCGGGAGAGGACTGAGCCGGCGAACCGCCACTTCGTGAGCGAGTTGTTAACGATTCTTGTCGCAGATCTGTCCGCGAAGCTGGTATTGCGGCGGGGACGTTGCGTATGCGCTTTGAGATTGACGCCACAGGCCGGACCAAGGCGAACCTTTGGTTCTCGAAGAAACTGGCGGCGTTCTTGATCACCGGGGTCGCGTTGCTTGTTGCCGTGACCAGCGCCGCCTCGTTCTGGATCTCCGACAAACACAACGCTCTCGCCAGCGACAGCGCGGATCGTATGGTCCGTGGCGGCATTGCCTCGCTGGAGGAGACTCTGCGGACCGTGACCCGGGACTACTCGCACTGGACCGAAGCCTATGAGGGCATCCGCAGCCGCGACCCGGACTGGGTCTACTGCAACATCGGCACCGGGGCGACCGATACCGGCACCGCGGACCTGATCGTGATCATCGAGCCCGGTAACGCGGCGTGCTACGGCTGGACGTCGGAGTCGGGCGAGGCGCCGGAATCCGATTTGCTGCCTTCCGACGCGATCGCCGCCGCCCAGCGGCTGCTCGAGCAGATGCCGGTCAACGAGGTTGTGCCGGTGCATTTCTACGCCAAGGCCACGGACACGCTGTGGCTGCTCGTGGCCAGCCGGGTGATGCCGCCGGAGGGATTGCCGGCAGATGCGGTGGATGCGGACGTTCCGCGACTGATCATGGGCCTCCGGATCGACGGCGACCTCCTAGCGGAGATTGGCGCCCAGTTCCTGATCAACGACATCTAAGTCAACGGCGTCGGCGATGGTGCACGATCGAGCTTGCCCCTGCCGGGCCCCGATGGTGCGCCGGTCGGCTTCGTCCATTGGTCCCCGCCCCTGCCGGGGGCGCACATCCTCGGCCAGATCGCTCTGCCGCTGGGCCTGACGCTGGTGCTCCTGGCTCTGGCGGCGGCGCTCGCCTCGAGCCACCTCGTGCGCTCGGCGCAGGGGCTCGAGCTGGCGGTCGAGGCGAACCGGCGCAAGACCGAGTTCCTCGCCAATGCCAGCCACGAGCTGCGCACGCCGATGAACGGCGTGATCGGAATCGCCCAGCTGTTGGATCGCAGCGGGCTCGACAAGCAGCAAGAGGAGATGCTGAAGGTCCTGACCACCGCGGCCATCGAACAGATGGAACTGACCAAAAACCTGCTCGACGTCTCGCAGATCGATTCAGGGATGCGAAGTATCGCCGGGATGCCGTTTCACCCGGACCGCATCGTCTCCGAGGTGCTCGGCGTCGACGCACCCGAGGCGCAACGCAAGGGGCTGGAGCTACGCTCCTACCTCGCCAACTGCGAGACGATGCTGGTTCTTGGCGACCGCGACGCCTTCCGCCGAATCGCCACCAACCTGGTGGGAAATGCGGTCAAGTTCACGCAAGCCGGCCATGTTGCGGTGTCGCTGGCAGCGTCCGCCCGCCAGGGTTGGGCGTACCTGACCCTTCGCGTCGACGATCCGGGCCCGGAATCGATCCCGCCGATCACGATCGCATCTTCGAGCGATTCACCCGCTCCGACCGGCCGGTCACCCGAAAGGCGGGCGGGACCGGGCTCGGCCTGGCGATCACGAAGTCCCTGGTCGAGCTCATGGGCGGCGAAATCAGGCTGACCAGCGCACCGGGAAAGGGAGCCAGGTTCACCGTCGCCATGGCCTTCGAGATCGCCGAAGAGGCGGAGGAAGAACGCGACGCGGCTTGACCCGGCCGCCTGCCGCTCCAGGACCTCCTTCGCCGGGAATCGCTCTGCGCGACGTCCGCCTCCTCAGCCAACCGCACCCGGAACGCCGCGGCGACGCAGGACGCGGTTCCGGGAACCCGGCGCCACGTACACTCGTTGTAAAGCCATCCTGCTGCAAACCTGTCCCGGTGGGTAGGATTACATCAGGAGCCAGCAGCATGCACGTGTCGTCCGCGGATCGTCACCGGCCTCATACCAACCGCCCTGATTATTGACTGCTGCCCGGTTTCGTGTGGTGATCGGTGCGACGGCGGCCCTGTCTTGGGCGAAGAAGTTCCGGGCGTCGCAGCATTCGTCGACGATGTCGTCGTAGTCGTCGAAGAGGGTGATCGCGAGCTTGTTGCCGCGCAGATACTGCCAGATATTCTCGACCGGGTTGAGCCCGGGGGCGTAGGGCGGCAGGGGCAGAAG
>Ga0209049_1000090_pt1 | contig 17802 bp, 17 predicted proteins | sample WorMetulBAHAMAS2_FD_187398 | JGI IMG/M metagenome (GOLD analysis project Ga0209049, IMG submission 187398) | Marine gutless worms symbiont microbial communities from Max Planck institute for Marine Microbiology, Germany - Olavius ullae BAHAMAS.2... | ecosystem: Host-associated > Annelida >...
CCGTGGCTGTGATTTCGAGCAACCCATCGCGCGCCGGTGCGCTTCCGATCGACGAGGAGATCTACAAAGAGCGTCACCTCATCGAGTGTTTCTTTAACAAGATCAAACGATTCCGACGCATCTGCCTGAGATGCGAGAAAACCCTCGCAGCCTTCAAGGCATTCGTCTCCATCGCATGCGCAATGATATGGCTCGCATAAATGCAGACGCTGCCTAGCCGGCGAGGACATCACCCTGACCTCGAACAACATGTTCGGGCTGTGCTCGGGCGGCACCGACCCTCTGCTGACGGTGGATTACTACCGGCTGGTTCTCTGAGGTCCCCCGAGGACGCTGCGCAGGCCCTTCTGCCAAGGGCCTGCGCAGTCGTTTTCCGGCCGGTCTCCCGTTTCACTTGCCAAGATCAAGCACCACCTTTCAGGCTTCGCCGGCGCTGATCGCCTGAAAGCCCGAGGCGAAGTCCTCGAAGGCAAGGCGGTGCGAGATCACCGGACTGACATCGAGCTCCGATTCCAGCATCGCCAGAATCTTGTGCCAGGTCTCGTACATCTTGCGGCCATAGATGCCCTCGAAGGTCAGCCCCTTGAAGATCGCGGTATTGAGATCGACCGCCGGGGTTTTCGGGTAGAGCCCCAGCAGGGCGATCTTCGCCCCGGCGATCACCGCATGGATCATCGCGTCGAGCGCGGGCGCGGCGCCGGACATCTCCAGCCCCACATAGAAGCCCTCGGTCATGCCGAACTCATGCATCACCTCGCCGAGATATTCCCGGTCGGCCCTGATCCCCTTCGTGGCGCCCATCCTCTCGGCCAGCGCCAGACGCTCGTCGTTCAGGTCGGTGACGACGATGTGCCGCGCGCCGACATGGCGGCACACCGCCGCTGCCATCAGCCCGATCGGCCCGGCGCCGGTGATTAACACGTCCTCGCCCACCAGGTCGATGACGAGCGCGGTGTGCACCGCATTGCCGAGCGGATCCAGGATCGCGGCCACCTCCTCCGGGATCTCGTCCGGCACCGGGCGTACGTTCGCCTCCGGGATCACCAGGTAGTCGGCGAAGGCGCCGGGGCGGTTCACCCCCACGCCGCGCGTGGCGGCGCAGATATGGGTGCGTCCCGAGAGGCAGTTGCGGCAATGCCCGCAAGGCAGGTGCCCCTCGCCTGAGACCCGGTCGCCGGGCTTGACCTCGGTCACCTCCGCGCCCACCGCCGCGACCCGGCCGACATATTCATGGCCGGTGACCAACGGCACCGGCACGGTCTTCCGCGCCCACTCGTCCCAGTTCCAGATATGCATGTCTGTGCCGCAGATCGCCGCCATGTGCACCTTGATCAGCACGTCGCCGGGGCCCGGTTCCGGCTTCGGCACCTCCTGCAGCACGAGCCCGGGGGCGGATTCGGCCTTGACCAGTGCTCTCATGTCTCTTCTTCCGTCCACAGATCGGTGCAGAGGTACTTCAGCCCCGAGTCGCATATGATCACAGCCACCGTGCCGCCCTTGTGCGGCCCCGACAAGAGCTGCATCGCCGCCGCCACATTGGCCCCGACGGAGTAGCCGGCGAAGATGCCCTCTTCGCAGGCCAGGCGGCGGGTCATCGCCCGCGCTTCGGCACCCGAGACCTTGAGGCAGCCGTCCAGCTCCACGCCCTGCAGATGGGTGAGGTTGGCCATCACGTAGCCGCCGCCCTAGATCGGGTGGTCCGGGTGCGAGACGTCGCCGCCGGCGATCGCCTCGGCGCCTTCCGGCTCCACGGCATAGCACGTCAGCTGCGGCGCGGCTTCGCGGAAGAACCGGGTGCAGCCCGCCAGGGTCCCGGCCGAGCCGGCAAAGTCGCAGAAGGCGTCGAGCCGGCCGCCCGACTGGCGCCAGATCTCCGGACCCGTGCCATCGCGATGGGCTTCGGGGTTGCCTTCGAGCTGGAACTGGTCGGCGCGGAAGGCCCGTCGCTCGGCGGTGATGCCTCGCGCCGCCGCCTCGACCAGCGCCAGGTCAGCGCCCGAGACCTCGCCCGGCCGCGACCCCGGCGCCTGCTCCACCAGCACCACCTCGGCGCCCAGCGCCCGCATCATCCGCGCCCGTTCGGCCGAGTTGCCCTCGGACATCACGGCGACGAAAGGATAGCCCTTGACGGCGCAGACGATCGCCAGACCGGTGCCCATGTTGCCCGAGGTCAGCTCGACGACGCATTGTCCGGGCGTGAGGTCCCCGGAGCGCTTGGCGTTCTCGATGATCCGCCGCGCCGCCCGATCCATCTTCGAGAACCCCGGCAGCAGGTAGTCGAGCTTGGCCAGGATCCGCCCGTCGATGCCGGCGGTCAGCCGGTCGAGCGCCACCAGCGGCGACGCCGCCATCGCCTCGACAACTGAGGCCAGCACCCCCTCGCGGGCGCGGAACTCGTCGCCGACACTCACGAGGACGGTCATGCGATCACCCCCAGCTCGCGGCCGACAGCGGTGAAGGCGTCGACCGCCCGGTCGATATCCCCCTCAGAATGGGCCGCGACATCTGGGTGCGGATGCGCACCTGGCCGCGTGGCAGCACTGGGAAGGAGAAGGCGGTGACGTAGACCCCCAGATCCATTATCCGCGCCGCGAAGCGCTGCGCCAGCACCGCGTTGCTGAGCATCACCGGGATGATCGGATGGCCCTGCCCAGCCAGCGTGAACCCAGCCGCCGTCATCACCGCCCGAAACCGCGCCGCGTTGGTCTCCAGCGTCGCGCGCAGCTCGCCGCCGCCGGAGATCATCCTCAGCGCCTCACGGGTGGCTTCGACGATCGCCGGGGCGAGGGCGTTGGAGAACAGGTAAGGCCGAACCCGGTTGCGCAGCATCTCGACCAGCGGTGCCGGCCCGGCGATGGCCCCGCCCGAGGCGCCGCCAAGCGCCTTGCCGAAGGTGGTGGTGATCATGTGCACCCGGTCGCGCAACCTCCAATGATCAGGGGTGCCGCCACCGTTCGGCCCGATGAACCCGGTGGCGCGGCTGTCGTCGACCATCACCAGGGCGTCGTATTTCTCCGCCAGGTCGCAGATCGCCGGCAGGTTGGCGACGATCCCGTCCATCGAGAACACGTCGTCGGTGACCACGAGTCGGTGGCGAGCGTCTTGGGCGCCCTGAAGTTGCACCTCCACAGCCCGGCCATGTCGTTGTTGGCGTAGCGGTAGCGCCGCGCCTTGTAGAGGCGGATACCGTCGATGATCGAGGCGTGGTTGAGGGCGTCGGCGATCACCGCGTCCTCCTCGCCCAGCAGCCCCTCGAACACCCCGCCATTGGCGTCGAAGCCGGAGGAGAACAGGAGATCGAGTCCTCGAGCCCGAAGAACGCCGCCAGCTCGCGCTCCAGCGCTCGGTGGATGTCCTGGGTGCCGCAGATGAAGCGCACCGAGGCCATGCCGAGCCCGTGTTCGTCCATCGCCCGCTTGGCGGTCTTGATCAGCTGCGCATTGTCGGCGAGGCCGAGGTAGTTGTTGGCGCACATGTTGAGCACCTGCTCGGGGCCGCGCGCGGTGGCGACGGTGATGTTGGCCGATTGCGGTGTGACGATCTCGCGCTCGTGCTTGGCAAGGCCCTCGGCCTCCAGTGTCGTGAGCTGCGCCTCTATGTCGGCGATCAGGGCATGGGACATGCGAAGCCTCCTATCGGTCCGCACAGGCTGGCCCGCCCATGCCCCCAGGTCAATGCCGCACCGTACCGCGCCGCCCGCCCCATGCGCTCATCCCGATAATCTTCCCGCAGCGTCCCTGGACGCGGCTCAAATCAATGCTTGGCGCGGAAAATCGCGGCATTATGATACGATGCATCTTCCAAGGACCGGAAGCGATGGAACAGACAGAGCACCGAGAGATCCGCCTGAGCGAAGACGAAGACTTTTCGGACCCGCAGTCCTACGGCCGGCGGGTCGTGACGCCGATCCGCTACTCCACCGATCCGCGGGATATCGGGTGGGTCAAGGAGAACATTCCCTGTCAGGTGGCCTGCCCGGCGCTGACCAACATCCCGGCCTATATCCGCATGATCTCCGAGCAGCGCTTCGGACGCTCCTATGAGCTGAACCGGATGGCGAACGTGCTGCCGGGCACGCTCGGCCGGATCTGCTCGCGCCCGTGCGAGGCGAAGTGCCGGCACGGTTGGCCGGGCAATGGCGAGCCCGTCGCCATCTGCCACCTGAAGCGGCTCGCCGCCGACTACAAGCCCACCGGACACCGCCTCAACGAGAGCCTGTTCACGCCGACCGGCAAACGGGTCGCCGTGGTCGGGGCCGGCCCTGCGGGCGTCGCGGCGGCGCACGACCTGTCCACGCTCGGCCACAACGTGACCATCTTCGAGCGCGAGGAGCGCTCGGGGGGCATGCTCAGCTACGGCATTCCGGCGTTCCGCCTGCCGCGGGAGGTGCTCGACGTCGAATTACAGAACGCGATGCGCCTCGGCGTCCAACTGAAGACCGGTGTCGAGGTCGGCGTCGGCGAGGGGCAGGTCAGGCTGTCCGACCTGCGCGAGGAATACGACGCCGTGCTGCTGGCCACCGGCTCGATGGAGGCGACGCCGCTGCCGCTGCGCGGGCTGGCGAAGGACCAGCCCGACCCGGTGCGCATGCTGGACAATGTCGAGTACGGGCTGGACTTCCTGGTCGAGTTGCACCGCGGCGAAAAGAAAACCGTCGGCAAGCGGGTCTTCGTTGTTGGCGCCGGGTTCACCGCGCTCGACTGCGCCCGCGTCGCCCGGCGGCTCGGCGCCGAGGAGGTCACCATCCACCTGCGCACCACCGAGGAGTACATCCCCGTCGAGAAGGACGAGATCTTCGAGGCCAAGCACGAGAGGATCACCATTCGCGGCCTGCGCACGCCGGTGAGGCTGCTGACCGACGAGGACGTCCGGTTCCGCGGCGTCCAGTTCGCCCAGAACCGGCTCGGCGGGTGGCGCGAGCAAGGCCGGCGTGCGGCGATACCGATCGAAGGCTCGGAGTTCGAGGAGGAATGCGACACCCTGCTGGTGGCGATCGGCCAGCGCACCGTCAATGACTACCTCGACGTCGAGTTGACGCTCGACCGCTGGAGCAGCGTGGTGATCGGCGAGGACGGCATGACCTCGCAGGAGGGCGTCTTCGCGGCCGGCGACTATGTCCAAGGACCGACCACCGTGATCGAGGCCATCGGCCACGGACGACGGATCGCCATCGGCATGGACACCTGGCTGGTGGGGCGCGAGCGACGCAAGCTGGTGGTCAAGATCGAGCCGGTGGAGAAGCCGCTGCGCGAGCGTTCCTTCGATTTCATTCCGCGCCAGCACATGCCGACCGAAGACACCGGCAAGCGCTTCGGCAACCTGACCAACGAGGTTGAGCAGGGCTTCGCTCTGGACGATGCCTACGAGGAAGCGAAGCGCTGCTATCTCTGCTATCACCGATACGAAATCGACGTCGACAACTGCATCTTCTGCCGCGCCTGTATCGAGGTGGCGCCACGTGACTGCATCAAGCAGGTCGACGGCGTCGAGATCAAGGCTGACGGCAGCTACGGCTCGCTGAACATAGCCAGCAGGTGGGACAAGGTCGGCGCGATCTGGATCGACAACAACCAGTGCATACGCTGCGGCGCCTGCTACACCGTCTGCCCGACCAACTGCATCTCGATCACGCGCAACGAGATGTTCTACCAGGATGTGTAGCCGCAGCCCAAACCCGGTGTAGGAACAATGGCCGAGCCTGAACACTACGTGATTATCGGCAGCGGGGTCGCCGGGGGCGAAGCGGCGTTCCACCTGCGCCAGCGCGCTCCCGAGGGCCGGATCACCATGGTCACCGCCGGTCAACTGCTGTCGATCAACCGGTACGAGCTTCCGAAGCTCTTCACCTCGCCCGGCCTCGACTGGCGAGACTTCCTGCTGCACCCGCCAGAGTACTACCAGGATCAGGACATCGTGGTGCGCCGCAATACCTGGGTCAGCCAAATCGACGCGGCGCGCAAGCAGCTGGTGCTGCGCCACCGCGAAGCGCTGTCCTACGACAAGCTGCTGATCGCGAGCGGCGGCGGCCGGCACATTCCCGAGGTGCTCAGCCAATACCGCGACCTGATGATGAAGTTCGGCACCTATGAGGAAGCCAAGAGGGTCGCCGATGCGCTGCCCGAGGGCGGCCACATGGTCATGCTCGGCGGCGACATGATCGGGCTCGACCTGGCGCGCTGGTTGGTGAAGGGCGGCTTCAAGGTGACAGTGATCGGCCGGGAGTTCCTGTTCTGGCCGCACCGGCTGGAGCCGGACGAGAAGCAGAGATTCACCGAGGTGTTGCGGCGGATGCGGGTCGATGTCGTCACCTATACGGGGATTGCCTCGATCACCGAGGGCAAGCTCGGCGCGGCGTCCCGGCGCGTCTTGTTCGACGATGGCGAGGCCATCGACGCCGACATCCTGCTCTCGTTCTGCGGCCTGATGCCATCACTCGCCTTCATGGCCGGGGCGGGCGTCGACATCGAGCGGGGCGTCCTGGTCGATCCCCATCTGCGATCGACCGACAAGAACATCTGGGCCGCCGGCGACGTCTGCCAGATCTGGTCGCCGGAGGAACGGCAATACCGGTTCTACTACGGCTGGGGCAACGTCAAGGAGATGGGCCGGATCGCCGCCTTCAACATGACCGGTGGCGACGAACCGATCAACACCTTCCGGGACGAGCGGCCGGTCATCACCGACTCGGGCGAGATCGACTCGCCGTACTGGCATTTCGGCTAGCGATGCGAAGCTGAGGCGAGAGACATGGCAGAGGGCGCCAAGACAAAGACCGATATTCAGATCGCAATTTGCGGGTCCGCCGGCGACGGCACCATCGCCGCCGGCGACATCCTCAAGCAGGCGATGGCCAAGGCCGGCTACAACGTGATCGCCTTCGACGTCTATCCGCCGGAGATCAGAGGCTTCGGCAAGTGCATCGCTCGGGCGCGGATCACCTCGGAGCAGGTCTATTCGCTGAAGGGCAAGTCCGATTGCCTGCTCTCCCTCGACGACAGTCACGCGATTCCGCATGTGGCGGAGGTGCGCAAGTACGGCTCGGTGCTCTACGAGGACACGCCGATGTCCAGCCTAGCCGAAGGCAAGCACATCTCCGGGCATCTGGCACCGGAGCATCTGCCTTATGGCGTCCCGTTCCGCGAGGTCTCGGAGCGGCTCACCAGCTCCGGGCGGTCGCGCAACATCGTCGCGGTCGGCTATCTGGCCGGCCTCTACGATATGCCGGGCGATGTGTTCCGCGACGTGATCCGCGAGAAGTTCGCCGGCAAGTCAAAGGCGCTGGAGACCTCGGTGCGCAGCGCCTTCGACGCGGGTTTCGAGGCCGGCGCCGGCACCTTCCGGCTGCATTTCGACAGGATCGGCGCGCCGCGCGAGTCAGCGCAGCGCAGGGCCATGGTCATGATGAGCGGCAACCAGGCGACGGTGCGCGGCTGTCTCGATGCCGGCATCGAGACCTTCTTCGGCTATCCGATCACCCCGGCAACGACGATCATGGAAATGCTGGCGCGCGAGATGCCCAAGACCGGCGGGCGCCTGCTGCAGACCGAGGATGAGATCTCCGCCATTTCGGCGACGATCGGGGCCGGCTACGCCGGGGCCAGAGCGGCGACCGCGACCTCCGGCCCCGGGCTGGCGTTGATGTCCGAGATGATGGGGCTCGGCGCCATGGCCGAGGTGCCGTCGGTCGCCTTCGTCTCGCAGCGCGGCGGGCCGAGCACGGGCATGCCGACCAAGACCGAGCAGTCCGACCTGAACCTCGCCGTCTACGGCGTCGCCGGCGACGGCCAGAGGATCGTCCTCGCCCCGACCAACGTCGAAGGCTGCTGGAAATGCGCCGGCAAGGCGTTCGAGATGGCCGAGAGATACCAGACACCGGTCGTCGTGCTGCTCGATCTCTACCTCTCCAACCGTTACGAGGCGGTGCTGCTGCCGGACGAGAACCCGTTCGCCCGCGACTGCTCGAAATGGGCCGACCGGGACACCCGCGCGCGCGGATACAACCGGTTCAGCCTCACCGAAGACGGCGTCAGCCCGCGGGCGGTTCCGGGCAACTTCGGCAACATGCATACCGTCACCGGGCTGGAGCACAACGAGATGGGGCGACCGAACGACCAGCCGGCCATGCACCAGCAAATGAGCGACAAGCGCCACCGGAAGCTGCTGCCGGCGCTACGGCACCCGGGCATCACCATCGAGAAGCGCTTCGGCCATGCGGGCAAGGTCGATGTCGGCATCCTCGGCTGGGGCTCGACCTTTGGCGAAATCCTGGAGGCGATGTACGAGGCGCACAAGCTGGGCGTCAGCTGCTCGGCGATGAAGGTGGTCATGCTCTCGCCGCTGCCGGTCGACCCGATAAACGCCTTCATGGATGACTGTGCGGCGGTGTTGGTGCCCGAGCTGAACTACGAGGCTCAGTTCGCGGCGCTGGTGATCGGCGCCACCGGACGCGCCGTACACCGGTTGAACCGGGTCACCGGAACGCCGATGAACGTCTCTGAAATCGTCGCCGAGATCTGCCGGCTCTCCGGCCAGAGCGAAACGATCGCAGCCGAATAGTGGATCGGGGTAGGGGATAGGGAAAACCCGCCATGAAAGACATTCGTGAACCTGTCTACCTGGAAGACACGCTGAAAAAGATCGAGGCGAGCGGCAAGCTCGACTATCGCTCGCAGGCGATTCCAACCTGGTGTCCGGGATGCGGCTATTTCTCGATCGTCGAAGGCGTCAGCAAGGCGATGACCGAACTCGGTCTCGACCAGAAGGACACGGTCTGCGTCTCGGGCATCGGCTGTGCTTCCCGCTTCCCGTTCTTCATGAACACCTACGGCTTCCACTCGCTGCACGGGCGGGCGCTGCCGGTCGCCGCCGGGATCAAGGTCGCCAACGACAAGCTGAACGTGATCGTTGTCGGCGGCGATGGCGATGCCTTCGCCATCGGCGGCGCGCATATTCCGCATGCGGCGCGGCGCAACATCGGGATCACCTATATCGTGTTCGACAACGGCGTGTATGGGCTCACCAAGGGACAGACGTCGCCGACATCGGTGCTGGGATTCCGAACCACCACCACCCCCTACCTGAACATGGATGAACCGCTGAACCCGTTGATGATGATGCTGTCCTACGGCGCGAGCTGGGTCGCTCAGGCCTATGCGGGCAAACCGCACCACCTCACCGAGATGATCCGGCAAGCGATCGCGCATCGCGGGTTCTCGTACCTGCACGTGCTGTCGCCCTGCGTGACCTTCGACAAGACGTCAATGACCTATCAGAACCTGAACCTGGCGGTGCGGCCGCTGCCCGAGACGCACGACACGTCGGATCTTGCCGCCGCAATGGCGGCGGCGCAGGATACGAAGGCCTTGCAGCTCGGCGTCTACTACGCGACCGAGCGCCCGACGCTGAGCGACGGATTGAACGACATCGCCCAGCGCGCGCGATGCGATGACAGTCGCGCGCGCTGCCGCGCAGTGAGCCAGGCGTGCCTGGCAGGCACCGCCTGCTCGCGCCGCTGAACTGAGCATCCCGGAGCGAGGATCGATGCGCGATTCGGCTGGTTGGCCTGATGCGGCTCGTGCGCGCAATCGTTGACTCTTCTCGACCTCCCCTGTCAGATACGCCGTGAACGTTAGCTTCGGAACTCCCCGTCGCGGTGGCGCGCCCTGGAGTTGCCATTCTGAGAGTCCGCGGAATGCATGAGCGAGCAAGCGACGACCACCGGCGGAGCGGCCCTGCCCACAAGGCCTATGACGCTCTGTGCGCGCATATGCGCCAGCTCATGGCGCTCGAGCGCGTGCAAGAGCTCCTGACCTGGGACCAGGAGACGATGATGCCGGCGAGCGGCATCGCCGCCCGGGCCGAGCACAATGCGGCGGTCGAGGTGGCAGCGCACCGTCTGCGCGCAGACGCACGCATGGCCGAGTGGATCGGCATGCTCACCGCCGAGGAGGCCGGTCTCGAACCGGTTGCACGGGCGATCCTGCGCGAGTCGCGACGGATTCACGACCGCGCCATTCGCATTCCGGAAAGCCTGGCATCGGCCATCGCCCGCGCGACCTCTCACGGACAGGTGGTCTGGGCGGCGTCGCGCCGGGCGAACCGCTTCGCCGATTTCGTGCCAGCGCTCGCCGAGATCGTCGAGCTAATGCGCAACGAGGCCCGCTGTCTCGCGGGACCCGATGCCGGTCCGGACGCTCTCTACGACGCCCTGCTCGACGCGTTCGAGCCGGGCGCACGTGGGGCGGAGCTCGCGGCGCTGCTTGGCAGCCTGCGCCCGGCATTGACGTCCCTTCGCGAACGGATCGCCGAGCGCGTGGCGATGCGCGGCAACGCACCCGACCCCGCGCCGATCTCCGAGGCAGCGCAACTCGAGCTATCTCGCCTGCTCTGCGCGATCTCCGGATACGAGGCGTCGACCGGCCGGCTGGACCGCTCCGAGCATCCGTTCTCGCTGTCCTTCGGGCCCGGCGATGTCCGGATCACGACCAGGGTCCGGCGGGAGGCCCCGTGGGAGTGCCTCTATGCGACGATGCACGAGCTTGGCCACGCGCTCTACGATCTCGGGATCGATCCGGCGCTGGCCTTCACGCCGGCCGGCCGGTCGGCTTCGATGGGGATCGACGAATCCCAGTCCCGTCTCTGGGAGAACCAAATCGGCCGCAGCCGCGCCTTCTGCGGCTGGTTCGCCCCGGAGATCGCGCGGAGGGGGGGCGGGCCGGCCGATCCCGCGGCGCTCCACGCATCAGTGAACCGGGTCGCGCCCGGGTTCATCCGAACCGAGGCGGACGAGGTGCACTACAACCTGCACATCCTGCTGCGGCTCGACCTGGAGCGCGCCCTGATCGCCGGCGACCTGGAGGTGGCGGAGCTGGAGACCGAATGGCGGCGCCGCTTCGGGCGGGAGTTCGGGATCGAACCGCCCGACGCCGCGCGCGGGGTTCTGCAGGATGTCCATTGGTCCGTCGGCGTGTTCGGTTACTTCCCGACTTATGCGCTCGGGAACATCTACGGCGCCGCCGTCGCCACGGCCATGCGTCGGGAACTGGCCGATCTGGATGGCATCCTCGCTGCGGGGGAGCTCGCGCCTGCGCGCGCGTGGCTGCGCGAGAAGGTTCACCGGCACGGTCGTCTGAAGACACCGACCGAGATCGTGCAAGAGGCCACCGGGGCCGCGCCCTCTACCGCGCCGCTGCTCGACTACCTCGAAGAGAAGTACACGCAGCTCTACGAGCTTTGAGGTCAGCGATTCCGGGCATTTGCCGGGCCAGCTCGAGGGATGGCAGGTCATGCCTCATTCAACCCGGGGCCAGAGGCGTGCCGCGAGTGCGAGTGTCACCGCTACCAACGGAATCGCGCCTTCCCACGCGCCCATCGTGATGAGGGTCGCAGCGCTGACGATGCACCAGAGGAGCGGGACGGCGAGCATCAGCCGTCTCGCCGTGCCGCGCGGCATCCGCGCGACCAGCCCGAGCGTCGCGATTGCCGTCGGGTCGGGCGCGATGCCCACAATCTCGGTGCCGGCGAGCGGCCGGCTTGCGAGCGGTGCGACCAGGGGGTGCAAGATCAAGGCATAGGCCAGGAGGGCAAAGTCGATGAGGCCGGACGCACGGTCGCCTGTCGCGAACGCGGTCGGCGGCGGGCAAGGCCAAGTCGGGCAAACAGCACGGCCTCAGCGATAAACAGCGGAACCATGTAGGCGGCAGCCCAGTTGATCGGCGCATACCAGGTGCCGATGAACCAGCCGCCGGCAGACGTCCAGGCGAGCGCCATCAGGCCCGCGACCGCCCGGTCGGACCACGGCCGCGGACGAACAACCCAGACCACAACGGCCGCGCCGAGCAGGAGGATAGGCAGGTGCAGTGGCCAGACCTGCGCATTGGAGAGCTCGAACAGCCGCCAATAGGTGCGAGGGGTGAATAGCAGGAAATCCCCCGGCCTGTAGCTCAACCAGGCCAGTATCAAAGACCCCGAACATAGGCCGCCATTCGGTGGCGCATGGCCTCGTCGGGCAGCGTCCCCTCGGCAGCGGCCTTGTTCTCGCTCACATGGTCGACCCGCGTCGTCGCCGGGATGACCGTGGTCACGGCGGGGTGAGACAGGATGAACTTGAGGACGAACTGAGCCCAGGAGGAGGCGCCGATCTCGGCCGACCATTCGGGTAACGGCCTGCCCTGAAGGCGCTCGATCAGTGCGCCTCGCTGGAACGGGCGATTCACGATCACCCCCAGACCACGATCGCGCGCCAACGGCAGCAGCCGACGCTCCGCCTCGCGGTCGACGATGTTGTAGGTGAGCTGGACGAAGTCGAGCGGCTGCGCGCATCACCTGCTCGAAGAGATCATGCCGCCGTCCGTGTGAGGTGGTGATGCCGACATAACGCAGCCCGCCGGCCGCCTTCATCTCGTGGAGCGTCGGCAGATGCGCTTTCCAGGCGCGCAGATTGTGGACCTCCAACAGGTCGAACATAGGCACGCCCCAGTGGCGGCGCGATCGCTCGATCTGAGTCGGGCCGTCGCCGCCGGAAGACGTCCAGACCTTGTCAGCCGAGAACAACCCCGGAGGATGGCCGAGCCCGCTCCAGCCCGTAGCCGACAACCGGCTGGGAGGAGCCGTACATCGGCGAGGAGTTGATCATTCCGCCACCGGCCGCGAAGAACGCCTCCATGACCGCCGCGCTTTCGGTGCGCAGGACGGGATCATTGCCGACATTGAAGGTCATCCAGGTGCCGAGCCCGACCGCCGGGATGTCCTCGCCGGTAGAGGGAATACGCCGCTTGGCGACGGCGTCGGCCTCAGCCCAGCGCGAGACCGGCGCCGTCGCCAGCAAAGCAGAAAGCCCCGCCTGGACGAAGCTTCGTCGGGTGATCTGCACGGCAAGACTCCGATGGCAATGCGAACCGGCGGAACCGGCGTCTCGGCGCGAGCATAGCACAGCGTCGGGATCGCGTTTAGACCGGAGCGAGGCTGCGTCCATGCGGCGCCGGTTGCCCCCTTGCCCCCCAATGCAGAGGCGGGTCTATGTCACATCTACAGTATCGCGAGCGGCCGTTTTCCGACCGGAGACGGAAAGGCACGGTCGAGTTCGCCGAGATCCTGCGCCGAGAGCTCGAGATCGAGCGCCGCGCGGTTCTGTCGGACATGCTCCGCGGTCGCGGCCTTCGGAATGGAGGTGATCCCGTCCTGCTCGAGCAGCCAGGCGAGCGCCACCTGTGCCGGCGTTGCATCGCGTCGGGCCGCAATCGACCGGAGCGCGCGATGGGCAAGAATGCGGCCCTGTTCGATGGGCGAGTAGGCCATGACCGGAACACGGCGCTCGCGGCACCAGGGCAGCAGGTCAAACTCGATGCCGCGCCGGCTCAGGTTGAAGAGCACCTGGTTGGTCTGCACCTCCGCGCCGCCAGCCAGGCCAACGAGTTCGTCCATGTCCGCCAGATCGAAATTGCTGACGCCCCAGTGCCTGATCTTTCCCTCCCGGGCCAGCGCCTCGAGGCCCGAGAGGGTCTCGGCCAGCGGCGTCCCGCCGCGCCAGTGCAGGAGGTAGAGATCGATCCTGTCGGTGCGCAGCCGGCGCAGGCATCGTTCGCAAACGACGATCGTGCTCGCGTTGCTGGGAAGCACCTTGCTGACCAGGAAGACCTCGTCGCGACGCCCGGCGATCGTCTCGCCGACGAGGTCTTCCGAAGCACCGTCGCCATACATTTCGGCCGTGTTGATCAGCGTCACGCCGAGATCGAACCCGAGCTGCAACGCGCGGATCTCTTCCGATCGGCGGCTGCGGTCGTCGCCCATGCACCAGGTGCCCTGCCCGACCACGGGAACCGAAGCCCCGGAGGGGAGCTCGGTCGAGCTGACGGACATCTCCGACATGACATGCGCCTCTTCGAAGCTTCGGGGCGAGTGCCTACGCACCACCCCGGTCAATAGCTTGGATCGGGCGTCTCCGGGAAGACAAAGTTGGTTGAGCAGGAGCCGAAGGTCAGCCGTGGTGGTTGACTTTGAGAAGATCAAGGGTTGCCCTGCCGGGTATAAAGGCGGTCGCGAAGCGTCACACCCCTGCCCGCGCCACCGCCATGAGGCCGTCGAGGTCGAGATGCGCCTCCAGATGCGCCGCCAGGCGGTCGAGCACCGCGTCGATCTCGGCCTCGTAGGCCAGGCCCGAGGGCACCGCCCCCAGCCCCGCCAGGTAGGCGCTGCGGAAGGCATCGCCCGAGAACAGCCCGTGCAGATAGGCTCCGGCGACCCGGCCGTCGGACGACTGCGCCCCCTCCTCTTCGCCCCCGATGCGGAACAGCGGCCGCGCGCGGTCGGGGCCGTCGGTCTCGCCGATATGGATCTCGTAGCCGGACACCCGAGTGCCGGTGGCCAGATGGCTGCCGCTCACCCGGGTCAGCCGCTTCTTCGGCGTCATCGTCGTCTCGACCTCCAGGAGGCCCAGCCCCTCGCTGATCCCCGGCGCGCCCTCGATCCCCTCGGGGTCGGCGATGCTGCGGCCGAGCATCTGATAGCCGCCGCAGATGCCGAGGATCCGGCCGCCGCGGCGGCGATGGGCTGCGAGGTCGACATCCCAGTCCTGCGCCCTGAGATAGGCGAGATCGCCCCGGGTCGACTTCGAGCCCGGCAGGATCACCAGGGCCGCGTCGCCGGGGATAGGCTGGCCGGGGCGAATCATCTCGACGGTGACGCCGGGCTCCAGCTTTAGGGGATCGAGGTCGTCGAAATTGGCGATTCGCGACAGCTGCAGGCAAGCGATCTTCGTCCCTCCCCCGGCGGTCGCAGGACGGATGTCGGCGGCGTCCTCTGCCGGTAGCCGCGCCGCCTCGGCAAACCACGGCACGACGCCGAAGGCGGGCCAGCCGGTGCGCTCCGCGATCAGCCGGTAGCCTTCGTCGAAAAGTTCAACATCGCCGCGGAATTTGTTGATCAGGAATCCTTTCACCAGTGTGGAATCCTCGGCAGAGATCACCGCCCGGGTGCCGACGATCTGGGCGATCACCCCGCCGCGGTCGATGTCTCCCGCCAGCACCACCGGCACCTGCGCCGCTGCGGCGAAGCCCATATTGGCAATGTCGCCCTGCCGCAGGTTGACCTCAGCCGGGCTGCCGGCGCCCTCGACCAGCACGAGGTCGGCATCAGCCGAGATCCGGGACAAACTTTCAAGAACGCCTTCAAGGAGTTGCGGCTTCAAATTCACGTAGTCCCGGCCGCTGGCGTTGGCGACGCGCCGGCCCTGCAGCACCACCTGCGCCCCGGTGTCGGTCTCGGGCTTTAGCAGCACCGGGTTCATGTCAACCGTCGGCGCCACCCCGGCGGCGTGGGCCTGGAGCGCCTGCGCCCGACCGATCTCGCCGCCATCGACAGTGACCGCCGCGTTGTTCGACATGTTCTGCGGCTTGAACGGGCGCACCCTCAGGCCGCGCCGCGCATAGGCCCGGGCGAGTCCCGCCGCCAGCACCGACTTGCCGACATTGGAGCCGGTGCCCTGGATCATCAAGCCCGGAGCCGATCGCATCACGGGGCACCCTTGAGGGTCAACGGCAGCCCGGCGGCGACGAACTCGACACGGTCGGCAAACTCGGCGACGCACTGGTTCAGCCTGCCCTGGGCGTCGCGAAACTCCCGGCCGAGCGGATCCGTCGGCGCAAGACTCATGCCGACCTCGTTCGAGACCAGCACCACCCGGCCGGGCGCCGCGACCAGCTCCGCGATCAGGGTTTCGGTCTCGACCTCCACATCGCACCCGTGGTGCATCAGGTTGGAGAGCCAGAGGGTCAGGCAGTCGACCAGCAGGGTCACCTTCTCGCCTGCATGGTCGCGCACCGCACCCACCAGATCGAGCGGCGCCTCCACCAGCCCCCAGCTCGCGCCGCGTTCGGCTTGGTGACGGCGGATGCGCTCGGCCATCTCGAAGTCCAGCGCCTCGGCGGTGGCGATGAACACATGCGGCGGTTGGACGGCCAGCGCCAGCGCCCGGGCCGACTTGCCCGACCGCGCACCGCCGAGGATCAGCAATATCTGCGCCATCACATCGGCTCCTCCAGATGCAGCGGCTCGGCATAGGGCACCGGCTCGGCAAAAACGGCGGCGAAGCTGAGCCCTTCGAGCAGCATCCGCGCCGCCCGGATCGGCCCGGCATGGCAGACCACCGCCGTGCCGGGCGCGAGCCCGTCCAGCGCCGCTGCCACCCGCGCGTGCACAGCAGCGAAAGTCTCGCCACCGGGCGGCGCGATGCTCCAGGGATCCGCGGCCCAAGGATCGCTGTCGGCACGGCGGATCGTGCCCCAGCCCAGCCCCTCCCAGGCGCCAAAATCCATCTCCCAGAGCCGGTCGTCGAATTCGAGCGCCGCCGAGTCGCGTGCCACCAACGCCTCGGCCAGCCCGCGGCAACGCCGGGCCGGGCTGGTCAGAACCCGCTCAGCCCGCGGCGTTGCCGTAAGCGCCGCGGCGATCTCTACCGCCGCACCGGGCCCCGCGTCGATATCCATCCGCCCGTAACAGAGACCGGCCGGCGCGTCGGGCCGCGGATGGCGCAGGAAGATCACGACCACGCTCCCGCGAGGACGACGATCACGGTGATCTCGCCAAGCTGCGCCATCGCTCCCAGCCCGTCGCCGGTGTAGCCGCCGATCCGGCGGGTGAGAAAGAACAGGAACCCGCCCGTCACCGCCAGCGCCAGCGCCAGAGCGACGAGCCCCGGCCAGCCGCCGATCACCGCCAGCACGAGCGCCGTGCCGAGCGCCACCAGCAGGTCCACCGGCCCGGCGCCACCGGCGGCGACGCTGCGGCCCAGCCCTTCGGCCCGCGCATAGCCGACCAGCGCCGTCGCCGGCACCATCATCGCCCGGCCGATGCCGCCGGAGATCGCCAGCGCCAGCACCCCCCAGATCGGGGCCAGCGCCGCCAGCGCCGCCCAGCGCAGGCCGACCGAGAGGATCAGGGCCAGAGCGCCATAGGTCCCGACCCGGCTGTCGCGCATGATCTCCAGCGCCCCCTCGCCGCTCTGCCCGCCGCCGAGCCCGTCGGCGCAGTCCGCCAGCCCGTCCTCATGCAGGGCGCCGGTGAGGAGCATCATCGCCGCCAGCCCCAGCCCGGCGGCGATGCCTGCCGGCGCTACCTGTCCCGCCAGCCACCAGACCAGCCCGCCAGCGAGGCCGATCAGCGCTCCGACCGCGGCGAAATACCGGCTGGCCCGGAGCATTCGCCCCTCTTCCCAGCTGACCCCGCGCGACATCGGCAGCCGGGTCAGGAACCCGACCGCAGATATCAGCAGCACCAGTTCGGCTCTGAGCGGGTTCATTCGTCCTTTTCCGAGACCCCGGCGCTCTCGAATGTCGCCATCTCGTTCAGCATGGCGCAGGCGGCGCGCAGCAGCGGTAGCGCCAGCAGCGCCCCGGTGCCCTCGCCGAGCCTGAGATCGAGGTCGATCAGCGGCTCCACCGCCAGCCAGTCCAGCATCCGTCGGTGCCCCGGCTCCTTCGAGCGGTGGGCGAAGACGCAATAGGGCTTCGCCTCGGGCCGCGCCGCCAGGGCCACCAGCGCCGCCGAGGTGGCGATGAAGCCGTCGACCAGCACCACCGCGCGGGCCGAGGCGGCGCCGATCAGCGCCCCGGCCATCGCCGCGATCTCCAGCCCGCCGAACGCCGCCAAGGCGTCGAGCGGCATCAGCGGCCCCGGCCGCCGCGCCGCCACCCGGGCGAGCACGCCGAGCTTGCGGTCGACGCCGGCGGCGTCCAGCCCCGCCCCCGGCCCGGTCAGCACCCCGAGATCGACCCCGGCGACCGAGTGGGCCACCAGTGTCGCCGGGGT
>Ga0209049_1000091_pt1 | contig 17749 bp, 20 predicted proteins | sample WorMetulBAHAMAS2_FD_187398 | JGI IMG/M metagenome (GOLD analysis project Ga0209049, IMG submission 187398) | Marine gutless worms symbiont microbial communities from Max Planck institute for Marine Microbiology, Germany - Olavius ullae BAHAMAS.2... | ecosystem: Host-associated > Annelida >...
GAGAGGACCACCAGGACGGCGGGCTTCTCCTCCGCGCGAATCTTATCGACCAGCTCCTGCATACGCCCCTCCTGAATCCCGAATGTCCAGTCCGGGATAAAGCGTTGCGGATTGGCGATGGGGGTATGTAGCGCAGGCGTCCTTGCCTGCATTTTTCGATGCAGGCAAGGACGCCTGCGCTACGCCTCACGGATGGGCTTTTGCGACACTCCCCTTGGGTGCAAGGGATAGTTTGTAATAACATCTCCAGTTTAAGGTTTCTTGTCGGGTTACGGCGCGTTCAAGCCGGTTTGCATCCCTCGACGCGGCGGTACGCGCCTAACCCGACCTACCTTCCTAAGTGGGGGCAACTCGAAGGAGGCAATAGATGATTGCGTTGAAAACGACCCTGGCCGGAGCGGCGGGCACGGCCCTGATCGCCGTCTGCGTGCTGGCATTGGCACCCGGCCTCGGCATCGCGGATACCCCGAAGGGCGATCCCGAGGCAGGCAAAAAGATCGCGAATAATCGTAAACTGGGCAATTGCGTCGCTTGCCACATGATGCCGGGCGCCAAAAGCCCCGGCAATATCGGTCCCCCCTTGATCGGAATGCAGGCCCGCTACCCGGACAAGGAGAAGCTGCGCGCCCAGATCCGGGATGCGACCGTTGCCAATCCCGACTCCAGTATGCCGCCGTTCGGTAAGCACGGCATCCTTACCGAGCAGCAACTCGACGACGTGCTCGAATACATCTGGTCGATCTGATCGGTCAGATTCGCCTGAATAGCCGGAGGAAATCAACCGGATGAACAAGATCATTATGCCGACCGCGGCGCTGGTTACGGTACTGGGCCTGACCTGGGGCGGCGTCGCGCCGGCTACACCCCAGGAAGACCAAGCGATCTGGCAGGGCTACTACCAGAAACGCTTCCCCGACGTTCCCAAGAAAGATTTCGTAAACGGTGTCTATGCGATCGACCCCATCAGCCGCGAAAGCTGGGAGGCCATCGAGGAGTTTCCGCCCTATGAGATGGCTGTCTCCCAGGGCGAGAAAATGTGGAACGCGCCCTTTGCCAACGGTAAGACCTATAAGAATTGCTTCCCGGACGGCCCCGCGATCGCCGGAACGTACCCGTACTGGGACAAGGAACGCAGCATGGTCGTCACCCTGCCGCTGGCCATCAATAGGTGCCGCGAGGCCAACGGTGGGGGACCCCTCAAGTACAAGAAAGGCCCCATCGCCGACATCCTCTCCTACATCGGGTACCAGTCCCGCGGGCAGATCACCAAGGTAGAGATTCCGAAGGACGACCCCAAGGCCCTGGAGGCCTATGAACAGGGCAAGCAGTTCTACTTTGCCCGCCGCGGTCAGCTCAATTTCTCCTGTGCCAATTGTCACGTGCAAAATCCCGGTAACCTGTTGCGCTCGGATATCCTGAGCCCGGCCTTCGGTCACACCACCCACTTCCCGGTCTACCGTTCCAAATGGGGCGAGATGGGTACCCTGCACCGGCGTTTCTCGGGCTGCAACAAACAGGTGCGGGCCAAACCCTTCAAGGCCCAGGGTGAGGAGTACCGCAACCTGGAATACTTCCTGACCTACATGCAGAACGGCCTACCCCTGAACGGGCCCGGTGCACGCAAATAACCGCTCGGAGGCCGCGCCTGGGACCTGGGCCTTCCCCCGAAGCGCAGAGGAGTTTGTCAAACATGAAAATCCACCGTTTTTCCGCCGGGATACTGGTTGCCGCATTGGTCGCCGGTCTCCCTACGGACAGCTGGGCCGACGACCAGGCCGATTTCGAAAAGGCACTGACCGCAGCGCGCGAGGCACGCAAGAAGGCCGCCGCGGTAGGCGGCGAGTGGCGCGACATCGGCAAATTTCTGGAGCAGGCCGAACAGGCCGCGGCGAAAGGCGATTTCGCAACGGCCAATCAGCTGGCCGAGAAGGCCAGGAAGCAAGGGGAGCTGGGCTACGAACAGGCCATGAGCCAGAAGGATGCGGACCTGCCCGCATACATGATTGCCGGCAGCGGCAAGTAACCTGTCACCTCCACGGACACGCCGAAGCCGTATAGAATCTCTCCTGCTACCAGCGCAGGTGGCGGAATTGGTAGACGCGCTAGATTTAGGTTCTAGTGGGGAAACCTGTGGGGGTTCGAGTCCCCCCCTGCGCACCAGTTATTTTATTGCATTTCAGATCCCGCAGAGGTATTTGCTCGTGGCGACGATCCAAGACCAAGTAACCGCGATGGAATTGGCTCGCAATCTGATAACGCTGATCGACTATGTGCGCACTTCGGGCAAGCGCTTAGTTATCACCCGCAGGAACATCGAAGTGGCGCGATTGGTGCCACCTTCCGAGGATGGCGCCTCGGCTTCCGAATTACGGGCGCTGCTGGAACACAACCCCTGGTCGTCGGCCGAGCGTGCGGTTCTTGTCGATAACCTGCGCACAATCCGGAAACAAGCTTGCTTATTCCCCTTCGCCATGAGAGCTGAGACGGTAGTTTTGAGTCAATGCCATTAAGCTAAGCGTTACCGATCGGCAAAGTAAGAAAAAAACGACGAATCGCGCGAATCGGCGCGAATCCATTCGTGAGGATTCGCGCCGATTCGTCGTTTTCTCTTTCGTATTCCGACCCGTTACGACAAGCGGCCAACAGCTAACTCAATGGCATTGGTGTGCCCTGTCCCTGTATCCCTTAGTCGAAGGGAGTCGGGCGTGGGGTTTGGTCGCCGGAGGGCGGCAGGATGGGCAAGGGAAAGTTGGGTTGGTCGCCGGTAAGGGTCTTGAGGAAGGCAACGATTTTCTCGTTCTCTTCGGCGGTGAATTGCTGGCCTAATTGGATGCGGCCCATGGTGGCGACGGCCTCTTGGAGGGTGTCGGCGGCACCATCGTGGAAGTAGGGATAAGTCAGCTCCACGTTCCGCAGGGTAGGCACCTTGAACGTGAAGCGATCCGCGTCCTTGCCGGTCACGGCAATTCGCCCTTCGGCCGGGCTGTCGGTCTGGTAGGGCTCGACCACACCCATCCTTTGGTAGGAACTCCCACCTACCGCAAGGCCATTGTGGCAGGCCACGCAGCCGCTGGTCTTGAAGAGCGCATAACCCGCTTTGGCCTTAGTGGAGATGGCATCTTCCGCACCCAGCAGGTATCGGTCGAAGGGGGCATTGGGTGTGACCAGGGTCTTCTCGAACTCGGCGATGGCCTGAGTGACCTGGTCGATATCGATTTTATCCGTGTCGAAGACCAGCTTGAACTCGTTCACATACCCCGGAATCGATTGGAGCACCTCTACGGCCAGCGTATGGGTGAAGGCCATTTCGCCGGGATTGGCGATGGGACCGCCGGCCTGTTCCTTCAGATCGGTGGCGCGTCCGTCCCAGAACTGGGCCAGATTCATGCTGGAGTTGAGTACCGTGGGCGCGTTGATCGGGCCTTGCTGCCAGCGGTCCCCGATAGAGGTCCGCAGATTGTCGGTTCCACCCAGGCTCAGGTTGTGGCAGGAGTTACAGGAGATAAAACCCGATTTGGAGAGACGCGGGTCGAAGTAGAGCTTTTTACCCAGTTCGACCTGAGCCAGATTGATTTCCTGGGTCGGGCGAATGGGTTGAATGGGTTCCTCGGCTTGAACGAGGCCGGAAAAGCAAAGTGTGGAGGCTACTGCGATGTTTGGTAACTTTGTCTTCATTGCGGCATATCTCGCATTTTCAAGGTCGGTAGGATGGGGAAACCGCGTGTGCCTGTCGGCCTTGTGCAGGAAAAATAGGCTGAAACCAGGTAACTGATACGGCAGTACCGAAGCACCGATGATATGGGAAACGAGAAAGCTAAGCAGGCCGTTCGGAACGCCACGGAGGGCGTTCCCTACCGCAAAATCATGTGAAACGGGGTACTAGGGGCTTGTCCGAGATGCTTTTGCGGCGCTGGTAGCCGGAGTCGGTCGTGATCCGGTCTTCGCCGTCGCTATCGCGGGCCGCTACCTTTTCCTTGTCGTGCCCACCGTTATGGCGACGGTGCATGGGGCCACCCTGGTCCTTTTCCCCTTGACCGGACTCGCCGTTACCGGATTGCGGCGGGATGTCGGATGGTTTTTCCGTGGATTGCGCCGGTTCCGGTTTGGCCTTTGCTGCGTCCGGGGGGGGGGCGGATGAGTTTTCGGTTCGGGGAAGGCGGCGCTGGGTTCCGGTGGCGGAAGCCGGGTCCGTCCCTGCGCTCGGCCTCGGTGCTATGGCCGCGGCGGGTGTCGACTCGGGTCGAACAGGCGGGGTTTGCCTTCCGGACTTGAGTTTATCCGGGGTCGATTGGGTATCGGTGTCCGTAACTAGGCTCGCAGCTGCTCGGGTCTCCGGTGGCTGCTCGCCTTCGGGCTTGGCGTCGGTGACGTCCGTGGCGGCGGTCGGTTCGGGTTTCTCCGTTGCCGGCGGTTGTTGCTTTCGGGTCTGTTGCCCGTTTTCGTCGGTTGCCGGGTGCGCGTTGTCGTGCGCTGCCTTGCGTGGTTTCTCACCGGTTGCGTCGGTTTGGCTGCGTTGTTCTCCCTGACGGCGGCTCTCACCCTGGCGTTCCTCGCTGCTCCTCCGGCCGCGCCCACGTCCGCGACTGCGGCGGCGCGGGCTGCGCTCCCCACTCTTGGGCCGGTCCGCTGTGGATGTGTCTGCCGTGCCATCGGCGGCCGACTTGCGCTCGTTTTTGGTTTCCGTGGCTTGGGTGGTGCTCGCCACCGTCGCCGCCTTGCTAGCTTGGTTTGAGTTTGGGTTCGGGCTCGGTTCGGACCGGGCCTCGGGCCGATCGGCCTTGACCGCGGATTCCCCGCGCCAGCGTGACTGCCCGTCGCGGCGTCGGGGCTTTCTCTGGGGCTGCTGTTGGAGTACTTCGGGCTGTTCCGGTGCGGGGGCCACTTCGATGGTACGCGCGGGGGCGACCAGGTTTGTCCAAATTCGCTTCAAAATGCCATGGGCCGGTTTTGAGTTTCGGGGTTTCTGCTCCCGATTCTGGATCGGGACGGGGGTGGCGGGAGCGAGCGGCTTGACCGCGGGCTCTTCCGAGCGACCGGCCTCGGCCCGTCGAGGGGAGCCGGGCAGTTCGGTCTCCGCAGTGGTTGTTATCTCGTAGCTCGCCTGTCCCTTCGCGAGTCTTTCCATGTCCTGGGTACGGATGCGCTCGATCCGGTAATCGGGCCTGTCCATGGATTGGCTGGGCAGCAGGATGATCTCGACGTTTTGCCGTTGCTCGATTTCGAGGATGGTGCGGCGCTTCTCGTTGAGCAGGAAGGTGGCCACATCGATCGGCATCCGGGCCAGGATACGCTCCGTGTTTTCCTTCATGGTCTCTTCTTCGACGATGCGCAGGATAGAGAGCGCCAGTGACTCCACGCCGCGAATGGTGCCCTGACCGCGGCAGCGCGGACATACGAGCTGGCTCGATTCGCCGAGGGACGGGCGCAGGCGCTGACGCGACATCTCCAACAGGCCGAAGCGGGAGATGTGGCCGAGCTGGACCCTGGCACGGTCCTGCTTGAGGGCTTCGCGCAGCCGGTTTTCCACTTCCCGTTGGTTGCGCGCGGGGGTCATGTCGATGAAGTCGATGACGAACAGGCCACCGAGGTCGCGCAGCCGAAGCTGGCGGGCGACCTCGTCCGCCGCCTCTAGATTGGTGTTGAGGGCCGTCTCTTCGATGTCCGCGCCCTTGGTAGCCCGCGCGGAGTTGATGTCGATGGAGGTCAGGGCCTCGGAGTGGTCGATGACGATGGAGCCGCCGGAAGGGAGCTGGACTTCACGCTGGAATGCGGATTCGATCTGGCTCTCGATCTGGTAGCGGGTGAACAGGGGCACCTCATCGTCGTAGAGACGCAGCTTCTTGAGGTTGTGGGACATCACCTGGCGCATGAACTGGTCCGCCTTCTCGTACATCCGGCGATCATCGACCACGATTTCGCCGATGTCGGTGCGCAGATGGTCGCGGATGGAGCGGATGATGACGTCGCTTTCCTGGTAGATCAGGAAGGGTGCTCCGCGCTCCGCTGCCGATTTCTCGATGGCGTTCCAGAGCTGGGTGAGGTAATCCAGGTCCCACTGCAGGTCTTCGGCGTTCTTGCCCACACCGGCGGTGCGCACGATCAGCCCCATGTCTTCCGGGATCTCGAGTCGGCTCATGGCGTCGCGCAGCTCCGCGCGCGCTTGCCCCTCGATGCGGCGGGATACGCCGCTGGCGCGCGGGTTGTTCGGCATCAATACCAGGTAACGGCCGGCGAGGGAGATGAAGGTGGTCAGCGCCGCGCCCTTGTTTCCGCGTTCTTCCTTGTCTACCTGGACGATGACTTGCTGGCCGGTGCGCAACGCATCCTTGATGCTGATGCGGTTGCCGGGAGTGACGGCGTCCGGGGCAAAATAGCTGCGGGCGACCTCTTTCAGCGGCAGGAAGCCGTGGCGCTCGCTGCCGTAATCGACGAAGGCGGCCTCCAGACTGGGCTCGATACGGATGATGGTCGCTTTGTAGATATTGGCCTTTTTTTGCTCCCGGCCCGATGCCTCGATGTCGAGGTTGAAAAGCTTTTGGCCGTCGACGATCGCTACCCGCAACTCCTCCGGCTGAGTTGCGTTGATCAGCATTCTCTTCATTATTCTAAAAATCCCGAGCTACGGTATGTATTCGGGCGCCGGACCACCGTGACGCCGGGGGTGCCGTACCCTTGTCCCCTATCTCGAACCATGCGGATCCGAGCGGTCCGCGCCGGCCCCGGATCGTGCAGGGGCACATACCTTGATGTTCCATCGCGACCGCCAACCTTGTGCGGCCGTATGCGTTATGAGTCGGTATGAGTCGGTCCCCGCAACTTGCGGGGTACCGTCTGAATCCGGGGTTTGCAGCAAACGACACCGTGCCCTTGAGCTATCTCGGTGTACAGTCCGCGACTGTTCGCGTGAACCGGACAGGCTCTGAAACGCGCGGGTGATCTGCCGCCGACGTGGCGGTAAAGTAGCAGGACTTCCGAGATTGGTGCCCGAACGTGGAAACGCGGTGGAGGCGATCTTGGAGGACGCCTGACCGCCAGCAGCCGTTGTCACTGCAAACAACGTAGGCTTTCAATATTATCAGTGGGCAACGATTGCTTCAATTTAAGTTCAGCGCGCGGGAGGGCGTGTAACTCCTTTGCAGCTGTCGGTTACCAACCTCCGACCATAGCGGAACCGTTTGACCTGCAAAGGGGCATAAGGTCATATATCATCAATGTCCGTAAACAGTACCGTAGCACTGGTCCGAATCGACGACGCCCAGGCAGGGCAGCGTATCGATAATTTCCTTGTGACCCGCGTCAAAGGCGTTCCGCACAGCCACTGGTACCGGATTCTGCGGCGCGGTGAAGTGCGGGTCAATAAGGGTCGGGTGAAACCGAGCTACCGCCTGCGGAGTGGTGATCTGGTGCGGATTCCCCCTCTGCGTTGCGCACTGCCGACGGCTCCCGCCTATCCGGCGCGGGATCGACTAAAGTATCTGCTGGCGGCGGTGCTCTATGAAGACGAGCGTCTCATGGCGTTGAACAAGCCGTCGGGGATAGCGGTGCATGGGGGAAGCGGTCTCAGCTGGGGCCTGATCGAGGCGATGCGGAGTCTGCGTCCCGAACTCCCTGAGCTCGAACTCGTGCACCGTCTCGACCGTGAGACCTCGGGCTGTCTCTTGCTCAGTAAGCGCCGCGGCACCCTGCGTGAGCTGCACCGCTTGATCCGTAATCAAGCCGTAACCAAGCGTTACCTGACGCTGCTCGCCGGACACCTGGAGCACCGCCGGAAAGTCGATGCCCCCTTGCGTAAAAATCTTCTGCGTAACGGGGAGCGGGTAGTCCGCATCGATCCGCAAGCGGGCAAGCCGGTGCGCACACTTTTTCGGCCCCTGTGCCGACTCGAAGGGCTTACCCTAGCCGAGGTGGAGCCCCTTACCGGGCGGACCCATCAGATTCGCGTGCACGCCGCCCACCTGGGGATGCCGGTGGTCGGCGACGAGAAGTACGGCGACACCGGGGTGAACCGCCGCCTGCGAGGTCTGGGTCTCAACCGCTTGTTCTTACACGCCTCCACCCTGATTTTTCAGCCGAGTTATCGGGACCAGCCGCTGCACATCGAGGCGCCTCTACCACGGGAACTCGAGACCCTGATAGGATCGATAAGGGGGGGGAATTTGGAGAGGCATATTGAAACCTGAATCCGTGAAATAAAATCCAACATGTTAAACACTACCGGAAGAGATCCGATGGGCTTCAAGTTGATCGTATTCGGAGGCCAGGATCATGGCCAGTATCCGGGCCGCCTTCGCCGACATGGGCAAGCAACCGCCCAGCCGTGAGGCCGCGCGCGATGTCATCGGACTTAGCCTGACTGATGCCATGGCCAGGCTTTGGCCCGGGGCCGACGACACTCAGCGCAGCCGAGTCGCCGAGCGCTATCGGTTCTACAACCATGGTGCCGATGAGACCCCCTCGATCCTATTCCCTGGTGCTCGGGAGCTGGTGGACTGGTTGTTGCAACGGGATTATCTGTTGGCCGTGGCCACCGGCAAGAGCCGTCGAGGCCTTGATCCCATCCTCGGCGATACAGGCCTTTCCGACCATTTTCACGCCACTCAATTCCCTCCTCGGCCAACAGGCGTAAGACCTCTCCCGCTTGCAATAGAGGATTGCTCCTCTTCGGTATATAATCACCGGGATCTGACAATGATGGGGCAGAGGATAAAGTGAACGCGGCCTGGCAACTTGGGGAACGAGGGCCAAGCCCCACGGGGAAGGGCTGAGTCATGTCTCTGGGACCTGTGATGTTGGATCTGGCGGGCGTCGAGCTCGATGCGGAGGAGCGGGAAATCCTTCGCCACCCGGCGGTGGGCGGGGTCATCCTGTTTGCCCGTAACTTCGAGCACCCGGAACAGGTCGCCGCGCTGACTGCCGCCATCCACGACTTGCGTGATCCCCATCTGTTGGTGGCCGTGGACCAGGAAGGTGGCAGGGTACAGCGCTTTCGTGAAGTATTTACACGTTTGCCGCCCGCCGGCCGTTTCGGCGAGCTGAGTCGTGAGCACCCGGTGAACGCGCGGCGTGCCGCGCATTCCGTGGGTTGGCTGATGGCCGCCGAGCTGCGCTCCGTCGGCGTGGACTTCAGTTTTGCGCCGGTGCTGGATCTGGACCGAGGGCTGAGCCAAGTGATCGGAGACCGCGCCTTTGCCGCCGGTGCCGATCGCGTGACGGAGCTTGCCCTGGCGTGGCGCGAGGGTATGCAGGAGGCCGGCATGGCCGCAGTAGGCAAGCACTTTCCCGGACACGGCAGCGTGGCCGCGGATTCCCACGCCGAACTGCCGGTCGATGACCGACCCTTCGACGACATCGAGGCGGAGGACCTGATCCCCTTCGAGCGCCTGATCCGGCATGGTCTGGAGGCGGTCATGCCGGCGCATGTGGTCTATCCCCAGGTGGATCGAACCCCCGCGGGCTTCTCGGCGTTCTGGTTGCGCCGGATCCTGCGCGAGAGACTCGGCTTCCAGGGCGTTATCTTCAGCGATGACCTGGATATGGCCGCGGCCGCGGCCGGCGGTGGCTACGCCGAGCGTGCCTGGTCGGCCCTGGAGGCGGGTTGCGACGTCCTGCTGGTGTGCAACAATCGTCCCGCCGCGCTGGAGATCATCGAGTCCCTGCGTGGGCACGACGACCCCACCGCGCATTTGCGCTGTCTGCGTATGCACGGTCGCGGCGGCGGCCCCGAACGCGCGCGTTCGCACCTGGAACCGCGTTGGCAGCAGGCCCTGCACGCCATCGAGGAGCTCGAGGCCTTGAACGCCCCGAGCCTGGATCTTTGAATACGGCGACCGGAAGGATAGCACGATGAGACTGTCGCGGGGGCGATACGCTGCCGTCATGGGCCGTGCGGAATTGCTCGTATCCGGCGCGGAGATGGAGCGGATCCTGGATCGGCTGGCGGAATCGATCACCAAGGTCTTGGCGGAACGGGACCCTGTGGTGCTGTGCGTCATGAACGGCGCGGTCATCGCCGTCGGTCGTCTGCTGCCGCGGCTGGGGTTTCCGCTCACCCTCGACTATGTCCATGCCACCCGTTACCGAGAGACCACCAGCGGCGGAGACCTCCAATGGCTGCATCGGCCCGCGGCCTCCGTGCGCGACCGGCATGTGCTGGTGGTGGACGATATCCTCGACGCGGGCATCACCCTGGATGCCGTCGTCAGGGCCTGCCGGGAAGACGGCGCGACCGATGTACATACCGCGGTCTTGGTAGAGAAAACGCGCGAGCACACCGACAATTTCAAGGCGGATTTCGTCGGCGTACAACTCCCGGATCGCTATCTGTTCGGCTATGGCCTGGATTACAAGGGCTATTTCCGCAATGCCGACGGTATCTATGCGGTGGCCGATGAGGATGTTTGATAACCGTTGTAAAAGCTAGAGCATTCCCCATGGAACAGATTGCAAATCTACACATTGAGAAATTACCCGAAGGCGTATATCTGGCGACCAGTGAAGATATTTCGGGACTGGTGGCCCAAGGGGCGCACGCGTACCATCACCGAGACGCTGGAGATTGCCCGCGATGTCGCCAGGAAGCTGCTGGAGGCGAAGGCTGAACGGCATCGACAGGCCCGGTTGACCTCAACCAAAGATTCATTTGATTACCCGCTGATTCCGGGCACCTGATGGGAAGATTGGCGGGATTCAAATACCAGAAAATCGTCAAGAAACTCAAACAGCTGGGGTTCGTACCTCACTCCAGCCGACGGTCTGTCACCGCCGCACGCCAAACCTGCCGGAGATTTTGACATGAGCCGACTAGCCATCATCGGCGGCTCCGGTTTCGCTACCATGCGGGGACTCGAGGTCCTCGACTACCAACAGCCCGATACCCCCTATGGCCCAGCTTCGGCACCGGTCATGCGGGGCCTTTTGGGTGGTACCGAGCTCTTCTTCCTGCCCCGGCACGGGACGGGGCACAGCATACCACCGCACCGGATCGATTATCGTGCCAACCTCTGGGCGCTCAAGGCCTGCGGTGTCGAGCGGGTCGTCGGATTGACGGCGGTCGGCGGTATCGGCGGTGCCTTCGGTCCCCAGGTCCTCGCCGTCCCGGACCAGATCATCGACTATACCTATGGGCGGGCCCATAGCTTCTCCGACGGGGATCAGGGAGAAGTTCTACACATCGACTTTACCCGGCCCTATTGTGAGGATCTGCGCCAAGCCCTGCTCAGGGCGGCGAGGGACTGTGATCTGGCGGTGGAGGACGGCGGCACCTACGGCGCGACCCAGGGCCCACGGCTCGAGACGGCGGCCGAAATCATGCGTCTGGAGCGAGACGGCTGCGATCTCGTGGGTATGACCGGAATGCCCGAGGCGGCCCTGGCGAGGGAGCTCAGGCTCTGCTACGCCTGTTTCGCCTTTGTGGTCAACTGCGCGGCCGGCAAGGCGCGCGGGGAAATACGCATGGAAGCAATCGGGGCCAATATTACGGCTTGCAGCGTCCGCATCGAGCGTATCCTTACGGCCCTGGTCGGTGCGGACTAGTATGCCGTTTCATCCATTTTCATTTGTAGGGGACGGCCTCCGTGCCGTCCCGCAGGCCGTTCGGAACGCCACGGAGGGCGTTCCCTACGCGAAGATATTAAAGACGAAATCCTCGAACGGAACCCGTAGGTGGGCTGGAAACGAGCAACTCAACCACTATGCACGAAAGCGCATAGGTTGCTCTTGGACTGAAAGTCCGAAATCATTCGCAAGCTGACATTTCCTGTTGTCCCAACACCCGATCCGATCATCCGAACAGGTTTTCACCCGGATCGTTTTTTTAGCCCCGGACATTCGCTGTGAAGAGACGGTATGATGACCACGTCTTCCACCACTCATGAATTGCTTGAGAGAATACCTGTGTAGCAGCTAAAGCTTTGCACTAAAGGGCATAGGTTTGGACTAGCGTGCTGGGACAATAAACCCCGTAGTGGAGATCCGCACGCATCGAGCTGATGGGTTACTTACTCAGGAAAACAAGGTATCAAGCGGGATGCGGGTTCCGTACCAGGTTTCCAGGGTCTGCCCGAGCCGTTTCGTTTCCATGCTCTGATAGCCGTTTGGTCGAGGCTGGGTATAAACCTCCACGGCACGCGCGTCGGCGAGCACCAGCCAGTAGACGGATATGCCGGCTCCTGCGTAGAGATCCGCCTTAGCCCGATCCACCTCGACGCTGCTCACCGCGATTTCCACAATCAGCTCGGCCCTTGTCGGGTGGTGGTCGCGGTAGGTCTCCATATTCCCAAGTACGATTGCGATGTCGGGCTCCGGCTCCGAGGTCGCGAAGGTCAGCGGGTCTTCTTTTCGCAATTGACAGCCCGGCGGCAGGCCAACCGCAAGGCGGTCGAGCAGACGATGGGCAAGGAGGGTGTGCCGGGGGGATTTCGTCATCTTCTCAACGATTACCCCATTCAGCAGCTCCGTCTTGACGGGCACGACCCCTAAGTCCCGCAGCTTGTGATAGCGCTCGACCGAAAAGGGTAGGACGCGACGCCTTACGGCCGGACGTTCGAGCAGTCCGATCATTTGTGTTTCTACGACTGCTCCGATGCCACCGGCCAGTGCGATTCTGCCGGGAGGACGGCTCTCCCGGTGGAGCCAGCGCGCCTTTCTCGGCGCACTGAGACAGGTAGGCTAACGTCCCTTTGCATTCAGCATGGCCGCCAGACGTTTGGCCGGAACATACCCCGGCACCAGGTCGCCACTCTCGAGCAGGATAGCCGGCGTCCCGGAGATTCCGAGCTGCTTACCCAGCTCCAGGTGATCCTTGACCGGATTCTTACAGCTTTTGGTTTCCAGGGACTTGCCCGCTTTGGCATCGGTCAGGGCCTGGCGGCGATCGTCCGCGCACCAGACCGAGACCGATTCCTTGAAGGAATCGCTGTCGATACCCGCCCGCGGAAAGAAAAGGTAACGGACCCGGATACCTTCGGTACCATAATCCGCGATCTGGCGGTGAAGCTTACGGCAATAGCCGCAATCGATGTCGGTAAACACGGTTATCGTATGCTTGTATTCGGCGGGGGCGAAGATCACCATCCGGTCCTCGCCGACCTGATCGACGGCCTGCTTACGGATCATGGCTCGACGCGGCTCGGTCAGGTCTTTCTGACTCGTCAAATCGATCAAACGCCCGTCGACCATGTATTTGCCGTCGCCGCTCACATAGATCACATCCGCACCCACGACGACCTCGAAGAGCCCCTTGATCGGTGTCTCTTGGATACTGCCGATCTCATACCCAGGTGACAGTACCTTTTTAAGTTGCGCCTTGATCTTGGCATCGGCACCGGCGAGCACGGGTAAGGCCGCCAAGGCCGAGAGCACACCGGCGAAGAAAGCGATTCGATGATTCCACATGGTTTAAGCCCCTGACTGAAAATTCGCTCGACCGGCCACGGCCGAAATAACCTGCCATTTTGATGAAGTACTGTACGGTAGCCTAAGCAGACTCCCAATTCCACCGTTAAAACCGCTATCGTTCAGGCCCGCGGATGATGACGGGCGTGGAGCTGCTTGAGCCTTTCGCGTGCCACATGGGTATAGATCTGGGTCGTGGAAAGGTCGCTGTGGCCCAACAGCATTTGGACGACCCGCAGGTCGGCCCCGTGATTGAGCAGGTGGGTCGCAAAGGCATGGCGGAGGGTGTGCGGCGACAGGGGCTTGCCGATACCCGCCGCCACGGCGTAACGCTTGATGAGCTGCCAGAAGGCTTGGCGCGTCATGCAATCGCTGCGGTGGGAGGGAAAGAGAAAGTCGCACCGGCGTTCCCCCAACAGGTCCCGGCGCGGTCCCCGGAGGTAATCCTGCAGCCAGGACATCGCCTCCTCGCCCAGGGGCACCAGGCGTTCCTTGTTCCCCTTCCCCATTACCCGCAGGACGCCTTGGACCAAGCTCACCTGCTGGGGCGTCAATCCCACCAGCTCCGACACCCGCAGCCCGGTAGCATACAGGAGTTCCAACATGGTGCGGTCACGATGTCCCCGGGGATCGTCCGTATCCGGCGCCTTCAAAAGGGCCTCCACTTCGGCCTCGGTGAGGGTCTTGGGCAGTGGTCGGCCCAGCTTCGGGGCCTCCACCCGGGCACTGGGATCCCCTCGAATCGTGCCCTGACGTAATAGGTACTGGTAGAACTGGCGCAGACAGGAAAGCAGCCGGGCGGAGGAGCGGGGCTTACGACCCCGGCGGGAGAGCAGGGTCAGATAGTCCAGCAAATCGCTGCGCTGCGCCTGTGCCAGACTCCTTCCCCGGTCCTTGGAGAGCCAGCCGGCGAAGGCCCGCAGATCGGACTGGTAGGCGGCGAGGGTATTCGCGCTCAAGCCCCGCTCCATCCACAAGGCGTCGGCAAAACGCTCGATGAGATCCTGCTCGGCGTCTTCGGTCATGAGGGGGGGCGATGCAAGGGAACCGGCCGCTTCGAGACCGGTGGCGTTGCCGGAGGCAATACCCCCTCATGCCGCAGAAGCCACCGCTTGACCGCGAGCTTACGACCGCTGGAATCACCGGCAAAGCCACCCAAACCCTTGCCGGCAACGACCCGATGACAGGGCACGACAATAGGACAAGGGTTGGCGCGACAGGCCCCCCCGATGGCGCGCGCGCCGGTCCCGATCTGCCGTGCCAGCTCACCGTAAGTGACCGTACAGCCGGGGGGGATCTCCCGCAACGCCTCCCAAACCCGGATCTGAAAGGCCGTCCCCTGCAGGTCCAAGGGCAACCCGAAGGCGTGGCTTCCGTCCTCGAAATAGGCCATCAGCTGCTCCCGGACTAGGGTCGGCGGTGCACCGCTCGATCCGGTTGTCCGGTCCGGCTCCAGATCCAATCCGCGGAGGACGCCATCTTCCACCAGGATTCCGATGGACCCCAGCGGCGTCTCGACGAGCGCATTTACTATGCCCATGTTTCAACCCACTTTCGGTCACCGGTCGCCGGCCAGCGGATTCTCGCAACGACACGACAAAGGCGGTATCGGCGGGTCTTCATTGCGTCGGTACATCCGCGGAATCGGCATAGAGCTCCATCCCCAATTGCTTGCCCGCCTCCCGGGCCCGCGGGTCGATCATGGGTGAGATCGCGATGCGCCGCTGCGCCTTACGCCCGTGGCGGCGCTCGTAGAAGCGTACCTTACGCTCGAAGATGTAGATGTCGGCCTTGCTGAAGGATGACTTGATCTCGATAAGGATCAGGGTGCCGTTATAGATGACGACATCCAACTCCACCTGGTCGGGGTACCCAAATACTATCCCCTCCTCGTCGAATTCGTTGACGTTGACGACCGCTACCCCGAAGCTCTTTTCCAGGATCCCCGCCAAGGCTTCGCGAAAGGAGCGTTCGGTATCGAGTCCCCAACGTGCGCCGATGGCCCCAAAGGTACGCTCGAGTCTGGCAACGGTTTCACTCAGCCGTTTGTTATCCTGGATGTGCGCTTCCCACTCTCGCCTATCCTCCGCGCGTTGTTCTTCCCGTTCTTGTTTGTCCTGCGCCCATTGCTCTTCCCATTTGCGGATGTTCGCTTTCCACTCTTGCCTGTCCGCCGCGCGCTGTTCTTCCCGTTCTCGTTTATCGGCTGCGCGCTGCTCCTCCCATTTGCGGATGTTCGCTTTCCATTCTTGCCTGTCCGCCGCGCGTTGTTCTTCCCGTTCTCGTTTATCGGCTGCGCGCTGCTCTTCCCACTTGCGGAGGTGCGCTTCCCACTCTCGCCTATCCTCCGCGCGTTGTTCTTCCCACTTGCGGTCGTTCCGTTCCCGATCACGGCGCAGCTCGTCCAGTATCTGCTCGATGCGGCCTTCGGTTCGATCGCGGTCGGCGAACCGTTCCCGGCCAACCTCGATGACCAGGTCGCGGATTTTCCCGTCGTCCCGTACCAGGTCGGGAAGCTCCTGACGAATCAGCTCACGGACAGTGGTTTCATTGCGGGTAGGGTGAGTCATGACGTCAATTCAATCCTGTGGGGTCTCTCATCCCAGTCTTATGCTTTCCTCTCGAACTGTCAATGTCGCCCGGTCATAGTCGCCGACTACCGGCTTCCAGCGGCATATTCCCCTACACCTGCGGGGGACGAACTATTTTGGGCCGATACCGACACGACCCACGTTTCCTGTTGTCCCAACACCCGATCCGATCATCCGAACAGGTTTTCACCCGGATCGTTTTTTTAGCCCCGGACATTCGCTGTGAAGAGACGGTATGATGACCACGTCTTCCACCACTCATGAATTGCTTGAGAGAATACCCGTGTAGCAGCTAAAGCCTTGCACTAAGGGGCATAGGTTTGGACTAGCGTGCTGGGACAATAAACTTGCGCGCACCCTCGTTCTACTGTCCCCCGCCATGACTTTGCTGGGTTGCGGAGAGCAATCGGTCAGCTACAGGGCCGATGTAAGACCCTTCCTCGACACTTAAGCTGTATGCAGGGAGCAAGGTCAGCGGTCTGCGTATGGACGACTATGAAAGCCTCATGAAGGGGACCATCCACGGTCCCGTCATCAAGCCGGGAGACAGCTTCACCAGCGCGCTGGTCATGCTCGTAGAAGGACGGGCGGACCCGTCGTTGCGCATGCCCCATGACGGCGACAAAATGCCTAGCCAAGCCGAGATCGATCGGGTAAAGGCCTGGATCGATCAGGGCGCAAAAAACAACTGATACCGCGCCTCGCTTAGAGACCCTTGCTAGGTAAATTCGCGGGCGCCGGCATGGAGCGCCTTCCGCGCGGGTTCTTTATCCCCATCGGGCGCGCGCGCCAAGAGGCCGTCATACGGACACAAATTGGTAGTGGTACGCCAAAACCCTGGTGAGAAAATCTCCGCGCAGTACCGGGTCTTTCAACCAAGTCTCCTCCACTACCGGCAGCAGCGGTTTGGTCTCCATCAGGACGCGAGCGAAGAGACCGATGCCCGTGCGGTCGACGATCATACCTGAGGGATCATAAGACCTTTACCCCCTCCATGCCGCAGCTTGGCGAGTTCCGCTTCAGTATGTAACCGCTGATGTCTCCGAGGCAGGGAACGCACCGCCGGGCGAAGGAAAGGAGCCGCTCCGTTACGTCCAGCGTGGCGTCGTCCACGCCGAGGGCACGCGGTCGCTCCGGATCCCCGACCAGTCGAATCGGCGGACGTGGGACACCCATTCCGATGCCCACCTCGGGACACACAGGCACCAAATCCAGAAAATCGGCGAGCGACCCGGTAAGGAAGTCGTCGCGCTTGTGCCCGCCGTCGAAACGTACCCCTCGACCCAAGAGGCAGGCGCTCACACCGACCCTGACCCGCGGTAAGAACCTGTTTACGATCTTTAAGTCAAAGTGATTTTGACCCCGAGGAAAAGCGATGAGAGATTCCTACCCCAGTGATATAAGCCGAGAGCAGTTTGAGCCCTTACAAGCTCTATTCGAGCAGTCCAAGCAGCAGACCAAGCCGCGAGTGGTTGATTTATATGATGTTTTGTGCGCCATTTTGTATGTACTGAAAAGTGGCTGCCAATGGCGAATGCTCCCCCGTGATTTTCCAAACTGGCCGGAGGTGTATAAATACTTTCGTCACTGGAGTCAAAAACCCTCTGATGATGAGTTCAGCCTGCTTGAGCAGGCGTAGAAAAAATGTGGTTGGCGAGGTCCGTATCAACCGTGGTCGGAACGAGAAGACAACCTTCGTGATCGTTGATGCCCAAAGCGTGAAGAATACAGATACCGCGGAACAGAAGGGTTATGACGCGGGCAAG
>Ga0209049_1000092_pt1 | contig 17662 bp, 17 predicted proteins | sample WorMetulBAHAMAS2_FD_187398 | JGI IMG/M metagenome (GOLD analysis project Ga0209049, IMG submission 187398) | Marine gutless worms symbiont microbial communities from Max Planck institute for Marine Microbiology, Germany - Olavius ullae BAHAMAS.2... | ecosystem: Host-associated > Annelida >...
TGTTCCTGATCTACGACGACATCGTCGCCCACTGCTGCGAGAGCTGGAACAAGCCCATCGATCAGCCATGGCGCATCCGGTCAACCGGATTGCGGGAACGGGATCATGGGTCATTGACCCCGCTCGCTGGTATTAGCCCCTGACCCCAAGCCGACACTCCTCTCCAGCCGAATCTACGTCTGTAGTACGGTTCACAGCCGACCCTGGCGGCTGCCGAGCAACCTATCACGCTCTTCGGCCCAATGCCCCAGATCGGGTCCGGGGCATTGCGGGCGGCCGCGCCCCTCAGTCCTCCTCGTCCTCGCCCTGTTCGGCGATCCAGGCGACCGAGACCACGCGCTCGTCCTCGGCGGTGTTGAAGACCCGCACGCCGCCGGCGCCGCGGGAGCGGAACGAGATGCCGGAGACCGGGCAGCGAATCGACTGGCCGACGTCGGTAACCAGCATGATCTGGTCGTCCATCTCGACCGGGAACGAGGCCACCAGACGGCCGCCGCGCATCTTCGAGTCCATCGTCCAGACGCCCTGGCCGCCACGGCCGCGCACCGGGTAGTCGTGGCTCGACGAGAGCTTGCCCGAGCCGGTCTCGGTGACGGTCAAGATCAGGTCCTCGGCCGCCGACATCTCGGCATAGCGACCGTCAGGCAGGGCGATCTTGGCGACCTCCGGCTCCTCGCCCTCCTCCAGCGCCCCGGCGACGGCACGGCGCGTCTTCAGATAGGCGGCGCGTTCCTCCGGGCTGGCCTCAAAATGGCGGATCACCGCCATCGACTCCACCTCGTCGCCCTCGGCCAGCTTGATCCCCCGCACCCCGGTCGACTCGCGCCCGGCGAAGACCCGGACCTCCGTGGTCCGGAACCGGATCGCCTTGCCGAGCGCGGTGACCAACATTACGTCGTCGTTCTCGTCGCAGATGCTGGCGCCGATCAGTCTTGTGTCGGAGCCCTCCTCGAACTTCATCGCGATCTTGCCGTTGCGCATGACGTTGGTGAAGTCGCTGAGCGCATTGCGCCGCACGTCGCCCTCGGAGGTGGCGAAGACGATCTGCAGCTTCTCCCACTCCTCCTCGGGGACGTCGACTGGCATCATCGCCGCGATCGAGACCCCCTGCGCCACCGGGAGGACGTTGACGATCGCCTTGCCGCGGGCGTTGCGCCCGGCCAGCGGCAGGCGCCAGGTCTTCAGCTTGTAGACGATGCCGTCGGTGGTGAAGAACAGGATCGAGGTGTGGGTGTTGGCGACGAAGAGGCGGGTGACGAAGTCCTCCTCCTTGGTCGCCATGCCGCTGAGGCCCTTGCCGCCGCGGCGCTGCTCGCGGAACTCGGCCAGGGGCGTGCGCTTGATATAGCCGCCATGGGTGACGGTGACCACCATCTCCTCGCGCTCGATCAGGTCCTCGTCCTCGAGCTCGCCCTCGTATTCGACGATCTCGGAGCGGCGCGGGGTGGCGAATTCCTCGCGCACGGCGCTGAGCTCTTCGGCGATGATCGCGAGGATCCGCTCGCGCGAGCGGAGGATCTCCAGGTATTCGGTGATCCTGCCGGCCAGCCCCTCGAGCTCCTCTCCGACCTCCTTGACGCCCATTGCGGTCAGGCGCTGCAGGCGCAAATCGAGGATCGCCCGGGCCTGGGTGTCGGACATGTTGTAGGTGCCGTCCTCGTTGACCCGATGGCTCGGGTCGTCGATCAGCGCCAGGTAGCCAGCGATGTCGCCTGCCGGCCAGCGCCGGGTCTTCAGCCGCTCGCGGGCGGTGGCCGGATCCGGCGAGGAGCGTATGGTGGCGACCACCTCTTTCACGTTCTCCACCGCCACGGCGAGGCCGCACAGGACATGCGCCCGCTCGCGCGCCCGGGTGAGGAGATACGCGGTGCGCCGGGCCACCACCTCCTCGCGGAAGGTGATGAAGGCGGCAAGGAAGCTCTTGAGGTCGAGCTGCTCGGGCCGGCCGTTGTTCAGCGCCAGCATGTTGCAGCCGAACGAGGTCTGGAGCTGGGTGAAGCGGTAGAGCTGGTTCAGCACCACGTCGGGCGTAGCGTCGCGCTTCAGCTCGATCACCACTCTCACCCCGAAGCGGTCGGACTCGTCCTGGACATGGGCAATGCCCTCGACTTTGCGCTCGCGCGCCAGCTCGGCGATCTTCTCGATCATCGACGACTTGTTCACCTGGTAGGGGACCTCCTCGACGACGATGGCGAAGCGGTCCTTGCGGATCTCCTCGACCCGGGTTCTGGCGCGGACGATCACCGAGCCGCGCCCCAGCGCATAGGCCTTGCGCGCCCCGGACTGGCCGAGGATGATGCCTCCGGTCGGGAAGTCGGGCGCCGGGACGATCTCCATAAGCTCGGAGAGCGTCAGCTCCGGGTTCTCGATCAGCGCCAGCGTGGAGTCGACGATCTCGCCGAGATTGTGCGGCGGGATGTTGGTCGCCATGCCGACCGCGATGCCGCCGGCGCCGTTGACCAGGAGGTTCGGGAACCGGGCCGGGAGCACGACGGGCTCGGTGCGTTCGTTCGAGTAGTTGGGCACGAAGTCGACGGTCTGCTGGTCGATATCGGCCAGCAGGGCCTGGGCCGATTTCGCCATCCGCACCTCGGTGTAGCGGTAGGCCGCGGGCGGATCGCCATCCATCGAGCCGAAATTGCCCTGCCCGTCCAGGAGCGGCAGGCGCATTGAGAAGTCCTGCGCCATGCGCACCAGGGCGTCGTAGACCGCGCTGTCGCCATGCGGGTGATAGCGGCCCATCACGTCGCCGACCGCGGTGGCGCATTTGCGGTAGGGCTTGTCGTGGGTCTGCCCGTTCTCGTGCATGGTGAACAGGATACGCCGGTGCACGGGCTTCAGACCGTCGCGGAGATCCGGAATGGCGCGGGCGACGATCACGCTCATGGCGTAATCGAGATAGCTGCGCTTCATCTCCTCTTCGACGGTGATGCTGGGCCCGTCATGGGGCTGGCGCTCGGGGCGGTCGGGGCCGCCCCCGTTGCCGTTGCCGCCGTTGCTGTCGCCGCCGTTGAGATCGTTGTCGTCGCTCACTCGATGCTATCCTCGCCGAGGCGCGCCCGGTTCTGTTCTGTGTTGCCCGAGTATATCGCGGCGCGCGCACCGACGGCAAGCGGGCGGCGCAGGATATGGCGTCAGGAGGGGCGAAAAACCACAGGATTTGGCGGTCTGGGGTCGTTGTCGGGCGGGTTCACCCCGATCCGCGCCGTTGCCGAAGTCCCGACCCTCGGGTCCGGACCTCTATCGCGCCGGTCGGGTGCGATCCGCCGGGGTCGCGGCGCAGGCCCGCGACATCGGGACAGCAGGCGCCGGCAGGGCGAATTGGTGCCGGCAATCGGATCAGAACGGGATCTCGTCGTCCGGCGTACCGCCGCCGCCACCGCGGTCGTCGTAGCCGCCCTGGGAGCCGCCGCCGTAGCCGCCGCCATCGCTGCGAGCATCGAGCATGGTCAGCTCACTGCGGTAGGGGCGCAGCACCACCTCGGTGGTGTAGCGGTCCTGGCCGCTCTGGTCCTGCCACTTGCGCGTCTCGAGCTGGCCCTCGACATAGACCTTCGAGCCCTTGTGCAGGTATTGCTCGGCGATGCGGATCAGCGGCTCGGAGCGGATCACCACGTTGTGCCACTCGGTGCGCTCGCGCCGCTCGCCCGAGTCGCGGTCGCGCCAGGTCTCGGAGGTGGCGATCCGCATGTTGCAGACCCGGCCGCCGCTCTGGAAGGTGCGCACCTCCGGGTCCACTCCCAGATTGCCGATCAGGATCACCTTGTTGACGCTGCCCGCCATGGCCGAGACCTCCTTGCCTGCGAATCCTCTGTTCGGCCGCAGCTTAGCGGCGCTCACCGCCACAGGCCAGCGACATGGCTAATTGCCGGTTAAGCGCGGGCCGGTCGGAAGCGGATCGGGGGCCAATCGCGGGGCAACCGCGGCCAATTGCGGCGCAAAAGCCTGGAATCATCGCGTTCGCACGCCTATGGCAGCAGCGAAGAAATATGTAAGGTGCCGATTCCCGGCTGCCGGCTTTGTTGGCGACCACGGGATGACTGCGAGAGTGAGGAACACGCCTTCGGGCACGCCTGCGGGCAAAACTTCGGAGAAAGGAACGGGATGACAAGATGCATCGCTGTGCTGGGCGCCACGGGCACCGGCAAATCGACACTGGTGGACAGGCTCTGCGAGCTGGAAGGCGGGCATCCTCACCCGGCCACCCAACACGAGATCCGAGCTACGCATTTCAGCTTTCTCGGTGACGACTGGACGGCGCTGGACTGCCCCGGCTCGCTGGAGTTCATGCAGCAATCGATGCATGCCATGCTGGCCGCCGACGCAGCGGTGATCTGCGTCTCGCCGCAGCCCGAGCAGGCGGTGCTGTCGGCGCCCTACATCCGGCTGGCGGAATCCGCCGGGGTGCCGATCTTCCTGCTGATCAACCGCATCGACGAGGCAGAGGCGAGCGCGCGCGAGATCATCGCCGCGCTGCAGACCTACTCGCGCCATCCGGTGGTGCTGCGCCAGATCCCGATCCGCGAGAGCGGCAAGATCGTCGGCGCCGTAGACCTCGTCTCCGAGCGCGCCTGGCGCTATCGCGAGGGCCAGTATTCGGACCTGATCGAGATCCCCGCCGATCTGGTCGACCGCGAACACGAGGCCCGCGAGGAATTCCTGGAGAGCCTGTCGGACTACGACGACTGGCTGATGGAGGAGCTGATCGAGGAGCGCGAGCCAGCCAGCGACCCGATCTACGCGATCTGCGCCCGGGTGTTGCGGGAGGGCGCGGTGACCCCGGCCTTCATCGGCTCGGCGCTGCATGCCAACGGCATGACCCGGATGATGAAGGCGCTGCGCCACGAGACCCCGGGCGTCGAGGTGCTGGCCCAGCGGCTCGGCGATGCCAAGGCCACCGTGTTCCTGGCGCGCCACCGCAAGCATGTCGGCATGACGGCGTTCCTTAGGTGCCTGACCGGCCTCAAGTCCGGCGACACCCTCGGCGGCGGCTCCCTCGGCCCGATCTCCAGCGTCGGCGACGCCAAGGCGCACCCGATCGCCGAGGCCAAGCCGGGCGACGTGGTGGCGGCGATCAAGTCCGACCACCTACGGTCCGGCCATCTCTACCATGATGGCGAGGCGCCGATGCCGGAGTGGCATCGGCCGTTGACGTCGGTGCTGTCGCTCGGGCTGAGGGCCGAGAACGACCGCGACGATGCCAAGCTGTCGGAGGCACTGCACAAGCTGGACATCGAGGATCTCTCGCTGTCGGTCTCGACCGACGCGGAGACCGGCGCCCATGTGCTGAGCGGCCAGGGGGCACTGCATCTACGCCGGGCGCGGGACACCATGGCCGAGGATCTCGGGGTGCCCACCGTCGAGGCGGCGATCGCGCCGGAACTGCGCGAGACCATCACCAAGCCCGCGGATGTCCATTTCCGCTACAAGAAGCAGACCGGCGGCGCCGGGCAGTTCGCCGATGTGCGGCTGAAAGTGGCCCCGTCTGCGCGCGGCGAGGGTTTCTCCTTCGAACAGACGATCCATGGCGGCTCGGTGCCGAGGAACTACTTTGCGGCGGTCGAGAACGGTGCCCGGGACGCGACCGAGCGGGGGCCGTTGGGCTTCCCGGTGGTCGACATCCAGGTAAACCTCTACGACGGCCAGTATCACAACGTCGACAGCTCTGACATGGCGTTCCGCATCGCTGCCCGCGGCGGCGTGCGCCAGGCGCTGGACGAGGGCTCGCCGGTGCTGCTGGAGCCGATCTACAATGTCAGGTTCTCGCTGCCGTCGATCTATACCGGCGCGCTGAACCCGCTGGTCTCGTCGCGCCGTGGCCAGGTGCTGGGCTTCGACCGCGAGACTGACTGCGAGGGTTGGGATCTGTTCCGCGCCCAGCTGCCCGGCACAGCACTGGACGGCCTGATCGCCGACTTGCGCTCGATCACCCAGGGCGTCGGCCGCTACGAGGCGGAGTTCAGCCACTATCAGGAAGTCTATGGCAAGGACGCCGAGAGGATGATCGAGATGCGGGCCGAAATGCTCGCCGAAGCCTGAGCCCGGCGGCCGGGGGCCGACTCGCTCGGACCGCACTGAGGTGGTATACTGCCCCGGCGACGCCGTGACGTGAAAGGGAGGAGCCGCGATGCCCGCCGAAGCCAGCGACCGATCCTCCGCCCAGATCGAGCCGGAGGTCGAAGCCCCCGCCGCCGAGGCTGGCGCCAAGGCTGCCGTCGAGCCCGCGGTCGACCCAGCCGTCGAGCCGGCCGTCAAGTCGACCGCCGAACCCGTGCCCGGCGCGGCCGCGGACTCGGGCGAAGGCGCCGCTGCCCCCGGTCAGGCCGCCAAGCTGGCGGCCGCACATCGTCGCGGCGGCCAGCGGCTGCACGAACTGGCCGAGATGCAGCACGATCCGGAGGCGATCCGGCGCGCCTTCGAGTCCGGGATCTACCCCTATGAGAACAAGATGCGGCGGAGCGACTACGAGCGCAAGAAGGCTAGGCTGCAGGCCGAGCTGCTCAAGCTCCAGCTCTGGGTGCAGGAGACCGGGCAGAAGTTCGTGCTGCTGTTCGAGGGCCGCGACGCTGCCGGCAAGGGCGGCACCATCAAGCGCTTCATGGAGCACCTCAACCCCCGCGCCGCGCGGGTCGTGGCGCTGAACAAGCCGACCGAGACCGAGCGCGGGCAGTGGTTCTTCCAGCGCTACATCGAACATCTGCCGACCTCGGGCGAGATGGTGTTCTTCGACCGCTCCTGGTACAACCGCGCCGGGGTCGAGCGGGTGATGGGGTTCTGCTCTCCCGCCGACTACCTCGAATTCATGCGCCAAGCGCCGGACATGGAGCGGATGCTGACGCGCTCGGGCATCCGGCTCTACAAGTACTGGTTCTCGGTCACCCGCGAGGAGCAGCGCCGCCGCTTCCGCTCGCGCGAGACCGACCCGCTGAAGCAGTGGAAGCTGTCGCCGGTCGACAAGGCCAGTCTCGACAAATGGGACGACTACACCGAGGCCAAGGAGGCGTTGTTCTTCTACACCGACACCGCCGATGCCCCCTGGACCATCATCAAGTCGGACGACAAAAAGCGGGCGCGGCTGAACTGCATGCTGCACTTCCTCAACTCGGTGAACTACCCGGGCAAGAACCACCGCCTGGTGCAGCCGCCGGACCCGCTGATCGTCGGCTCGACCGACCACGTGATCCACGGCTCCGCACACATCCTCGGCGCCGCGCTGCACCCGGAGAACCGGCGCGTTGCCCGGAGCGCAAACGGGCCGGAGATCGACGCCTGAGGGCGGTCAGATCAGCTGATCGTAGGCGGCGAGCGCAATGTGGCGCAGCGTTTCTCGCGGGACGTCGCCGACCACGAAATAGCTTAACGCGCCGTCAATCCAGTAGAAGCTCTGGGCGGTTCCCTGCTCGGCAAACTGGAAGGCGGTTTCGCCTCGCTCGCCGGCCGGCGCGATATAGAGGCTCACCCGGTCGCCGACCTCGTCCTCATACATGAACAGCGCGGCCGGGCCATGTGCGCCAAGCAAGACCCGGCCGCCCATCAGCCGAAATTCCTGCGCGGCGAAGTTGGGCGGCGCGATGTCGTGTCCCAGCCGCTTCGACACCCATCCGATCAGATGCGCCGCGTGCTCCGCCTCAACCTCGACCGGATGGACAACCTCGACCACGAAGGTCCGGTGGGCGCTGATCGCGGCCACCGCCGGGCCGGGCACCGGCGACTCCGCAGGGACCATACGCGCCGCCATCCAGCCGCCGGCGGCGCCAGCAACCACGAGCAACAGCATCGCAGCGACCTGCATCGCCCGCAGGCCCCACATGTGCCGCGAGGGCCGAACAACGTCCCGCAACCGCTCGGGCACCGGCTCATCGCCGACCGGCCGGAACAGCGCGTTCAGTGCTGCATCCTGTCGCGCCCAGTCGTTCAGGAGCCGCCGCGCCTCCGGGTCCGCCTCCAGCCGAGCGGCGACGGCCTCGCTCTCCTCCGGCGTCAAGGCGCCTTCGAAATAGGCGAGAAGCTCGTTCTCGGGGATCGGGCCGCCCTGCTTGGTCATGGCACTCGGGTTCCTGTCGCTCGGCTGGAGTCGGTGTCCCTTCCGGTCAGGATACGCAGCCGCGTCCGCACCCTGCCGAGGCGTGACATGACCGTACCCTTGGGCATGTTCAAGACAGTGGCGACCTGATCGAAGCTGAGGCCTTCGACCGCGACCAGCACCAGCACCTGCCGCTGGTCGACGGGCAGCTGCATCAGCGCGTCCTGCACCTCGCGGAGGTGAAGATGCGCCTCCTGCCCGCCGGAGCGGGCCGGTGGCTGAGGTATGTCCCCCAGGGCCACCAGATGCGCGGGTCGGCGCCGCAGGGTGTCGCGGTGGCGGTTGACCAGGATGCGGTAGAGCCAGTGAAGCGCCGGCGCCTCGCGCCGCTAGGTGTGGCGCCGCGCCACGGCCCGCTCGAGGCAATCCTGGACCAGATCATCGGCCTCGTCCCGGTCGTGCACCAGCGCGCGCGCAAAGCGGCGCAGGGCCGGGATGGAAGCCTCGATCTGGTCCAGAACGCACATTGGGTTGGGCCGATATCCTCAGCGACGCGCCCGTCAGGGACGTGCAAGATGCCAGACGCCCTTGACGCCGTCACCGGTGATGTCGCCCGGCTTCTCGTCCTTGAACCAAGTGTAGAGCGGCCGGCCCTGATATGTCCACTGGCGGCTGACGTCGGTGCGCAGAACGATACCGTATTCGCCTTCCGGACGGGCGCTATCGCCGGCCGCATGCGGCGGCCACTTGAAGGCACAGTCGCCATAGCAGTTCGACACCGCCGGCGTGTCTTTGTCGAACACGTAGAGCGACATGCCGGCGCTGTCGGCGAGGATCGTGCCGGCCGTGCTGTCGGCGTTCCGGATCTCCGTGGCGCCAGCGACGCAGGCGCTGAGCGCCATGGCCGCCGCGATCAGGGAACTGGTCAGTTTGGTCATGTCAGAGTCCTTCGTTGTTGCTTCCGATGCCAGGCGCCATCGCTCGGGCGCCGGTTAACAAGACGCCGAGGCGATCGGAATAATCCCGGAGGGGTGTGTTTTCTTCGGTCCGGCACCGCTGCGGTAAAGCGGTTGTGAGTGAGGGCATTAGGAGATTGCATTCTACCGATCGTTTGGTCGATATTGCCTATCAGATGATTCTCGCCGCAACCGAGACCAACCGGGTGGGCGGCCGGACGCCCGGCGGCCCTGCCAACACCAAACCATGGGAGTGATCGAATGTCCGACCTGCTATACTGGCTCACCCTGACGACGCTGATGACGGCGCTGTTGTGGGTGCTCTATACCGTCGAGCGCATCCTGCGCGTCGGCCTGATCAGCGCTGTCGGCTATGCGAAGACAAGCGGCACAGCGGGGTTCAGCCAGCCCGACGAAACACCGCCGCGCTGGGCGGCGCGGGCGCAGTCGGCACACCAGAACGGGGTAGAGAACCTCGTCATCTTCGCCGCGCTGGCGCTGGGAGCACAGGCCGACGGGATCGCCGAGGCGGTGGCCGCCGCGGCGATGGTCTATTTCTTCGACCGCCTGGCGTATTTTCTCTGCTACCTAGTCGGCATCCCGCTGCTGCGCACCGTCGCCTTCTTCGCCGGCCCCGGCGCCCAGCTCAGCATCGCCTTCGCCCTGCTCGGCGCGGCGTGAGGGGCGCCGGCGATGAACACCGACAACGGCAATCCCGCCCCGGGCGCAATCATCACCGGATTCCGCCCCGGGACCGGTGAGGCCCTGGCGCGCAGGCTGATCGATCGGGGCTATTGGGTGGGCGGGGCTTTCGCGGACGGGGAACACCCCCAACCCCTGCCCCGCCGGCTTTCACGCCTATGCCTGCGACGTCACCGACCCCGCGGCGGTGGCCGAAACCTTCGCCTGCATCGGCCGCGAGCAGGGCGCCGTGGCCGTGCTGGTCCACAACGCCGCGCAACTGGTCATCGGGGATTTCCTCGAGCTGACGCCGGAGACCTTCGAGCAATGCTGGCGGACCACCTGCCTCAGCGCCATGCTCTGCACGCAGCAGGTGTTGCCGGACATGCTCGCCGCGGGGAAGGGGGACGATCCTGCTTACCGGAGCCACCCGCCTCGGTCCGGGGCGGGGCGAGGTTCAGCGCCTTCGCCTCGGCCAAGTTCGCCCTGCGCGGCCTGGCCCAGTCGCTGGCACGCCAGTATGGGCGACAAGGCATCCACGTTGTCCACACGGTGATCGACGGGGTGATCTGGGGCGAGCGGGCCGAGACCGGCTTCGGCATGGCGCGCGAGGTCTGCATGGAGCCCGAGGCCATCGCCGAGACCTATCTCCAGCTGATCGGCCAGGCGCCGTCGAGCTGGACCCACGAGATCGATCTCAGGCCGGCAATGGAGGATTTCTAATGGGCGACGTGGATCTCAACATGGACTTCAGCAAGCAGGTGATCGTCGAGGCCGGCAAGCTCGACTGGGTCTGCTCGCCCTCGGCCGTGGTCGACCACATCCGGCTGGAGCGCGAGAACGCCGAGTCCGGGCGGGCGACGACGATCGTGCGCTTCGTCGCCGGCTCGTCGTTCCCGCCGCATACCCATGTCGGGGACGAGGAGTACTTCGTCCTCGAAGGCACGTTCTCGAACGAAGACGGCGATTTCGGCCCCGGCTGGTATGTCCGCAATCCGCCGGGCTCGTGCCACACCCCGGCCAGCGCCGCGGGCTGCACCATCTTCCTGAAGCTGTGCCAGATGGCGCTGGAGGGCGAGCCGCAGGTCAACATCGACACCAACCGCCAGGCCTAGCGGCCGGGCACGGCCGCGGGGCACGGCATCATCCCGCTGCACCGGGGCGCGGGCGAGACCGTCACCCTGGAGCGACTGGCGCCGGGCACCGGGCTGGCCACCGGGCTCCGGGAGGGCGGCGAGGAGATTCTGGTGCTCGACGGGGCGCTCGATTTCCAGGGCCAGCGCCTCGGCCCGCGGAGCTGGATTCGGACCCCGGCCGGCGTCGTCACCACGCTGGCCAGCGCCGAGGGCTGCGTGCTCTGGATTAAGCGTGGCCATATCCGGTTGGCGCGCCTATGATCCCTGCATGAGGGACACGGCAGACCACATCTTGGACGCCGCGCAGGATCTGATCCAGACGCGCGGCTTCTCGGCCATGAGCTTCCAGGATGTGGCCGACCGGGTCGGCATCAAGAAACCGAGCATCGTCCACCACTTCCCGAGCAAGAACGCCCTCGGCGAGGCGGTGGTGCGGCGTTATCGCGAACGGTTCGCCGCCGCCCTGGCCGCGGTCAGGGACGACCCGGAGCAGGACGCGTGGGCGACGCTCGAGTTCTACTTCACTCCCTATCTCGAGTTTGCCCACTCGGCCGAGAAGGTCTGCCTCTGCGGGGCGCTGGCCGGGGAGATCCTCGCCCTGCCGGCCGGCATGCGCGGCGAGGTGCGGCGGTTCTTCGAGAACCACCAGCGTTGGCTGGAGGAGATCCTGGAGACCGGGCAGGGCGAGGGAGTGTTTGCACTGTTCGACGCGCCCCGTCCGGTCGCCCGCCTGTTCGTCGCCGCCCTGCAGGGAGCGCTGCTGGTCAAGCGAACCACAGGCGACATCGGCCAGCTGCTGGAAGTGGTGGAGACGATCCGGAGCTGCGTGCGGGCGGGCGCGAAGGTGGACCGATAGACGCGACGCTTTGGCAGGGTGCGCAGGGCTGCGCACCCTACAGCTCGTTCAGGCCCAGCCGAGCTCCCGCAGCGACTGGGCGTCGTTCCAGATCTTGGTCATGTGGCAGATCCGGTCGCCGTCGAACTGCATCGCGTGGACATAGTCGGCAGCGACCGACTTGCCGGTCGGAGCGATCGGCCCGCCCTCGCCGGTATGGGTGCCGTGGAAGACGGCGAAGCCACAGACCGTGCAGCGTTCGGGGTCAGTGGCTAAGGCCTTGAGCTCATAGCGCCCATCGGGCAGCGGCCCCAGGAGGCCCTTCATCCATTCGGCGTAGCCTTCCAGCGTCGTCGTGTTGGCAAGCGCGTCCGACTGGCACGAGAACGTCGCGCCGTCGTGGCACCACTGCTTGCACACGTCCCAGCCCTTGCCGGTCTCGCAGGCGTCGAAGAAGTCGCGGGCAGTGTCGGTGATGGTCATGTCGTTTTTCCTAATTTCAAGTGTAATTATAATCCCAGCACATGGGATCACCTGAGTCGCAGACCGAGCGTATCCTAGAATCGTGGAACTCTGCGAGTCGGGAGTGCATCCTGCGCACCGCGGCCAACGGGCCTTGCTGCAACGGTGCGCAGGATGCGCACCCTACCCTGCACAGCTACCCCGTCCGCAGCCCCTCGATCGTCTCGAACAGGCTCCGCGGCACCTCGATGCCTTGTCCCGGTGTCTCGGCCCGCGCCTTGACGCGGCGGTCGCCGGGGAGGCGGACGCCCTCCTCGGCCAGCATGCGTTCAAACAGACGCTCGTCGTGGGCGATGGGGCCGTCGGCGCCGAAGCGGGCGGGGTCGAGGGCCAGGACCAGCTCGCCGCCGAGCGCCGCGGTGCCGTCCTTGTTGTCGGCATCGCCCGCCTCGGCGCTGGTGACCTCGCCGATCAGCGGGCCGGCGAGCAAGTCGACCATCAGCGCGATCGCACTGCCCTTGTGCCCGCCGAAGGGAAGCTGGGCGCCTTTGAGCACCGCGTTCGGGTCCGTCGTCGGGTTGCCCTCGGCGTCGATGCCGACACCCTCGGGCAGCCGCTTGCCATCGCGCGCAGCGATCATCACCTCGCCCCGGGCCATCACCGCCGAGGCCTGGTCGAACACCATCGGTGGGCGGCCCTTCCGGGGCCAGGCGAAGGACATCTGGTTGGTGCCGAAGAACGGCCGCCTGCCCCCTGCCGGCGCCAGATAGGGCGGCGACGAGGTGACGGTGAGGGCGACCAAGCCCTGCTCGGCCAGCGCCTCGGCCTCGGGCCACAGCGCCGCGAAGTGGATGGTGCGCCGGATCGCCAGCGCCGCCATGCCGGTCTCGCGCGCGGCCTCGACCAGCGGTCCCCGCCCCACCGCATGGGCCAGCGGCGTGAAGCCGCCGTCGCCGTCGACCCGCACCACGGTGGGGGCGATGCGCTCGGCCCGCGGCGCGGCGCGGCCATTGGCCTTGCCGTTGCGCAAGGAGGTGACCTAGCCCGGCAGGCGGAAGAGGCCGTGGCTCAAGGCCCGGTCGCGCTCGGCCGCGGTGACGGTGGCGTCGATGGCATCGGCGTTGGCCTGATCACAGCCGTTCTGCCTCAGCACCTCGGTGGCGAGCCCCCGGCACTCGTCCAGCGTCATCCGTACCTTTTCCATGCGTGCCTCCCTCTTTGACGGCAATCCTCGCCGTCCCGGCCGGTCCGCGCAAGGGTCAGAACAGCAACCGCCACAGGATCGGCAGCAGCACCGCGGTGGCGAGCGCGTTCAACCCCATGGCAAGGCCGGAGAAGGCGCCGGCGAGTTCGCTCTCCTGCAGCGCCCGGGCGGTGCCGATGCCGTGGCTGGCGGTGCCCATGGCGACCCCGCGGGCAGCCCAGTCGCGGATGCCGAGGGCGCTCAGCACCAAGGGCCCCAACATCGCCCCGAGCACTCCGGTCAGGATCACCAGCACCGCGGTCAGCGAGGCCAGCCCGCCGAGCTGCTCGGCGACGCCCATCGCCACCGGCGCGGTGACCGATTTCGGCGCCAGCGAGATCAGCGTGTCGCGCGACCCGCCGAGCGCCCAGGCGATGCCCACCGCCGAACCGGCGGCGGTCAGCGAGCCCGCCAGAATGCTCACGATCAGCGCCAGGGCCGAGCGGCGCACCCGCTCGAGCTGGCGGTAGAGCGGGATCGCCAGCGCCACGGTGGCCGGGCCGAGCAGGAAATGCACGAACTGGGCGCCGGCGAAGTACTCCGGGTAGCCGGTGCCGGTCAGGTTGAGGATCGCCACCAGCTGCAACACCGCGATCAGCACCGGGTTCAGGAGCGGATTGTACCCGCCCTTGCGGTACGCCCAGGCACCGATCTGGAAGGCGACTAGGGTCAGCGTCAGGTGCACCAACGGGCTGGCGCTGAGATAGACCCAGATATCACGCATCCCTCTCTCCCGTATTCTCGTCTCTCCCTCGGCCGAGCCGGGACATCACCGCCGCCGTCACGACGATGGTGAGTAAGGTGCTGGCGACAAGCGCCACCGAGATCGGCAACCAGTCGCGCCCGATCAGTCCGGCATGCAGCATCACCCCGACCCCGGCGGGAACGAACAAGAGCGACAGGTGGCTGAGGAGCGCGTCGGCGACCTGCGCCAGCCTCACGGGCAATCCACGGGCGATTAGCCCGACGAACAGCAGCGCCATGCCGCAGACCGGCCCCGGCACCGGCAACCCGGTGGCGGCGACGAAGACCTCACCAGCAAGCTGGCAGGCGAGGATGAGGGTGAGGAAGAACAGCATGGCGCCTCCGCTGGGATGTTCCGATGCACGTCGCCCCCGACGCACCAGTGCCGGCCATAGAAGCGCATTCGCATATGGCGGCGCAACGGCCGCCGCGAAGAACCATTGCGAATGTTCGCGTTTTGTTTACACTTGGCCGGGCGACAATCCCGACTCGCAATCGGTGGGCAAGTCGCTATCTCTGAACCGGGCACGGAATCAGGCTTGAGGCGATGTTCGAGCAGAAATTCATCTCCGTCAGGGGCGCGCGCGAGCACAATCTCAAGGGGGTCAATGTCTACATCCCGCGCGATACCCTGACCGTGATCACCGGGCTTTCCGGTTCGGGCAAGTCGTCGCTCGCCTTCGACACCATTTATGCCGAGGGGCAGCGGCGTTATGTCGAGTCGCTGTCCGCCTATGCCCGGCAGTTCCTGCAGATGATGCAGAAGCCGGAGGTGGACCATATCGAGGGCCTGTCGCCAGCCATTTCCATCGAGCAGAAGACCACCTCGAAGAACCCGCGCTCCACCGTCGGCACGGTGACCGAGATCTACGACTATCTGAGGCTGCTATTCGCCCGTGCCGGCACCCCCTACTCGCCCGCCACCGGGCTGCCGATCGAGGCGCAGCAGGTCTCGGACATGGTCGACCGGGTGATGGCGATGGAAGAAGGGACCCGCGCCTATCTGCTGGCGCCGATCATCCGCGACCGCAAGGGCGAGTACCGCAAGGAGTTCCTGGAGCTGCGCAAGCAGGGCTTCCAGCGGGTCAAGGTCAACGGCGCGTTCTACGACCTCGACGAGCCGCCCACCCTCGACAAGAAGTTCCGCCACAACATCGACGTCGTCGTCGACAGGATCGTCGTCAAGCCGGGGATCGAGACCCGGCTCGCCGACAGCTTCACCACCGCGCTGGGGCTCGCGGACGGCACCGCCATCATCGAGACGGCCCCGCGGGAGGGGGAGCCGGAGCGGATCACCTTCTCGGAGAACTTCGCCTGTCCGGTCTCCGGCTTCTCGATCCCGGAGATTGAGCCGCGGCTGTTCTCGTTCAACGCCCCGTTCGGCGCCTGCCCGTCCTGCGACGGGCTGGGGGTGGAGCTCTATTTCGACGAGCGGCTGGTGGTGCCGGACGAGTCACTCAGCCTGATCCAGGGCGCGCTGACGCCGTGGTCGAAATCGAAGACCCCCTATTTCCGCCAGACCCTGGAGGCACTGGCCGCCCATTACGACTTCAGCCACACCACCCCGTGGGAGGACCTGCCCGACGAGGCTCGGCGGGTGATGCTCTACGGCTCCAGCGACGAGGTGATCAGCTTCCGCTACGACGACGGCGGCCGGGTCTACCAGATCAAGCGCCCCTTCGAGGGGGTGATCACGAACATGGAGCGGCGCTACCGCGAGACCGATTCGAGCTGGATCCGCGAGGAATTCGAGCGCTACCAGGCCAACCGCCCCTGCGGCGCCTGCGGCGGCCACCGGCTGCGCCCCGAGGCGCTGGCGGTGAAGATCGGCGGGCGGCATGTCGGTCTGGTGACCGAGCTCTCAATCAAGGAGGCGCTCGACTGGGTGCGGGGCGTCCCGGCCGACCTCAGCGCCCAGAAGAACGAGATCGCGGCGGCGATCCTGAAGGAGATCCGCGAGCGGCTGGGGTTCCTGGTCAATGTCGGGCTCGATTACCTGACGCTCAGCCGCAATTCCGGCACGCTGAGCGGCGGCGAGAGCCAGCGGATCCGACTGGCGAGCCAGATCGGCTCCGGGCTCACCGGCGTGCTCTACGTTCTCGACGAGCCGTCGATCGGGCTGCATCAGCGCGACAACGGGCGGCTGCTCGACAGCCTCAAGGGTCTGCGCGACCAGGGCAACACGGTGATCGTGGTCGAGCATGACGAGGAAGCGATCCGCACCGCCGACCATGTGATCGACATCGGCCCCGGCGCCGGGGAGCATGGCGGCGAGATCATCGCCACCGGCGCGCCGGAGGAGATCATGGCCTCCGCCGCCTCGATTACCGGCGAGTACCTCGTCGGGCGGCGTGAGGTGCCGATCCCGTCGGGCCGCCGCCCCGGCACCGGCAAGGCGCTGGTCGTGGAGGGGGCGACCGGGAACAATCTCAAGGATCTCGACGTCGCCATCCCGCTCGGCACCTTCACCTGCATCACCGGGGTTTCGGGCGGCGGCAAGTCGACCCTGACGGTCGAGACCCTCTACAAGGCCGCCGCCAACCGGCTGAACAACGCCCGGCTGCACCCGGCCCCCTGCCGGACCATCCGCGGGCTCGATCAGCTCGACAAGGTGATCGACATCGACCAGTCGCCGATCGGCCGCACCCCACGGTCGAACCCGGCGACGTATACCGGCGCCTTCACCCCGATCCGCGACTGGTTCACCGGCTTGCCGGAGGCCAAGGCGCGCGGCTACAAGCCGGGAAGGTTCAGCTTCAACGTCAAGGGCGGGCGCTGCGAGGCCTGCCAGGGCGACGGGGTGATCAAGATCGAGATGCATTTCCTGCCCGACGTCTACGTCACCTGCGATACCTGCAAGGGCGCCCGCTACAACCGCGAGACCCTGGAGATCAAGTATCGCGGCCACTCGATCGCCGATGTGCTCAACATGACGGTGGAGGACGGGGTGGGTTTCTTCCAGGCGATCCCGTCGATCCGCGAGAAGCTGGAGACGCTGGAGCGGGTGGGCCTCGGCTACATCAAGATCGGCCAGCAGGCGACGACGCTTTCGGGCGGCGAGGCGCAGCGGGTGAAGCTCTCCAAGGAACTCAGCCGCCGGGCCACCGGGCGGACGCTTTATATCCTGGACGAGCCGACCACCGGGCTGCATTTCGACGACGTCAAGAAGCTGCTGGAGGTGCTGCAGGAGCTCGTGGAGCAGGGCAACACGGTGGTGGTGATCGAGCACAACCTCGATGTGATCAAGACCGCCGACTGGATCGTCGACCTCGGCCCCGAAGGCGGCGACGGCGGCGGCCGGGTGATGGCCGAAGGCACCCCGGAGGAGGTCGCCGAGGTCGAGGCGAGCCACACCGGGCGGTATCTCAGGCCGATGCTGGTCAAGGCGGGGCGGATGGCGGCGGAGTGAGGGTGCACTTGTACAAACTTGGACAGGGGGTCAAGACATTTCTTTTTCACGCTTTGGTTTCAAGCCTTCGTCTTCGAGACGAAACCGCTTCAGCGCGAACGTAATGTCCTCATGATGATCCCTCCGCCGGAGACGAGCCCGCCGCAGGGTAGGGGCTCATCTCCGGCGGAGGG
>Ga0209049_1000093_pt1 | contig 17600 bp, 12 predicted proteins | sample WorMetulBAHAMAS2_FD_187398 | JGI IMG/M metagenome (GOLD analysis project Ga0209049, IMG submission 187398) | Marine gutless worms symbiont microbial communities from Max Planck institute for Marine Microbiology, Germany - Olavius ullae BAHAMAS.2... | ecosystem: Host-associated > Annelida >...
TCCGACATCATCACGCTTTGAGTATAGCAATCACCCACCATGAACATCCAGTTGCACAAGAACGCCCGTACCCCACCGGCTATCCGCCTGGAATTACAGTCTCAGCCCGAGTCGGTGAGCGACCGGGCACTGGCCGAGGCTTACCACCTCAACCGTCACACGGTTGCGAAATGGCGCCAACGCAAGGGGGTGGAAGATGCCTCGCACCGCCCCCAGCGGGCTCCACGCCACGGCCCAGGAAGCGGTGGTGGCAGCGTTGCGTGAGACCCTCCTGCTGCCCCTGGATGACTTGCTGGCGGTGACCCGCGAGTTCATCCACCCCGAGGTCTCGCGCTCTGGCCTGGACCGCGGTCTGCGCCGCCACGGCGTGTCTAACCTCGAGACGCTGATGCCCTGGGAGGCCGGCGCCAAGATGCCGGTGAAGCCCGTCAAGGCGTATGATCCCGGCTGCGTCCATGTGGACATCAAGTATCTGCCCTACATGCCGGATGAGGACCATCGGCAGTACCGCTTTGCCGCGATTGACCGCGCCACCCGCTGAGTCTACGTCGAACGCCTCCAGGACAAGTCAGCCGCCTCTGCCGACGGTTTCCTCACGCGCCTGATCGACAAGGCCCCCTTCACGATCACCTAGGTCCTCACCGATAATGGTAAGGAATTTACCGATCGTTTCTGCGCCACCGGTCAGCGCCAGCCCACAGGTGCCCACGCGTTTGATCGCGTCTGCACCGCCAACCGCAGCGAACACGGCCGCATCGCCGAGGTCTTAGAACCTGTTTACGATCTTTAAAGTCAAAGTGATTGTGTCTATAATCTTGCGGTACTTGACAGATAATGATTTCGGAAAGATCCCTACGCGCTCATTTATGAGGATACTCACATATGCTGGTCGTAGCCCTGACCGGAGGAGTGGGCAGCGGCAAGTCCAGTGTCGCCGCCTGCTTGAGGGGAATTGGGGCGCCCGTCATCGATGCCGACGCCATATCCCACGCGCTGACGACCCCGGGCAGCCCGGTCCTGGAGCTGATCGCGGAGACCTTCGGCGCCCGTTTCATCGACGCCGCCGGACACCTGGATCGGGCCGCCATGCGCGCCCTGGTCTTCTCGGACACCGCGGCGCGCGCGCGCCTCGAATCGATCCTGCACCCGCGGGTCGTCTCGGAAATGCAACGACGCCTGGCACAGTGCTCGGCACCCTATGCCGTACTGGAGATACCCCTGCTGTTCGAGGCCGGGCAGACGGGCCTGGCCGACCGCATACTGGTGGTGGATCTTCCCGAAGCGGAGCAGATACGCCGCGTCCGGCGCAGGAGCGGTCTGGATGTGGCGGAGATCCGACGTATCATCGACAGCCAAGTCCCCAGATCCCGGCGCCTGGAAGGCGCGGATGATATCATCGATAACAGCGGCGATCCGCAATCGCTCGAGGTCCAGGTGAACCGCCTCCACCACGACTATCTGGAGCTTGCGGCCACTCGCTACGCCTGACTGCGACCGATACCTTACAATGCCGGGACGGCGGGCATAGCCCACCCAATTCTACGCCGTGTAATCCGCCGCGTCAAAACGCGTATCAGAGCACGCAGGGCGGGTAAGCGGCTCCTCGCGCGGCTGCGGTCGCCCCGATGCGCCGGGGCCGCGCAACCCGCCGGTAGGGTTCCCTCCGACGGGCATATTCCAGACGCTATCAGATCCACTCAGTACCATGTCATCCCCCACGAATCCCGAAGCACCGAGCCAGGCACAGCCCTTCGTTTCTCATCTGGTAGAGCTGCGCGACCGCCTGATGCGGATGCTGATGGCGGTGTTGTTGGTATTTCTCGTCCTCTTCCCCTTCGCCAATGGCATCTATATCTATGTGGCCACGCCCCTGATGGCGCAGCTGCCGGAGGGGACCAGCATGATCGCCACGCAGGTGGCCTCCCCTTTCCTGACCCCCTTCAAGCTGGCGCTGGTGTCGGCGGTCTTTCTGTCCATGCCCTATCTGCTGTTCCAGCTCTGGTCGTTCGTGGCGCCGGGACTCTACAGCCACGAGAAGCAGCTGGCGATTCCCCTGCTGCTCTCCAGCATCCTGCTCTTTTACCTGGGGATGGTCTTCGCCTACTACGTGGTTTTCCCGCTGGTATTCGCCTTCCTGACCGGGACCGCCCCGGAGGGGGTGGCGGTCATGACGGATATCAGCCACTACCTGGATTTCGTCCTCACCCTGTTCTTCGCCTTCGGCATCGCCTTCGAGATTCCCATCGCCACCATCCTGCTGGTCGCCGCCGGCATCACGACGCCGGGAGACCTGGCCCGCAAACGCCCCTACCTCATCGTCGGCGTCTTTGTGGTGGGGATGCTGCTGACGCCCCCGGACGTGATCTCCCAGACCCTGCTCGCCCTGCCCATGTGGATCCTGTTCGAGCTCGGGGTCCTCTCCTCTCGCTTCTTCCAGCAGCGGCGGCAGGCATCCGAAGAAGCCCAGGCAACGGCGGCCACTGGGGGGACAACCACTGGGGGGACGGCCACTGGGGGAACATCCACCGGGGGAGCCCCCCCCGGCGAGGGCCCGAATATAGGCCCAACCGCGGCTTCCGGCGGACAGGCCGGAAAATCTGGTGGTGAGGAAGAGCTGGTCGGCCGGGACATCGCCGGTGGCGATCCCCTGGATCCGGAACGGTTCCAACCCCTGACGGAGGAGGAGCTGGATGCCATCGAGGCCGCTGAAGACATCGCTTCCGAGGCATCGGACGAACCGGACCCGGTGGACCGGAAACTCAAGTGGATCAAAGAACTGCGCGATCAGGAGGAAAATACAGGGGTCCGGCGATTGCTCTACGAGGTGCTGGAAGAAGGCAACGACGAACAACGCCGGGTGGCGCGGAACATTCTGGAACAGCTCGATATGCCTTGAGCGATCCGTATCGATCGGACGCACAAGGGTGCAAAGGACGCAAAGTTTTTGGCTCTTTATGGATTCCAGACTGATCGAAGGAGACGGCGGTCCACAGGCAGTCTTTTCTCAACAAAAACAGTAAATTATACGACGCCCCTCTGGCTTTTGCATCCTGTGCATCTGTCGCGGCTACGGGTCTTGCAACGGCCTGTCCCGAATCCGAGTGTCCCGCCGTGACCGGCGGCAGTTTATAGCCGCGAATGGCACCGTCCGCGAAGCCGATCAGCAGATCGCCGGATCTGCTCCCCGCCGGGTCCGGCAGTAGAAGGGCAGAGGCCGGCTCCTGATCCAGATCCCAGATCCACTGGCCGGCGCGATCCAAACGCCAGCGGCGGACAGTGCCGTCGTTGGCGGCGGTATAGGCCCGGCCGTCATGGACGATGACCGACCAAGGCCCGGCTGTATGGCCCTGAAAGACGCGCAGGGTGGTACCGGATCAGATCCCACAACCGCAGATCATTGTCGTCACTGGTGGAGAGCAAGCGCTGACCGGACGAATCGAAGGCGAGTCCCTGCACCAAGTTCCGATGTCCACGCAGTCGGCGCAAGCGCCGACCATTGGCGTCCCAGAGGATGATGGTATGGTCGCCGCTGCCGGTGGCAATCCACTCGCCGTCCGGGCTGACGGCAACCACTGGAACCTGATCGGTATGGCTTGTCGGCAAACGCTGCTCCTCACCGGTCGCCGGGTCCCAGATCCCGATCTGGCCGTTGATGCTACCGCTGATCAACCGACTGTCCGGAAGCCAGGCCAATCCGGTGCCGTGGGCAATAGTGCTGCTCTCGCCGATGAGGGTACGGATTTGTTTCCCGTCGGCCATGGACCAGATTGTGATGCCGTCGCCTTGGCCGGCACTGGCCAGGAGCTTACCGTCCGGGCTCAGGGCCAGAGACCAGACCTCATTCGGGGCCTGCCACTGGTGTTTGGTCCGCCAGTCCGACACCGACCAGTGGATGATCCGGCGGTCGTCGCCGGCACTGATCAGGGTTTCGCCATCCGCGGTGAAATGGACGGCATGGATGGCCCCGACTTCACCCGCCTCCGGGTCATGGCCTTCCAACCGCTGTACCAGCTCGCCGCTGTGGGTGATGCGGAAGGGCCAGCGCTCTTTGGCCGTTTTCAGGGTTTGTCGCACAATAGGGGGTGCAGACGATCATCGCAGAGAATGGCGCGGCGTTGTCCGGTGACGAGGGTGAAGAACCAGGTATTGCCGGCGCAGGCTCTACGGTAGTCGGGCATTGTTGTCAGCCCTTTTGGTGAGTATAGCCTTTTGGTGGGCACGGTCCACCCTACTCGTTTCCACCAGACGCGAGAAGGGTCCGCTCGGGTGCGGCGGTCTAGTCGCCGGGGGCGGTGTAGTTGCACTCCTTCTGGGGACAGACCTTCTGTGCCCCGTCGCGCTTGGTGACTTTGAGCGTGAGTACCAGCCAGCCGCACTGGGGACAGGGCCCGGCGATCGGTTCGTTCCAGAGCGCGTAATCGCACTTGGGATAGGTGGAGCAGGAGTAGAAGACCTTGCCCCGTCGCGACTTCTTTTTCAGCAGGATGCCTTGGTCGCACTTGGGGCAGGTGACGCCCGTGCCCTGGGGACGTTCCAGGGGCTCGATATAGCGACACTTGGGGTAGCCGCCGCAACCGATGAATTTGCCGTATTTGCCGCGCTTCAGCTGTAGCTGGGAGCCGCACTCGGGACAGCTGCGGCCTTCGACCACCTCGGCCGGGGGCCGCTCGGGCTTGGTGGCGTCCGCCAGGTCCCGCGTGTAATCGCATTCCGGGTATTTGGTGCAACCGATGAAGCGGCCGTGGCGCCCGAGGCGGATCGACAGGGGCGCGCCACACTGGGGGCAGGCCTCTTCGGTGGCCTCTTGGGTAACGTCGCTGCGCTTGACGTGCTCCTGGGTGTGATCGACGCGGTCCTTGAAGGGGCACCAGAACTGTTCCAACAGGGGGATCCAGTCCCCTTCGCCGCGGGAGACCGCGTCCAGCTCGTCCTCCAGCTTGGCCGTAAAGTCGTAATCCACATAAGAAGTAAAGTGCTCGGTCAGGAAGCGGTTGACGATGCGGCCCACATCCGTCGGGTGGAAGCGTTTCTTCTCCAGCTCCGCGTATTCCCGATCCTGCAGGGTGGAGATGATGCTGGCATAGGTGGAAGGGCGACCGATCCCGTATTCTTCCAGGGCCTTGACCAGGGACGCCTCGGTGTAGCGCGGCGGCGGCTCGGTGAAGTGCTGTTCCGGGCGGATGGCCTTCAGGTCTACCAGCTCGCCTTCCTGCAGCTGGGGCAGCATCCGCTCCTGATCGTCGTCCGCCCCCTTGGCGTCGTCCCGTCCCTCCAGGTACACGCGCATGAAGCCGGGGCTGACCACCGCGGAGCCGGTGGCCCGAAACAGGTTGCCCGCGCCCGTGCTCAGGTCCACCGCCACCATGTCGATCAGGGCATGGGCCATCTGACAGGCCAGGGTACGCTTCCAGATCAGCTCGTAGAGCCGGGCCTGATCCACAGTCAGCTGGGCCTTGAGGTCCTGGGGTAGGCGTCGGATGGATGTAGGCCGGACCGCTTCGTGGGCCTCCTGGGCGTTCTTGGCCTTGGTCTTGTAGACGCGCGCCCGGGGCGGCAGGTGGTCGGCGCCGTAGCGTTCGTCGATGAAGCCGCGGATCTCCTCCAGGGCCTCGGTAGCCAGGTTGACCGAGTCGGTCCGCATGTAGGTGATGAGTCCCACCGCGCCGCCGCCGACGTCCACGCCCTCGTAGAGCTGCTGGGCGATCCGCATGGTGCGCTGGGCGGTGAAACCGAGCTTACGCGCCGCTTCCTGTTGCAGCGTCGAGGTGATGAAGGGGGGGGCCGGGTTGCGTTTGCGCTGCTTGCGCTCGATCCGCTCGACCTTGAGCTTGCCCTGGGCCGCCGCTACCAGGGCGGATTTGATTTCCTCGGCCCAGGCCTCGTCCTGGATGCTGAACTGCTCCAGCTTGTCGCCGCCGAAATGGGTGAGCTTGGCCTCGAAGTCCTTGTCTTCCTTGGCCGTGTCCGCGATCACGGTCCAGTACTCCCGGATCTTGAAGGCCTCGATCTCCTGCTCCCGCTCCACGATGAGCCGGAGCGCGGGGCTCTGGACCCGACCGGCGGACAGGCCGCGCCGGATTTTCTTCCACAGCAGGGGCGAGAGGTTGAAGCCCACCAGATAATCCAGGGCCCGCCGCGCCTGCTGGGCGTTTATCAGATCCCCGGAAAGCTCCCGCGGATTGGCCATCGCATCCTGCACCGCGCGCTTGGTGACCTCGTTGAAGACGACCCGGTGCACCGGCCGCTTGCCGAGCTGACGGCGGCTCTTCAGGAGCTCATAGAGGTGCCAGGAGATGGCCTCCCCTTCCCGATCCGGGTCGGTGGCCAGATATAGGGCCTCGGCCTGCTTGAGCTTCCTGGCGATGTCCTGAACGTGTCGTTCGTTGCGTTCGATGACCTGGTACCGCATGGTGAACCCCTGATCGGGATCGACCGCCCCCTCCTTCGGGACCAGATCGCGCACATGGCCGTAGGAGGCCATGACCTCGAAGTCGGGCCCCAGATATTTCTTGATTGTCTTCGCCTTGGCGGGTGATTCTACGATGACCAGGTTCATGCGTTTCCTTAGCATCCGATAGTGAAGGGCGCATAGAAAACGCGAGAAGCCGCCTCGGTGTCAAGTACAAGCACCACTTTTGATCCCTTTTCTCCAACCCTTTTTTACCCGATAGCCGGAAGGGCCAACGAAATATCGTCGGTACTTCGGCACCCTTGTACGACCTTACGCGCTTCGACAAAGCGCATGCACCAGCTTCTTGGCCGCGGAGAAATCGGTCTTTCCGCTCCCGAGCTTGGGGATCTGTTCCACCAGCCGAACCTCGGCGGGGATGGTGAGCGGGTTCATACAGGCGTCGATCAATGCCTTGCGCAACCCGTCCAGATCCAGGTCGGCCGCGATGAGCAGGATGATACGTTCGCCCTTCTTGGGGTCCGGGACAGCGAGGGCCGCCAGTTCCAGCTCCGGTTCGGCGAGCACCTGCCGAACCTGTTCCTCGACCTGGGTCAGGCTGATCATTTCCCCGCCGAGATTGGCGAACCGGCTATAGCGATCGACGATGGTCAGGAAGCCGTCCCGGTCCAGGTGGCCCTTGTCGCCGGTCTTGTACCAGCGCCGGCCGTCGAGCACGACGATAGCCTCGGCAGTCAGCGCCGGGGCATTGAGATAACCCTTCATCACCTGCGCGCCGCCGATCAGGATGAGCCCATCCGCCCCGGGCGGCAGGGTCTCCAGGCTCACCGGATCGACGATGCGGAAGCTGGTCCCCAGTAAGGGCATCCCCACGGTACCCGGTTTGTGGCCGATCTGGCTCCCCCAGTCGCGGGTGTGCAGGCGGTCAGGCAGATTGCAGCTCGCCACCGGCGCCGTCTCGGTGGTGCCGTAGCCTTCGTAGATGGGTTTGTGGAACTTGAGGGCAAAGGCCTCGCGCACGTCCCGGTCCAATCGCTCGGCGCCTGCTACCACTACCCGCAGGGATTCCAACATGGTGGGGTGGATGTGTTTGTTGCGCGTATAGAGGCGCAGAAAGGTGGGGGGGCTGCACAGAATGGTAGCTCGCCCGCGGGCGATGGCCTTGGCGCAGCCGAGGGCGTCCGTGGGGTCCGGGTGGCAGACCATGGGGATGCCCTCCAGGAGGGGCAGGAAGCTGGTAACCGTCAGCCCGAAGGCATGGAACAGCGGCAGATTGGAGAGGACCCGGTCGTCGGTCTCCAGTGCCAGCAGGTCGGCGATCTGGCGCACATTGGCGATGAGGTTGCGGTGAGTGAGCTCGATACCCTTGGGTGCGCCCTCGCTGCCGCTGGAGAAGAGGATGGCGGCGGTGTCTTCGGGAGCGGCCCGGTGACCGAACAGGCGCCAGGCCCAGCCGGCGGGCAGGACGCTTGCCGCCGTGAGCATCAGCAGACCTTCGGCCTTGCCGATACCTGCTTTCAGCTCCTCCATGTCATGCAGCGCGATCCCCGCGAACAGGTCGCTCAGATCCAGCCCCCGCTCCTTCAGCCTGGCGAGGAAGCGCCGCGCGGTGATGACATTGCGGATACCCGCGTTCTCCATACCCGCGCGCAGGGCCTCGCGGCCGGCGGTGTAGTTGAGGTTGACCACGGTCCTGCCGGTCAGGAGGATCGCCATATTGGCGATGGCCCCGGCACCGCCGGCGGGCATGAGTACCCCGAGGTTTTGTGCCTGCGCCAGCCTGCGGATCTGCAGCGCAAACAGGAAAACGGCGGCCATGAAGCGGCGGTTGCTCAGTGCGGTGCCGGTCGCGTCCAGGACGCAGCGCCGACCCCGCCGACCGGCGGCGCTCCTGAGCCAGACCTCGGGCAATGTCGGCAAGGTTCGGGCAGCGGTCTGCCAGGCGCTGATCGACAGCTCGGACACGGACTGCTTGACCTGCGCGGCGGTCGCGGAGATAGGCAGGGGTATCCCCCAGGCCACCACCAGCTCCCGCTCCCGCCGGCGGCGACGCTGTGCCTTGCGCCTGGCGTTGGCGAATGAGAAGGTGCTGCCCCAGAGCCCGTGCAGATAGAAGGGCAGGATAATACTGGTTCCCGCCCTGGCCGCCGCTACCTTGGTCGCGACCAGCTCGAAGCCCCGCTTGAATTCCCCGAGTTGCCCCGTGCGGCTGATGTATTCCTCCGGGAACAGGCAGACGACCTCCCCCGCGTTCAGGAGTCCGGCAATGGTATCCAGGGCCTTCCTGCTCTGGGCCCGGGAGATGGGTATCACGCCGAAAAGGTCGAGGAACCGGCGCAGGTACCAGCGCCTGTAGAAGGCCCGATACATCACGAAGCGAATGGGGCGCGGGCTCGCCGTCTGCACGACCGCCCAGTCGATCCAGGAGATATGGTTCCCCAGCATGAGCACCCCGCCCCGGGGCGGCAGGTTCGCAAGGCCGATCACCTCCAGTCGGTAGCGGAGCATAAGGATGCGCGCCACCAGGAAACGCACCAGGGGCCGGGACAGCCGGTAGAGGCTGTAGCAGGTCCCCACCAGCGCCAGGACGCCCAAGGCATGGATGATGGGAAGGCTGCCGCTCTCCAAGCGGGCGGCCGCTACCGTCAGCCCCAGAAAGGCCAACATCACCAAGTGTTGCAAGAAATTGTTGGCGGCCAGGACGCGGCCCAGTCCCCCAGCCTGGGCATTGAATTGAATCAGCGCGTTCAAGGGCACCAGAAACAGGCCGCCCATGATGCCGATACCCAGGAAATCCAAGGCCATGGTCCAAACCGAGGGCAGGCCCTGCAGCAGAAACAATCCGGCGGCGATGCCCAGGGCGCCGATGGGAACGAGTCCGGTCTCAATATGACTGCGGGACACCCGGCCCGCGATGACCGAGCCCAGGGCAATGCCGATGCCGGAGCAGGCCATCGCACCCTGTATCGCCACCGTGTTGGTCTCCCCCAGGGTCTCTTTGACAAAGGCGGGAAAGGTGGCGACCATCACCTGCGCGAGGCTCCAAAAACCGGCCAGACCCAGGATGGAGAGCCGGATGCCCCGGTCCCGATAGGCCATCCTCAGGTTTTCCATCAGGTAACTACCGGTGCGGTAGGCCCGCCAGTCGAAGTGCATGGCCTGGAGGCGCGGTCGCTGCTCGGGTAGCCGGTACGCAAGGGCCAGCTCGAGCAGGGAGAAGCCCACCAGGAACCAGCCTGCGGGGGCGATCAGTTGCATGATCTCCCCGGTAGTCATAAACGCCTGTTCCGCCAAAAAGACCTCGAACAGCACCGAGAAGAAGAAGATTCCCGCCAAGATAGCCGCGGTTACCGTGGCCTGGACTACCCCGTTGGCGGCGGACAGTGCGTCCTCGCCCACCAGTTCTTTGATGAAGCCGTACTTGGCCGGCGAATAGAGTGCGCTTTGAACCGCGAGCAGAAAGGTCATGGCAAAGGCCGGCCAGAACCAGCCCAGCCGATAGCAGGCGGTGATCGCCAAGGTGAGCCCGACGGCAGCCCAGGCACTGATCCGCATCACCCTGGGCTTGGGGTATTTGTCCGAGAGGAACCCGGCGGGCGTGAACAGGAGCACGAACGGCAACAGGATTAGGGCATTGACGATGGCCGTCAGGATGATCTGGAGATCCCCGTCATAAGTCTTGAACAGGGTGTTCTGGATGATGATCTTGTGCCCCAGATCCACGAAGGCGTTGAGGAAGGCCATCGCGAGATAGGGCAGGAAACCGTTAATGCGAAAGAGCTGCAACATGCCGGATGTTCCTTAGAGCCTGTTTACGATCTTTGGATTAACAAGGCCAGAAACGCCAAGGTCACAAATTGCACGCTGGTATTGAGTTTTCGCTTGCAGTTTTTCCATAACCGTCGACATTTTTCCAACCAAGCGAAAGAGCGCTCGACAACCCACCGTTTGGGCATCACTGTAAATGTGTGCAGTTCGTTTCGTTACCCTGGGAACGCAATAGGGGAATGCCCAGATAGAGGGTCAGACCGATCAAAGCGCCCTGAATGGCCTCGCGGCGCATCCCGGATCCTGCCAGGTCCGCCGCCGTCCCTTCCGGAATGAACGCGCCTTCCAAACCGGTGGGCCTGACCGAACAGGCGTCCGTCCTTGATCGGGGCGGCGAGATCGGGAAGCGTCTTGCGCTCGATGAGCAGCACCTCGTCGATCAGGTAGTCACCTAACGGTAGGCGTTCGATGACCAGAGATACCTTCTCGTGCCCACGCAGGCGATCGATCACGCCTCCGTTCCGTTCGCGGTCATCGGCATGATCTCGATCATCGCAGCAGGGACAGCATGGCCTTTCGGCGTATTGCTGCCAGCGGGTGCGAGAGACGCGCAACGCGGCGGAAAATCCATGTGTGACGGGTATTCCTTTTGGGTAAGATGAAATGTTGGGCTGTCTGTCGCACGTAGCCCCGTTTCAACGATAACAAGCGTATCACGCGTGAGGGAAAGGATGGGGTCATTGCTGCAGGAGATATTCTCGCGTTTCGGCGGGACCTTCAAGCCCTGGGACGACGAGGAGGCCACCGAGCCGCCCTGCAGCGGCACCCTGACGCAGGTGATCGAGCATGTGGTGGACGAAACCTACAGCCGGCTGCGCTTTCTATCCGGTTATTCCCGGCGTCTGAGAGGACCGGTCGCGACGGCTCTCGACCATATCGACGCGCTCGTGGAAGGGGTTCCCGAGGCCATTCTCTGTAGCCGAGCCGCATTCTCCCAGGATCGCCGGGTCAATGCCTTTTTTGCCGGTCCCAATCACCTGCAAGAGGTATTCAGCCGCAGTGCGGAGGTCCATGACCTGCTGGAGGCCAACCCTGAGACCGAGGCATGTTGGGCGCTCCTGTGCATGAAAATAGAAGAACACCGGCAGCTGGGAGTGGCATTGGTCGGCGACGTGGTGCGCAAGGATGTCATGCAGACCACGGTGAATTTTATCGACCACCAGGTCCTTTCTCCCGCCACCAGCGAGACGGGGGCCCGGTGTTCCCTCAAGCACTGTATCTTCAACGGATTGCTGACGTACATTCGCAAACGGGCAAGGAACGACGACATCAAAGTTACCGAGCTGGAGAATCGTCGCGATTTTCTCGTCACCCGTCTGCGCCGGAACACCCCTGAAGACGACGACGAATCCCGAACAGCACTGCAACAAGAGCTCGACGAGATCGGGGAAACACTGGCGCGGGAAATCCCCCGGTTGGCGTCCCTGGAGTCCCGTCTCGAGCTGGTGGCCGATGTTCTGGGGAACCCGGCTCAATACGTCAGCAGGAATCTGCGCACCGTGCGCTTGAACCGCATGGGGATCAAGCTGAACAGCGACCGGGCCGATACCGGCGATGCGGTTTCCCTCTTCGAGATCCAGGTCGCCGGTCAGGGCACCAGAATCGGGACCCTGGCGCGTTTCCCCCGGGCTGAACTCCTGCCACGACAGGATCTTGTCCGCAAGGCCGATCTCTTCCTTACGCTTTAAGGCCCTTGTCGATCAGGCGCGTAAAGAGGTACTACCGATGGTCCTCATCCGGCATTTGGGGCAGATACTTAACGTCCACATGGACGCAGCCTCGGGCTGAGACTGTAATTCCAGGCGGATAGCCGGTGGGGTACGGGCGTTCTTGTGCAACTGGATGTTCATGGTGGGTGATTGCCATACTCAAAGCGTGATGATGTCGGACTTGTCAATCGCCGTCGCCCCGCGGCTCGACTCTCTTACCGCTCCCCTCTATTCCCTCCTCGGCTAGCAGGCGTAAGACCTCTCTCGCTTGCAATACAGGCGTAAGACCTCTCTCGCTTGCAATAGAGGATTGCTCCTCTTTCGGTATATAATCACACAGGACCTGACATCTACGAGCTGCTGGCCGCCGGCTGGGAGGGAGACGTGCACAGCGACCTCAAGGCCCTGCTGGATCTGATGACCCCCCTCTACAAGGCGCGTATGGAACACCCCGCAAGCTGCTGGCCCTGCTGATGGAGCACTGGGATCCCATCGGCGCTGGCGATTTGGTGGCCCGCGGCGATGCGCAAGAGGTGAGGGTCAGCCCCCTAACCGCGAAGCACGCGGAGGATACGCTGGCTATCGACTATGGCCATCTGATCCTGCAAGCCCAGCTCTAGCTGGGCAAGTGAAGAGTCCCTGAAGGATATCCGGCGTTGATTCCGCGCGTCCGAACGATTCACATGTAGTTGCAGGTATGACACTACCGACAGGCTATGTCACGAATCCGGGGATTGTCCTGGAGCCCTTTGCCGAGGATGGATGATACACTGCGTTTGGTCCCGCACTGGCGAAATGTATCAGCGAGGAAGACCCTTAATGTCCTACTACCCGTTTCCTGGCCCGTCGAGCGCGGGCTACGGTAAGCCGGTTTTGACCAGCGTCCGATTGGTGTCCGTTTCCGAGAGGTGGTTGCCGTGAGCTGGCTGTCCAAGCCCGCGCGGTCCCTGGACGAGGATGCACGCCACGCCGCCGCCAGGCGGCAGGCAGGGCTAACCAAGCCGCCGGGGTCGCTCGGACGGATCGAGGAGGTCGCGATCGCGTTGGCGGCGATGCAAGGCGAGGTCTGCCCGACGGTCGATCCGGTACGGATCCTGGTCTTCGCCGGCGATCACGGGATTGCCAACGCCGGAGTCTCGGCCTATCCCCGGAGCGTGACGGCCCAGATAGTGACCAATATGGCAACGGGAGGTGCCGCGATCTCAGTGCTGGCCGAGGCCCTCGCCGCCGACCTGGAGCTGATCGTGCTCGGCACCGTGGGCGAGATCGCCTGCGATCCGGTGCCGCCGTCGGTGCAGCTGGTCGGCGTCGCCCCGTCTACAAAGGATTTCTCACGCGAACCGGCCATGTCGAGCGCCGAGCTCGACACCTGCCTGACCGCCGGACGCGCGGCGGTCGAGCGCACGGTTGACGATCGGGGTTGCCGGCTGGTGATCGGTGGCGAGACGGGGATTGGAAACAGTACCGCGGCTGCGGCGTTGGCCTGTGCCTTGCTGGAACGTCCGGCCTCCGAACTGGCCGGTCCCGGTACCGGTCTCGGCGCCGCCGGCATCGCACGCAAAGCGGCCCTGATCGAACGTGCCCTGCAGCTGCATCGAATCGCGCCCGACACTCCCCTCGAGGCCCTGCGTCGAGTGGGCGGTTTCGAAATCGCGGCCCTGACCGGGGCCTATCTGAGCGCGGCCCAGCTGGGGATTCCGGTGCTTGTCGACGGCTTCATCGCGACCAGCGCAGCCTTGGCCGCGACCCGTATCCTGCCCGGAGCACGGGATTGGATGCTGTTCGGACACAGCTCGTGTGAGCCGGGCCATGCAATCCTGCTCGCGGCGCTCGACGCCGAACCGCTGCTGGATCTGGGGTTGCGACTCGGGGAGGGCAGCGGCGCCGCATCTGCGCTGCCCGTGCTGCGCCTCGCCTGCACTCTGCACCGGAGGATGGCGAGCTTTGCGGAGGCTGGTATCGACGGGCCTTGCCCGGAAAGATCCTAGCTTCGGTCGGCCGCGGCGGTGGGACCGCGTCCGACCAGCACTCGGAATCCATACCTGTTTGCGACCGAAAGCCAGAGTGGATACGGACATGACCGCCGAGCTCAAGGGCTTGCTCGGACGGCACAAGCTGCGGGTGGCTGTCCGCTGCATTCGAGGCGGTGGCATCCTCGCCTATCCCACCGAGGCCGTCTACGGGCTCGGATGCGATCCCTGGGACCGGGCTGCGGTGCAACACTTGCTCGCCATCAAGCAACGCCCCGAGCACAAAGGGCTGATTCTCATCGCCACCGATTTCGCTCAGATCGAGCCCTTTGTAGAGCCGCTGGACGCCGCCCGTATGCAGGCTGTCCTCGCGACCTGGCCCGGTCCGAACACCTGGTTGCTGCCCGCCCGTGTTAGCACACCAGGCTGGCTCCGGGGACGACACGCGACCCTCGCCGTGCGGGTCACCGCCCACCCCATCGCGGCGGCCCTGTGCGCCGCTGCCGGCAGTGCCCTGGTGTCCACCAGCGCGAACATCAGCGATCGTCCGCCGGCGCGTACTTCCCTCCAGGTGCGGTCGGCCCTCGGCCATCAGGTGGATCTCGTCCTGACCGGCCATTGCGGGACCCGCGCTCGTCCGTCCACCATCCGCGACGGGCGCACCGGCGCAGTCATTCGGGCCTGAGAGGTTCGGAGCGTGCCTGCCGGCAGCACGGCGGCGGTACTTTCCCCACCTCGCTGCACCCTTGTTCGGGATGTCGTATCCGAAGCGGACGAGCGCCAGGTTAGGGCGTATGCGAGTTTTGCGTCGGAACTTTAGGCGCTAGAGGGCGTGCTTATCTCGACCTACCAACTGAAAGGCTTGATGCTCAGGGCAGCAAGGCCGCAATTTCGGTCCGCAGACCCGGCACCGCCAAGGGGGAGATGGTCTCGCCCACGGTGAGTCGGGTATGTTCAGCGTAAGTGCCGTGACTCGGCCTGCGGTAGACCTCCAGACAGCGGTCGCGCAGAGATTCAGGTCCCAGTATTCGGGGATGGCGTTACGGGCATAAGCGGCGGCCTTGTTCATCCGGTCGTAGGCCAGGACGGTATCGGCGACTTCGACAATCAGGATAGCGCTGCTCGGGTGATGATCGGCGTAATCGCGGATGTTGCCATTGACTACGGCCACGTCTGGCTCCGGTTCGGAGTCGTTATCGAGCGTGAGCGGCATTTGCCCCCGGAAAGAACCCCCTTCCGAATCCGCCGCGCAGGGCTTCCGCGATCAGATTCACAGCCGTTGCATGGAGACTCTTCTGTGGGCTCATCTCGATGATCTCCCCATCAAGGAGCTCTAGCCGTGCCCCCGGTCGGAAACACGCCGGTTTCCACCATCCGATCATACTCGGCCCGGGTCCAGCGATGGAGGGTGTGCGTAAGCTCGCTCATACGGTGGTACAGCTGCTCTCGACGACCGATAACCTTGAACGGGCAGGCTCCTCATGGAAGAGCCAAACCGATTGGTCGGTACTTCGGCGTTGCTGGAGTCGGCTCAACCCGTGACTCGTAGAGTGGGCTGTACCCACCACTCGCGTGCTGCCCGGTAGGCACAACCCACCCGAGGTCGACGATTCTCCCTCGTTGCGCCTGGCCGGCACCAAGCATTCCTCGCAATCGCCTGCGTTCAGATGGATGTCAACAACCCCTAGTCCCCATTTCTTGTTTGATCCCCTCTCCCCAACCCCCTCGCTGCGTTGGGGCAAGCGCTCTCCCGCCGGGAGAGGGGGCCTGGAGGCTCAACTTAATGGCATTGCACCGGAAACCGGGCTCAGTCCGCGAGTCGGTAGTGCACACCACAATAGGGACAGACCGCTTCCCCGGATTGCTCGAGGGGGAGATAGACCCTGGGGTGCATATTCCACACCTCATCCTGGGGGCGGGGGCAGGATAGAGGCAGGTCCTTGCGGCTGATTGCTATCGCTTGCCGGCTGTCTTGGGTCTTGGCGGCGGTTTCTGTCATCTGCCGGCCCTCCGAACACCGATGCCTCGTTGGATTGTGGGTAGTTATACCCGTCACTCGTGAATATTTCGCCGCGATGCACGCCGCTCGCACCCGATAGCCGCGTTGCGACTCGTCGCAATAGGGCCTAGCTATTCCTCCTCGTCGCGCCTTGCTCTCGGGCACGACCAGCACACCTCGCTTACCATAATATTCACGTGCGACGGGTATACCAAGAAAATCGGGTGGTGGTCAATTTTTAAGTGGTTAGCGGAGAGCGGTCTATTGACCCGCTCCATTTCTTGTTTGATCCCCTCTCCCCAGCCTCCTGCCTGTGCGTTCCCGCCTATACCGAAAATCGAAAGCCATGCCCCGTTTTTCCCATAGGAAAACCAGGAGACCGGTGAAAAGCGCTCGCCTTAGACCAGGGTCAACCATTGGGGATATTGGTCACGGCGACCGTGGACCTGATCGAAATACAGGCCCTGGAGGCGTTCGGTAACGGGGCCCCGGGTGCCTGTGCCGATGGCCCGCCCGTCCACCTCCCGGATCGGGGTGACTTCCGCTGCGGTCCCGGTGAAAAATGCCTCGTCGGCGATATAGACCTCGTCACGGGTGATACGCTTTTCCACCACCCGGATGCACAGCTCGTCGGCCAGGGACAGGACCGTCTTGCGGGTGATACCGTCGAGGGCGGAGGTCAGGTCCGGGGTATAGAGCACGCCCTCCCGGACGATGAAGACGTTCTCGCCGCTCCCTTCCATGACATAGCCTTCGGCGTCCAGCAGCAGGGCCTCGTCGTAGCCGTCGCGCAGGGCCTCCTGGAGGGCCATCATGGAGTTCATGTAGTTGCCGTTGGCCTTGGCCCGGCACATGGCGATATTGACATGGTGGCGGGTAAAGGACGAGACCCGGACGCGGATGCCCTCCCGCATGTTCTGTTCACCCAGGTAGGCGCCCCACTCCCAGGCCGCCACCACGCAATGGACCCTCAGGTTATCGGCACGCAGGCCCATGTCCTCGGAGCCGTAGAAGCACATGGGACGGATGTAGGCGGAGTCGAGCCCGTTCTCCCGCACCGCCATCCGCTGGGCCGCGTTCAGCGTCTCCCGGTCATAGGGCAGGGTCATGCCGAGGATGTGGGCCGAGTTGAACAGGCGGTCCGTGTGTTCGCGCAGGCGAAAAATGGCGGCACCCCGTTCGGTCCGGTAAGCGCGTACCCCCTCGAAGACCCCCATGCCGTAGTGCAGGGTATGGGTCAACACATGGGTCTTGGCCTCGCGCCAGGGTACCATTTCACCGTCCAACCAGATGAGACCGTCGCGGTCTGCCATCTTCGTCATGATTATCTCCGCTTGCCTTTCGGGGATCCGCGTAGCTGCGTAACCAGGCACTAAGGTTTGTCCCAGGACATTCTTTTGATTTTCCCATTCTTAATCAGTAACGATAAAAAAAACGGAATGATAAGTTACGGGCTTGAAAGAACCACGACCACCAATACCCGTGTCTGATCGGATAGCTGCATTGTCTCTGGTTAAATGCCTAGACTGGTTTGCGGATGTTGGGCCTTACCCATGACTGTCGGCGTATCGAACCGCTTGCCTTCCAGGATTTCAGGCACAGATAGAATCTGTATCCTCGGGTATGGCCGTGCTAAACCCTCAATCTCCAGGTCGCCTGCTTCGCTGGCGAACCGCTGAAAGTTT
>Ga0209049_1000094_pt1 | contig 17581 bp, 17 predicted proteins | sample WorMetulBAHAMAS2_FD_187398 | JGI IMG/M metagenome (GOLD analysis project Ga0209049, IMG submission 187398) | Marine gutless worms symbiont microbial communities from Max Planck institute for Marine Microbiology, Germany - Olavius ullae BAHAMAS.2... | ecosystem: Host-associated > Annelida >...
CCCTAATACTAGCTCCAAGTCTCGGTGAATTTGCTTATTTGTCTTTTCGTTTCACTTTGCTGTCTTTCAATATCTACTTTATACCAACTCACGACATTAACTAATGCTTCATCAAGATTCCAGGTCGGCTCCCAGTTGAGGCGGGCCTTCACTTTACTGATATCCAATTTCAGATTGCCGGCTTCATGATGCTGCATGTTTGTCTCAACATCATATGAAGCATCATTACCCCAAAGCGTACAAATTTTCTCGACAACGAGTCTTACAGGTTTGACATCTTCACCAGATGGCCCAAAATTCCATCCCTCCGCATAGTGTATGCCATCTTCTCCATAGAGTTTCTCCACCAATAAAAGATATCCCGAAAGGGGTTCAAGCACGTGTTGCCATGGTCGTATCGCTTCGGGACTGCGAATAAGGGCTTTCTGTCCCCGCTGAAAAGATCTCATAATATCAGGAACTAAGCGATTCTTGGCCCAATCCCCCCCACCAATAACATTGCCGCCCCGGGCCGATGCTAATGCGACCTGGTGGCTCTCTCCGTAAAGCGATTTATTGAAATAGGAATTGCGGTATGCAGAAGTTACTAATTCGGAACAGCCCTTGCTATTAGAGTAGGGATCATAACCTCCAATGGTGTCGATTTCACGATAGCCCCAGTCCCATTCCCTATTTTCATAGCATTTATCTGTGGTAACATTGACTACGGCTCTCACATTCTTACACGATCTCACCGCTTCCAACATGTTGACAGTTCCCATAACATTGGTTTGGTAAGTTTCCACAGGATTCTGGTAGGATTCACTCACTAACGGCTGTGCGGCCATGTGAATAACAATATCCGGATCTGCCCGGATCATTTCGCCGCGGAGGTTTCCCAAATCCCGTATATCGCCGATATGATGCCGAACACATTCTTCTATTTCAGCATTATTGAATAGTGATGGCTCTGTAGGTGGTTCGAGAGAGTAACCATATGTTATTGCTTCCAATTCTGATAACCAGAGGCATAACCAACTTCCCTTAAAGCCCGTGTGCCCTGTCAAAAAAACTCTCTTCCCTTTCCAGAAATCCTTGCTAATCATTCCATATTTTCCAGGGCGGCTCACCACTTTGCCACATCTTCTCAAGCTGTTGTTTCTCTCTCAATGTATCCATTGGACGCCAAAACCCAGAATGCATAAAGGCCGAAAGCTGATTGTCCATGATGAGTCTTTCAAGCGGTTCCTTTTCTAAAACAGCTGTATCACCATCTATATAGTCAAAAATCTCAGGTTGGAAGACAAAGTACCCCCCGTTAATCCATGCTCCATCCCCCCTCGGCTTCTCCGTGAAACTCCTAACCTCGCTTGTATTTTCAATCTCCAAAGCTCCGAATCGCCCCAATGTTTGAACAGCGGTTACCGTAGCAATTTTGCCATGTGATTCATGGAACACCTTCAGTTGATCAAGCGGGACATTCGAAAGACCGTCACCGTATGTAACCATGAATGGGTATCGGCCTATATAGCTCTTTATCCTGTTGATGCGGCCACCGGTCATCGTGTCAATGCCTGTATCAACGAGGGTAACTTTCCAGGGTTCGGCTTTCTTTCGATGTATCTTCATATCGTTGAGTGCCATGTCGAATGTAACATCAGCCATATGTAAGAAATAATTCGCGAAGTATTCCTTAATCACATATCCCTTATAACCAAGACAAATAATGAAATCACTAAATCCGTAGTGCGAATAAAGCTTCATGATATGCCACAGAATGGGACGTCCGCCAATTTCAATCATGGGCTTAGGCTTGAGAACAGTTTCTTCGCTAATGCGAGTCCCATATCCACCCGCTAATAAGACAGCTTTCACGTGTTGCCCAGACTGTTTATATATTTATCGATGATGCCCAATGTATAGGAGAAGATATCCTGATCCAAACCGGGATACACGCCTAGAAAAAACGAATTGTTCATGACAAAATCCGTATTCGCCAAAATCCCCGAAACTCGATGAGCGATTCCCTGATATGCCGGTTGACGTAGCAAATTCCCCGCGAAAATATTGCGAGTCTCGATATGATGAGAAGCCAGATAATTAGTCAATTCCGTCCGCGAAATACCTGCCGTTTTCTTAACAGTTACCGGATAGGCAAACCACGATGGGTCACTGCCTGATGTTGCTTCCGGAAGTATAAACAAATCCCCCCATTTCCCGAACCCTTCGGCCCATCGTTGAAAATTTGCTTTGCGCATTTCGATGAACCCCGGAAGCTTCTTTAGCTGTTCGACACCGATCGCAGCCTGCATGTCGGTTGCTTTTAGGTTATATCCAATATGAGAGTATACATATTTGTGGTCATAACCATTGGGAAGTGAACCATATTGCTTGGAAAATCGACAACCACAGGTATTGTTTTCTCCCCCTTTGCAGTAGCAGTCTCGTCCCCAGTCTCGAAAAGATGTAACGGCTCTTGCGATGTCATCGTTATCGGTAAACACCATCCCCCCCTCACCAATGGTGATATGGTGGGCGGGATAAAAAGAGCAAGTAGCCACATGCCCAAATGTCCCTACCATTTTCCCCCTGTATTTGGAACCCAAAGCATCGCAACAATCTTCTATGAGCCATAAGTCATATTCTCTAACTAATTCGATAATGCCATCAAGGTTGTATGGGTTTCCCAATGTATGGGCGAGAAAAATCGCTCTGGTTTTTTCCGATATGGCTTCTCGAACGCTTTCAACATGAGCATTGTAGCTGCCCAATGCAATGTCTACAAAAACCGGAATCATCCCATTCTGGAGAATGGGATTGAGGGTAGTTGGAAAACCAGCAGCGACCGTGATAACCTCGTCACCAGGTTTAAGCCGTTTTCCTCCCAATATGGGTGAAGTCAGTGCCGACAAGGCCAGCAAATTTGCCGAAGATCCAGAGTTGGTGAGAATGGCGAATTCTGAGTCAACCCAGGCGGCAAAATCCGCCTGAAATTCTTCGGCATAACGACCTTCGGTTAGCCAGAAGTCCAGCGATGAATCTACCAGAATCTGTATTTCTTTCTCATCGAAAACCCGACCGGCATATCGAACCGGTGTCCTTCCGGGAATGAATCTTGTGCGCCCGAATCGAACTTTGTAGTATTCCCCAATAAGATCACTGATTAGCGCTTTCAGCTCTTTCTCCCTCAACGTGAGTCTATTCCCATTTATCAATTCTGATATCCTTTTCCAGTACGGACGCCTGGATGAGTCCTGTCTTGAATTTACTAATCATCGAAGGTGGTCCGGAAATGAAGAAGACTGGATTGTCTAATTGCTTGACTTCGTTTAGAATATCATCAAGACTCAGTTGACCGAGTTTGAACCGTTCGTCCTGTGAATGTTCCTCCGAGTATAGATTTATGGTTAGGTTTGACATGAGCCCACTGGCCCTTCGCAGCTCTTCGACGAAAATTGTTAACGACGGATTGCGAACACCGTGGTAGAGTATAGCCTTCCTATGCGGGTTTAGTTTCCCTTCGTCCAGCAGATATGGAATGAATGGTGTTACGCCTGTTCCTCCAGCTATGAGCACGATGGGTTGATGCGGTTTTATGCCTTTTTCCACGCTGAAATCACCATAGGGCAATTTCAGCCAGCATCGGAATCCGACGTGCAGAGTCTCCCGAATTCGCTCCGTATACCGACCCTTGACACTGAAAACTAATCGAACAGTTTCCGTATTGGGCTGTGAAGCTAGAGAAAAAACTCGAGATTCCGGCCAATAACCGTCTGATGGATCGTACGGCTCAACGCTCAGGTGAGTGAATTGTCCGGGCCGAAATCGCGTGTAAGCTCGAGGGACTCGTAATTTTATGCCATACACATCGTATCCGAAGTCTTCTATCTCAAGAACTTCAGCTTCAACTCTTCGTGGTGTCGGCACCCTGTTTCATTGCCCCCAACGTCTGAATGATTTCCTCTTCAGTTGTCTCCCAGATTGCCCGGCCATCATGGCCATAGTTGAGCTTCTGCTTCAAACATGCCCACTCCACGATGAAATCAATATCAGAAGGGCCCTGGAGGCAAATAGAATCATATCCCTCACTCTTAATCCTGGACACCAACTGCTCGATAGCCTCCCGATACTCCACGACACTCTTTAACGTTCGCTTCAACAATCTTCTACTCCGGCGAGCTACTTCTAACATACCCTCGGCGGTCAGTGCATATCGAATATTGCGGCTGCTAATCCTCTGCATCACCAGCAAACCCTTGATAACCAGTTTCTTCAGTATCGCATTGGTCATGCCCAGAGAGAGATTGGCCGCCGAGGCCAGATCGCGTTGGCGAATGGAGGCGGGATGGTCATGTACTATTGTGAGTATATCATACTCTTTGGTTGTATGCATGCTTGGTGACAGCGGCATCCTGGGCGCCAGTATTGTGGACCCTCGGGAGGAAAGCGCATATCAGGCCGCCGCAACGGCTCTGAAAGGCGGGCCCCGGAGCTTCGGGGCACATGTTCAATTATTGAACATAGCGCATGATGAAGATTTATGCAAGGGTCTACGTTATGAAAATGGTGAGCACCGGGCTTAGAAGAAGACTTTCAAGGCGCTTTTCCCAAATCTTGATACCCGAAGTCCACCAAATGACCCTTGTCGTACAAATTGAGTCTCACCCGCATGCGCCTGCGGCGTCGGTCGACTTTCACAATGAGCCCTTCTTGCCCCTTCAAGGGGCCTTCCAGGATGACAATGCGATCGTTTTCGTCAAAATGGACATTCACAAGTGTGGTGAGTCCACTTCCTTTGAGAAAAGGTTTCACCCGTTCGGCGTCTTCTCGGCTCATGGGAATAATTCCGCGGGTTTTCGGTAGAAAATGAATAACATGGGGCAGACGCACGATGTCGTGAACGAAAACGTCGTTCAGTTCAGGAGTTTCCAAAAAGAGATATCCGGGGAAAAGAGGCTGTGTTTTCCTATATCGCCGCCCGCTTCTTCGCTGAGTGAGTTCCCTCCGGGGGAAGAAAAAGTGGTTTCCCTTGCCTGATTTCTCTGCCAGTGATTCGAGGCTCTTCAGTGTCTGACTTTCCTTTCCCGTGATTACTTGTAGAACGTAGATATCCATGGGGGGTTAATCCACAACTTTGAAGCAGGTGTACAAGATTTCAGAAGCCTAAGGGGTCGCCGAAATCCGGTATGCGATCGGTTCCGTGCAATGAGTTGTAGATCCAGATGACCATGGCATAGAGTCGACGATAGAAGCTGGAAAAGGGGTCCATGAGACTGTTCACCATGAATGCATTGCTCAGCTTCACTCCACATGCGCCGTAAATTAGAAAACCCCTCTCTGTGGGAATGAATAAAAGACCTATCTGCAATTTCTGACTATCTACAACCTTGAACAGGGCTCTCAGACTGGTAAGATTCTCCATGAATAATCCCAAATTCACGCCATCCCAGATATAGTCGGTCTGATAATAGGCGCTGCCAAGATTGACTTCTCTCATATGCATCAGAACCGTATCGTGGGCCGGAATGGCATCAACTACAGGATCGTCGATGGCTGTTTTGTTTCCCATATCCGAAATGGCATAAACATCATCAAATAAAGGATGCATCTTCTTCCTCCTGGACGACAGATATCGTACCCCGGATATCGCACTCACAGTTCGGGTGAGGTTGTAGATTTCGAGATCAATGCTCTTATGATCCTCTGGATACGGGATTAGATAGAGGGCCTCGGAGAAGACATCGGGTTCGAGTTCAGCGATTCTCATATGAATTCTCTCGGCCATGGGAATCTTCGGAAGAAGCATGATCCCTTGTGAATCGCGGTCGAGACGGAAGGTTTCTCCACCTGCTGTCAGCTGCTTAACGGCCTGTTGAGGAATGCCACTAAGAGCATCCTCAAAACGAAGGGCATGCAGGTTCATACCGAACACGCCGAGTATGATTCCGATCAGTACCTTTTCGCAATTTCGCATTCTCAACAAAGAAGTCCTGGGCTTATGAAAGGTATGTAACCAACTCATCATCATCCTACATTTGTATCAGCAAGACAATGAAGCCGCCTGCTATAGTGAAAAACATACCTGCCGTTAGGGCGAAAGTTCGATCGAATTGAATTTTCATATCCTCCCTGAGGCGTTCATGCCGCTTATCAACCTGCTCATAGCGTCTTTCAATCTGCTCAAACCGCTTTTTCATGAACTCGAAACCCCATATAATCTGTTCCTGAAAATCCCTCGATAGCTCATCGGTGTGATGCCCATTGTGATCACGTTCAGGTTCATTCCTGGTGAATTCGATATCAGCCAGCCATTCCTTGAGATGGGAACGCACATAGGCTCCGATTGTTTCTAACTGTGAAGTACTGAGTTGCAGGACTGTACCTCCCGTATACGGACTCCCCGCTAACAACAACCAGATCGAAGCCCATGCTACTTCAAAGATATACGATTTTCACCTAAAGTCTCAAGTATGCTCTATCTGGATTGGGCGGCAACAGCGCTACCAGATTCCAGGGTGATGAGGCTCATGGCCGAGACGGCACTGGAATTCTATGGTAATCCCTCATCCCCCTACCCTGTCGGCAAAGCGGCAAAAGCGGCTCTCGAAGAGGCGCGATCCCGGGCGGCTCAGGTATTAGGATGCGATGCCCACCAATTGGCATTTACCTCGGGCGGCACGGAGGCGAATGCCATTGTTCTTTTCTCCCAACTGCTCAAGAGGGAGCCTGGAACCTTGCTTATCAGCGGACTGGAGCATCCCTCGGTGGCCGAACCGGCAGCTCTTCTTCGTCTAAAAGGTTGGACTGTCAAAACCTTGGAAACCGCCCCCGATGGCATTGTGGATCCCAGGACTGTTAGCGCCGCTCTGGAACGGAATCCGGATACCAGACTGTTGGCGGTGATGGGTGTGAGCAACGAAACAGGAGCGATACAACCTCTCTTTGAGATATCTGAGCTGCTCAGGGAATTCCAGGGAAAACGGAGCAGTCGCCGGGCGGGTTATGTGACTCTTCATTCAGATCTGGTACAAGCCGCTGGGAAAATCCCAGTGAATCTGGCCTCTTTAGATGTGGATACGGCGTCTTTTAGCGCGCATAAACTCCGGGGGCCCCGGGGTGTGGGGCTGCTCTATCATAGAAACAGCGCGTTTGAGGCCCTGGCACGGGGAGGAGGGCAGGAACACGGTGTAAGACCAGGTACTGAGAATGTCGCTGGGGCGATGGCAATGGCGCGGGCTTTGGAACTTCACGGTCACCCTCATTCCACCATTAGCGAAAATGGCCGATGGCTCCTGGAACAGTTAGAGCACTTCCCCAACACAACAATCATACCCAAAGAACGAAAGCGCTTGTCCCAAAACTACGTTCCAGGCATCATAGCGGTCAGTTTTCCACCTATTCCGGGTGAGGTGCTGGCCAGGGTGCTTGCCGAGGCAGGTTATGCTGTGTCAACAGGGTCGGCTTGCAGCAGCAACAAGAAGGGGAAATTATCCAAGACGATGATGGCGATGAAAGTTCCCAAAAACATCGCCACCGCGATGATTCGTATTTCCATTGGAGAGCTGACAAGTCGAGAAGAACTGGAGGGTTTTCTGGAAGCATTGAAGAGTGCTCTTAGAACACTGGATATATAACATGTGGACCTAGAGAATTCCGATGCATTGGAAGAATGGTCGTTTGCGCCGATATTTTACTATGCGATTCTCAAGCCTCATACCGCGGTGCCATTGCGCCTGGGCAGGTTCTCTCATTGCTTCGCTCATTTTATCTACAGTCCCCATCTCCGCCCTCAATCTCACGCTCAACGGCCGTAGTCATGCCCTTCTGATCCCGGAGATGCTGGATTCCCACGCCCAAGATGAACTCATACCATTGCAGTCTCTTTACCCCTGGATGGAATCAGTGGACTATCTGGAAGTGATTTCTGGAGATAATAAGGTGTTTTGGGATGCCTCTCGCCTGAAGAAGAGCGACTGGAATACAGCAATGCTGGCAAAAAAGGACGGCATCTGGGAGGTCCGTGTGGGGAGGGATGTATTTGCCGAACCAGAGCGCATCGCGGTTTTTGGAACTCCATTAGCGTTAAGAAGCATCACAATCTGGTCGGCATTTCACAATCCCGATCTGAAGAGCAATCTCCTCTCAACCTTCGCGCTTCGGGGTCTGAAGGTGGTTTGGAGGCAGATTTCCAATCCCACTTCCCTCCTTCTTTCGGGTGAGGAGATGCCCCATCTGGTGCTGCTTGATGACATCGATCTGTTACGTTTTAGATCATTCTTCGCCTCTTCACAGCCGATCGCCGGAAGACTTTCCACCTGGTGGACAATCAAGGATGCCCAGGACACCCCCGTAAATGGGAAATCGGGCGATTCGGAGCTCGGCAGTGAATCCTCTGGGGCTGAAATACCGGAGGTCCCTTTGGCGCTTGATGCCTACCATCCTGAGGCACCCCTTCTCTTCCTGTTGAAAGAAAATCCGAATTTCATCGATGAAGATGGGCGGGTGCCATCGGGGATGCTTACTTTCCTTGCCGTTATCGCCGCAGGGAGGGACGCGGATTCCACACGATTTGAGAACACGCGTCCCATGATGCTATCCAAAAGCGATTTGGCTCCACCGCCGGGCGCCATGAATGATTCAGGCGCCTTTCCCACTGCGCCACAGGGTGCTCTTGTCGTTACAGAATCGCCCCTAGCCGCTCTGGCCGAACAGCGGGTTGGGTGGGCACTGAGCCTGCCTTCTTCAAGCGAGAACGCTATGGATGTCGAGAGAAAGGCGGAAGCAGTGTTCGGCAGCGAAACCCGTTCACCGATGATCGAAAACGACGAATCGACGCAGGAATATCCGGGAAGAGGTAATCTCGTGCTCACATCGCCCCCCGAAGGTGTGGGCGAATTGATGCGCGTGGAATATGCGGCGCTGCCGCTGGGCGTCGATGCCGTTCTTGGCTCCCTTCTGCTCGCCGATGTAGCCAGATTCGCCAATCTGCGCGAAACACAGCAGGCTTCCTCAATTCCCATGGATCCCAGAATGGTTCGCTTCTTCGACGCATACAGGAGAATTGGACGATTGGCAATTTCAGGTCAGATGGAAGCGGAGTTGGCGGTTGAACTCATCAACCAATACATTGCTGGTGAATGATGGGCGGAATTGAGAGCGAAGTCGGTATTTTCTGGACCTATGAAGGCAAACTCTTTCACATCGAATCGGCGCCTTTATCCCAGGGTGTGAAAACCATGGTGGGGATAGACTATGCCGTAGGCCATTATGCTACCTGGTTCATGATGGCAAAACGGGGAATTCTCGATCGACTTCCTTACGCTTTGCGTGACGAATACGATAGCATTTCCCGGGGCCGGGTTGTCTACCTGTTCAAACGAGAGGCCTTTGTAATCTATCACGGGGATGATTTCAATGACGCAATCCTCGATGAGCTGCTGAAAACCCTGCATCTCCCGCCGGATGCCACCTATGACGAGGTGGACGAGCATTATAATCCGCTGCCGGATGATTTTGTGTTCTAGTTGTTATTTTTGCTCAAGCTTACGAATACGGTGGTTACCCGTATCAGCCACAACGATATATCCGAAGCCGCTGATGGCAATGCCTTCAGGTTTGCTGAACCTGGCACAGCACATACCCCTGCCGTCGGCAAAGGCCATCATGCTGTTCCCGGCTATGGTGACAACCCCACCATCCGGGGAAATTCTGCGTATGCGATTGTTTCCGGTATCGGCCACATACACATTCCCGCTTTTATCAACCGCTACACCTTTGGGACTATTGAATCGGGCGGATGTCCCCTCTTTGTGATCGCGAAAGCCGCTTTCGCTGCCCGCCAATGTTGACACATCGCCGGCGGATGTAATTTTACGTATGCGATGGCTTCCCGAATCGGCCACGTAAATGAATACACCGTCATCATCCTCGTGCACGGCCACAGCGCTGGGAGAATTGAAACTGGCCGATGTGCCCATGCCATTGGTATTACCGGAAGTTCCACTACCCGCCAATGTTGTGACGGCACCAGAAGATGCTATCTTGCGAATGAGGTGGTTCCCGGTATCGGCCACGTAAATGAATACACCGTCATCATCCTCATGCACGGCCACAGCGCTGGGAGAATTGAAACTGGCCGATGTGCCCATGCCATTGGTATTACCGGAAGTTCCACTACCCGCCAACGTCGAGACAGCGCCGGCGGATGTAATTTTGCGAATGCGATGGTTCCCGGTATCGGCCACATAAATGTGTACATTCCCATCATCCTCATGCACGGCCACTCCGGTGGGAGAATCGAAACTGGCCATTGTGCCAGTGTCATGATTCTGGAAGCCCGCTACACCGCTACCCGCTAAGGTGGAGACGGTTCTTCTGAGATTCAACGCGCGCAGGCGGTGGTTCGTCGTATCAGCCACATAGATATTCCCCTTCGCGTCAACCGCCACGCCACTAGGAGAATGAAATCGCGCTGTAGCGGGATGTGCCTCTTGATAACCCGCCCTACCCCCTGCAAGGGATGAAACCCACCATGCCCCCAGTTTGGGCGGCTGTCGCAATGAACAGCCAACAGTAGTGGTTAGGATGAAGCAGAAAAAGCTATTTATGATGGTTTTCTGTACGAAGTTCCGAAATTTCATACTCGACAATCCTCTATGGATATTGACCCAAGGGACCTGTTTTGTCCACAGTGGCATGCGGCTTCTTGCCTTGATAGACTCTCGATGCATGCAAACATCGTGTCTTTTGTACCCTTCAGCCGCAATAAGCAAGAAGGAGTTATGAAATGAACAAAAAAAATCTCACAGTTCTTTTTATGCTGGTAGCTTCGTGTGTCCCGGTGATTGCCGGTGGTAAATCCGAAGGTCCTACTCAGCAAGGAGGTGTTTCAAAGGGGGGTAATGCCAAGAAATATGTCTTTGCCACGGATGCGAATTGGCCGCCTATGGAATATGTTGGCGAAGAAGGCAATATTGTTGGTTTTGATATGGATCTCCTCGAAGCTATTGCACAGACTTCGGGATTCAGATATGAGGTTGTGAACACGGACTGGGACGGCATCTTCACCGGCCTTGCCGATGGTTCCTACGATGCCATTATCAGCTCGGTAACCATCACCGAGGAACGTAAGGCCACGATGGATTTCTCCATGCCCTACGTCAATGCCGGTCAGATGCTCGTGGTTCCCATCGATTATATCGGCGGCGAAGCATTGGAAGACTTCGGCGGAAAGAGGGTGGGTGTCCAGCGTGGTACCACCGGTGATTTTGCCGTTGAAGCGGTTCCCTCCGTGGATCGTAGAGCATACAACGATATGGATGCGGCTATTGAGGATTTGTATATCGGCAACCTCGAAGCTGTAGTGATTGATTCTGTTATGGCCATCGACTATGTAGCAGCCAACGAAACGTTCAAAGGCAAGTTGAAGGTGCTCGGCGAGCCCTTCACGGAAGAGCAATTCGGTATCGCTGTTCAAAAGGGAAACACCGAGCTGCTGGAGCTAATCAACAACGGCCTTATCACGGTAATGACTGATGGCACTCAGGCACAGCTGACTAACAAGTGGCTTCGGTAGAAAAGCGACAAAATCTTCATATCGAAGTTACCGACCAGGGTCTCCTTCCAACCAGGAACCGGGGGTGTCGATTCGTGTAGCATCCCATGCAATGGACTAGGCAACCGCGGCCTGCCGGCAGTATGCGCGAATGGCAATGATATTATCGGCCATCCAGGGGCATAGCGTGTTTTTGAAAGCACCCTCCCTTGGTACCTGAGGCTCATCCGGATTACCCCTTACTCTGAACCCGCTAGCTCTCTATCATGGTTCCATGTCATCCCAAAAGAAGACCCCAAGAGCTGCCAGGGAGTCCTTTTTCCGGGAATGGTGGACTCTCAAACCCCATATCCGGCGCTGCCGTGGGGCTTACTGTGCCGGATTGATTTTCCTCATTGTGACTGATGCCGGTCAAATCATTATACCCAGACTGATAGGTTCCGCCGTCGATCTCATATCTGAAGGCACTGGGAATGCGAAGGAAGTAGGCTATCTGATGCTCATCATTGCCGCCTTGGCGTTGCTGATTGCTCTTGGTCGCTATGGCTGGAGAAATTGCATTATCGGTTCGGCTAGGCGAGTTGAAACCAGTCTACGCAACGATCTCTACGATAAACTGCTTACTTTCACAGAGACTTTCTATCGCCGCAACAAAGTAGGTGAGTTAATGGCCCGGGCAACCAATGATCTTCGATCTGTGCGTATGGCCACTGGAATGGCCCTCATCGCTTTTGTTGACGGGGTGTTCATGTCAATCGTAATACTGATAACTCTTTTTGTCAGATATAACTGGCTAGGGCTTCTGATTGTTATACCACTGCCCCTGATTACGATGATGGCATTGATACTGGGGCGCCTGCTTGGTCCTCTGTTCCGCAGGGTTCAGGAGTGTTTTGCCCGCATAAGCGATCATGTTCAGGAAACCTTAGCGGGTATCAGTGTTATCAAGTCATTTGTTCAGGAGAATAGAACCCTCGCTCAATTCGAAGAAATCAATGCGGACTATGGGAGGGCCAATATGGCTCTGGTGCGTTTTTGGGGCATGCTATTTCCAGCCATGAGTTTCATTGCCAGTTTTACCGTGCTCTTCCTCCTTTTCTTCGGTGGCAGGCAAGTCATTGACGGCTTGCTGAGTCCCGGGGATTTCGTGACCGCTCTTTCCTATCTGGGAATGCTTCTTTGGCCTGCCATGGGTGCCGGGTGGGTGGTGAACATGATGCAAAGAGGCGGTGCGTCGATGAAACGCATCAATGCGATTATCAACGAAGTTCCGGACATCGAAGATCTGCCCAATGCCGTAAAGAGCATTCCATCCGGCTCACTCTCATTTCGCTCATTGCGATTCGCTTACCCAGAGGGTAGCCCACTCCTCAATGATGTATCCTTCACGGTTGAGATGGGAACGGCCACCGGAATGCTGGGCCGTACTGGTAGTGGTAAAACTACCCTGGCGAAACTCATACCCCGCCTATTAGATCCCCCAGAGGGTACAATATTCATTGATGACACGGATATTCGGCATATCCAACGCAGCTGTCTGCGCCAGGCAATGGGAATTGTGCCACAGGATGTGTTTCTTTTCTCAGACAGCATTCGGGCTAACATCGTCTTCGCCAAACCCGAGGCGAGTGAAGTTGAAATACAAGCCGTGGTGGACGCCGCCGGTCTTCGCTCCGACCTTAGCTCCTTCCCTGATGGTTTGGAAACTCCGGTGGGCGAAAAAGGGATAACTCTTTCAGGTGGTCAGAAGCAGCGCATCGCCATTGCCAGAGCCCTTATTACCAATCCTGAGATTCTCATACTCGATGATGCCCTCTCAGCTGTGGATGCCGAAACAGAAGAACGCATTCTAACTAATCTCTTCGCAATGCGATTGAACCGCACAACACTGATGATTGCTCATCGTGTTTCGGCGCTGTCCTATTGCAGTCGCTCCGTGGTGCTGGAAAATGGTGTAACGAGCGACCAGGGAACCCATGAAGAGCTATTGGAGCGAGGTGGTTTCTATCGAGAGATTGCAGATCTTCAAAGTCTCGAACGGGATGAGGTAGATACCGCATGAGCGATGAGGGTGTCATCCGCGCCTATTCTCCCGAAGTTATGAGACGTCTGCTCAGCTATATCAGGCCATATAAACTTGCCGCCGCCCTCACCATTTTTGCCCTGGTGATTGCTACCGGGGCAGAGCTGCTTCTGCCCATCGTCATGAAACGCGCTCTGGATGAGAATTTGCTCAGGAAGGAGAGTCGTTTGTCTCTGGATGCCGTAGAATCCGCCCGCGCCGGCCACAGGATTGCGGGACTGAACCCACAACTCGCCACAGAAATCCTCGAAGAGGGCCTGATAATCGCCGAAAACCTTTTTGTCGATCCCTCCGCTCTCTCAGATCTCCATCGAGTCGAAAAGGATGCGGCGCGGGAGGAAGGATGGCTCGATGCTGAGGACTGGTATGTCATTACAAACCCCGACGCGCAGGCCATAGCTATTATAGTATCAAATCCTGATATCTTCATTCGCGATTCCAGGATGAATTTCGCCGTGAGCCTTGCGGATCGTAACTCCCTGAATCCGGAAGATCGACGCTTGCTCCGCTCAAAAGATATCTCTGGTCTCGCCAGGCATGCCGCTCAATACCTTGTGCTGCTTCTCGTGGTGCTCGTGTTCACTTTCATCCAGGTGTACCAGGCCTCATGGATCGGCCAGAGAATAATGGCCGATATGAGGAGAGGGCTTCTGAAGCACATCATGAGACAGTCGTTGGGCTACCTGATGAAAACCCCGGTCGGCAGCTTGGTATCCAGAACGGCGAATGATGTGGAAACCATCAATGAATTTTTTACCAATGTTACGATATCATTTCTCAAGGACGGAGCCATTATGCTCGGTGTCATCGCCGTTCTTTTCGCGCTGGACACCCGCCTCGCGTTCGTCACCATCGTAACACTGATGCCCACTTTCATCCTGATTGTGCTGTTTCGAAAAAAACTAAGGGAAGCCTTTCACCAGGTACGCGCCCGAGTAAGTGGAGTGAGTGCCTATCTTTCGGAACATCTGAGGGGTATGAGCACAGTCCAGCTTTTCGGTAGCGAGAAACGCAGCTCATCAGAATTCAAGGATATAGGGAATCGGCTGCTGAACGCGGAAATTGGTCATATGAAAGTCATGGCCTTGTTCCGCCCTCTTATCGACCTCATCGCCTCGGTCGTGTTAGCCCTCGTTATCTGGTACTCGACCGGCCTGCATGAACGATCCCTGCTAACCCTGGGCGTTCTGATTGCGTTTATCGGGCTGATTCAGAAATTCTTCAATCCTGTAAAAGATATCGCAGAGAAATTCAACATCCTGCAATCCGCGATGGCCGGCGGTGAACGTATTTTCACTATGTTGGACACGGTCAACCAGATTCCAGATGGCGCGGATACTCCCGATGATGAGAGTCCCCAAAGCGGTGAAATACGTTTTGAGAACGTTCACTTCTCCTACATCCCGGGTGAAAGTGTTCTTAAGGGCGTAAATTTCACCATCCATCCGGGTGAGAGTGTTGCGGTGGTGGGCGCGACAGGGGCGGGGAAAACCACGATTGCCAATCTCATTACCCGACTTTGGGATCCCCAGCAAGGCCGGGTGCTTCTCGATGGCAGGGATCTGCGTCGGCTCTCTCTGCCACAACTACGCCGCATGGTTCAGCCTGTTCAGCAGGATGTCTTCCTCTTCTCCGGCACAGTGGAGGAAAACATCAATTTAGGACTGGGACTGCCAAAAGAACAGATTATCGAAGCTGCCCGGCTTTCCAGGGCGGATGCCTTCATCAAGACTCTTGCGGATGGATATGACACGGAGATTGCCGAGGGTGCCACCAACCTCTCGGCGGGACAACGCCAACTCATCGCCTTTGCCCGTATCATTGCGCACAATCCCCGCGTGATTATTCTCGATGAGGCGACGGCGAATGTTGATACTGAAACAGAAACTCTGCTGCAAGATGGCCTGAACCACGTTCTAAGTGACAGAACCGCTCTTGTTATCGCTCATCGCCTTTCTACAATCCGAGGGTCAGACAGAATCCTGGTACTCGGTCATGGCAAACTAATTGAGGAAGGCAGTCACTCGGAGTTGATGGATGCTCAGGGTGTGTATTACAAATTGTATACGATGCAGTTTGCTGACGGAGGAAGGAAAGAGAGCCCTGTGGATCGCTAAGATCGCTAAACTAAGGGCAGTGCTATGGCGTTTCGGCTCTCAGGATGCTAAGATTGCGGGATGAAGCACATCCCCCTGGACATGTCAGCGGAAGTAGCTGATGCCGGCAGCGAAAAACGGCCGATACTGGCATTGGAATCCACAATCATCTCCCATGGTATGCCCTACCCTCGAAATATCGAAACAGCTCTCGCTGTTCAGGCGATAGCCAGGGAAGAAGGCGTGATACCTGCTACCATCGCTATATTGAACGGCCGGCTGAAAGTGGGATTGAGCGACGATGAGATCGATCTGCTGGGTCGTTTGGGGAAGGACATCCCCAAGGCGAGCCGCCGTGACATATCCTTCTTGGTAGCCTCGGGTAATAACGGCGCGACAACGGTTTCCGCCACGATGTTTATTGCGGCCTTGGCGGGAATACCCGTCTTCGCTACAGGCGGAATTGGGGGCGTTCATCGAGGGGCCGCTTCTTCCTTTGATATCTCAGCCGATCTTGAGGAATTGAGCCGCACAGAGGTGGCGGTTGTTTGCGCGGGTATAAAATCCATCCTGAACATCCCGCATACTCTGGAGTATTTGGAAACCCGGGGCGTACCTGTCCTTGGCTATTGCACTGATGAGCTTCCGGCCTTTTATTCCAGAAACAGTGGTCACAGTGTCGATAAGAGGGTCGACCAACCAGAAGAACTGGCAAGGATTATGCACGCGCAGTGGACAATGGGACTGGGTGGTGGTCTTGTGATTGCCCAGCCGGTCCCCGAGAACTTTGCCATGGATTCAGCTACTATCAATCATGCAATCGAAAAAGCACATGCGGAAGCCGCCCACCGTGGTATCAAGGGAAAGGAGTTAACACCGTTTCTTCTGAAGCGGATAGCGGAAATCACCGAAGGCTCAAGCCTGGATTCCAACATCGCGCTGGTGGAGAACAACGTCCGCCTCGGCGCTCGCATCGCTGCTGCATATACAAGCGCCGAAGGCAAACCTAAGGCGGGCGCGGCCACCGATATGAGTCATCACCGGCAAGAAAACAACAACGATTCCTAGGCAGTATGCCTGGTAATATCAACCAACATGTAATCCAAAAACTCATCAGCCAGATCACTGTTCTTCGACTTCGAAGTACGCAGTACAGTATTGAGTCCATCGATGATCGCGGATGTCAGAGGTACCGCGATCTCAGGCCTGCTTCCATTCTTCTTAAAAACAGCAACAAGGGTATCCCTGAGTATGTTGTGAATCTCGTTAGCCACTTTTTGGTATCTGGTGCCGGCACTGCCGCCGAAAAGAGTGAGCCACTCGGTACGATGGTCTTTCTGGAGTTCCTTGAAATTCTTCAGAAGGTATGCCAGTCTTGCTTCTGGATCTTCCGGCATATTCGCCTTGAGTTGTCCAATTCTCTCAAAGAGATCGCCAATGATAGAACCGTAGAGCACTTCCTTGTCTTTATAATATCTGTAGAGGTTTCCAACAGTCATTCCCGCGTTGGACGCGATTAACCTCATGGTTGTTTTCGTATATCCACGGTTCTTGAATTCTCGTTGCGCGGATTTTATGATCCGCTGTCGCACTTCTTTTTTAAGTACTTGCATTTATGTCTCCTAGTTCATCGTTTATATTATCGACCGAAGTAAAAATAGCATTTAATTTCGCGTCTTCAAAGAAAGAGTGGCTGCCATGGCGACCCTGACTTGAGTGTTGAATCTTGAAAATCGTAAATCTTCACCTCATAACTGTCTGTTTCTATACGAATGAACAGTCTACACCGTATATTTATTACAATCTCCGGTCAATGGCATCTTACACCCAAGCCGTCCAAAAATCAGTAAAATGAGCAAAAATTAGTAG
>Ga0209049_1000095_pt1 | contig 17554 bp, 16 predicted proteins | sample WorMetulBAHAMAS2_FD_187398 | JGI IMG/M metagenome (GOLD analysis project Ga0209049, IMG submission 187398) | Marine gutless worms symbiont microbial communities from Max Planck institute for Marine Microbiology, Germany - Olavius ullae BAHAMAS.2... | ecosystem: Host-associated > Annelida >...
ATTTTATAAGAAATATTCTGATAAATCTCATTAATCGCGCTTGTCATGGGAATCATCCGGGACTATTCTTGTTTCAGTCATGCCCGAAAAACTTGTTATTGCCGTCGGTGGAAATGCCTTAATTGAAGACGCGCGCCATGTGACCGTGGCCGCCCAGTACCAGGCTGCCCGGCACGCGGCGGAAGGCATCGGTGCCTTGATTGCCATGAATCATCGAATAGCCATTGTCCATGGCAACGGGCCTCAGGTGGGCTTCATACTCAGGCGGGTTGAGCTGGCACGCGCCGAGCTGCACGATGTTCCCCTCGACTCCTGTGTGGCCGATACCCAGGGAGCCTTGGGTTACAACCTGCAAATGGCCATAGGCAACGAAATCAGGGCGAGGAAGCTCAATCGGAGTACGGCCACCGTTGTTACACAGGTACTAGTGGATCGCGGCGATCCCGCGTTTGCCAACCCGGTAAAACCCATTGGCGGTTTCATGGAGGAGGCGGAAGCCGCGCGGCGGCGCGACGAGGAGGGCTGGTCTGTGAGGGAAGATTCCGGCCGAGGGTGGAGGAGGGTGGTCGCGTCACCCGAACCGGTGAATATCGTGGAGTTGGAAGTGCTGCGTAGCCTGATGGATTTGGGAGTGATTACCATTGTGGCTGGGGGCGGGGGCATACCGGTATGCTACGGCAAAAACGGCGAGCTTGAGGGAGTGGAGGCGGTTATCGATAAGGACAAGGCGGCCTCATTGCTAGCGGACTCACTGAACGCCGATAAGCTCATCATATCCACCGCCGTCCCCAGAGTCTGTATCAATTTTGGCAAGGAAGACCAGCGGGAGCTGGACTCTATCACTGTTTCCGAAGCACGCTCGCTGGCCGATGAGGGTCATTTCGCGCCGGGAAGCATGCTTCCGAAGATTCAGGCCATGGTGAATTTCGTCGGGGCCACCGGAAACGAGGGCCTGATATGCCTTCCTGAGCAACTGAGCGCTGCCCTAGAAGGCCGTGCGGGAACGCGGATTCTCCCCTAGGGTGGAATTGATGGGGGTTTGTGGACTTGCTCTCTGCCGCCCATACCCCACCCGTTACAAGATGAATTGATGAAATCATCAAAATTTTCATCCCATCTTGACAAAAACAGGAGTTATGATAGGTTGAGTCCAGTACTAATCCGCCCAGTACTGAACCACGCTATATTATAGGAGTTATCCAATGAGGCGTCCAGTCAATTTTTCAGCCGGTCCATCCATGATGCCAACCGGCGTGCTCGAATCGCTCGCCGCCGATATGGTCGCATATCGGGAGACTGGTCTATCTCTGATCGAAGTGAGTCATCGGGGTGCCGATTATGACCGTGTTCATCAGGAGACTATCGGTCTGTTCAGGGAGCTGATGCGGGTTCCCGAGGAGTATTCGGTTCTTTTTCTCGGCGGCGGGGCCACGATGCAGTTTTCTATGCTGCCGATGAATCTGCTTCTCCCAGGCGGCACTGCCGATTATGTGGATTCGGGCGCCTGGGCCCTCAAGGCGATCAACGAGGCCCGAAAAGTCGGAAAGGTGAATGTACTCTGGAGCGGCGAAGAAGACCACTATCGCCTTTTGCCCCCCGCCGACGCGTTAAAACCCACAGTCGGTTCTTCTTATCTTCATATTACCAGCAATGAGACCATCGGCGGCATTCAGTGGGAGCGATTTCCCGATACCGGTGACGTGCCGCTGGTGGCCGACATGTCCAGCGACATATTGAGCCGTCCGGTGGATGTGAGCCAGTTCGGCCTTATCTATGCCGGGGCCCAGAAGAATCTCGGGCCGGCGGGCTTGACCGTCGTGATTATCCAGGACGAGCTTCTCAAGCGCTGTTCCAATCAGTTAGGTTCGTATCTGAGCTACAGTGTGCATGCCAAGGCGAACTCGCTGTACAATACCCCTCCGGTGTTTCCCATCTGGGCCATGAACCTGGTGCTCCAGGGTATCAAGGCCCAAGGCGGGGCGGCGGTGCTCGCGGGAGAAAATCAGAAGCAGGCGGAAGAGCTTTACAGGGCCATCGATGGCTCCGGCGGCTTTTACCGCTGTCCGGTAAGGCCTGAGTTCCGCTCACGGATGAATGTGGTCTGGCGTCTTGCCGAGGAGGATAAGGAGTCCTTGTTCATCAGGGAATCCGCCGCCGCCGGACTGGTCGGCCTGAAAGGTCATCGCAGTGTGGGAGGCTGCCGGGCCTCGCTCTACAATGCCATGACGATGGAAGGGGTGAGGCGTCTCACCTCGTTCATGGCCGACTTCGCCCGCCACAACGCCTAGGAAGGCACAGGTTGATGCTTCATCTGGATCGTCTGAACAGGAGTATCATCGGCCATCTCCAGGATGGCCGCAAGTCCTTCAAGAAGATCGCCACCTCGCTGGACATATCGGAAAACACGGTGAAGGCGCGGGTCCGTAGATTGGAGGAAGAGGGCGTGCTCAAGATAGCCGGTTATGTCGACCCTGAGTCCATGGAAGGTCATCAGATTGTGTACATCGGTGTCAAACTCAAGGACATGGACTACATCGCCAAGGGCGAGGAAATCAGCCGGTTGCGCCGTGTGGTATCGGTAGGCGTGGTTATGGGCCGCTACGATCTCATGGTAACGGTTCACCTGAAACATGGTTTTGGGTATCTGGAATTCCTCAGTGAGGAGTTGAGTAAGATAGACCGGATCGAGTCCATCGAGTCCTTCCTGGTTTACAAGGGATGCAATATCAAGGTTCCCTATATCACCGATGAGAATGAAATGAAGGAGATTGGAGGTTGAGCTCTCGTAAGCGTTTAGCGCGATTGGGTATTGCCATACCGGAAATACTGATACCCCGCGCGGGTATCGCATTGGAGGAATGGTCGGTTATCGCCTGCGATCAGTTCTCCTCGGATCTATCCTATTGGGAACGGACCCGGGAGCTGGTAGGTGAGTCTCCTTCCACCCTGAATATGATTATCCCCGAGTGCTATCTGAACGATGGGAATGAAGAGGAAAGGGTGAGAAAGGCGAATGCCGCCATGGTCGATTACATCGAAAACGGGGTTCTGGAAACCCTGAGCCCCGGTTTCCTCCTGGTTCATCGCTCCACTCCCCATACGGCGAGGAGGGAGGGTTTGGTATTGGCGCTCGATTTGGAGTCTTACGATTTCGCTGAAGATTCTCAGAGTGCCATAAGGCCCACCGAGGGCACAATCAGGGATCGACTGCCGCCCCGGATGGCCGTGAGGCGGGAGGCCCTGCTCGATCTGCCCCACATCCTTGTTCTGATAGACGATCCCGAACACAGGGTGATGCGGGCCGCCGAAGCTGCCGCTCTCGCCGCCGGAGGGAAGCTGTATGACTTCGATCTCATGCAAGGCGGTGGCCATATCCATGGGCGGCATCTGCCAGAGGCGGCGCTTGATTCTGTTGCCGCGGCCTTTGAATACCTGGCCGATCGATCTGATTTACTCTTTGCCGTGGGGGACGGCAATCACTCCCTCGCATCGGCCAGAGAGATCTGGCAAGAGAAGAAAAGAGCCGGTTTCCCGGAGCATCATCCCGCGCGTTATGCCCTGGTGGAGGTTGAGAACGTCCACGATGCCGGTCTTCACTTTCATCCCATCCACCGGGTTCTCTTCAATGTAGACGCGTCGGATTTGGCAGAGTATCTCAAGAGAGAACTGCAATTCGGCACTTCGGACGACGCGGGCGGCGGATGTTTTCTCATGGTGAAGCATGATGGAAATCAGACTTCCTGTTCCATACCGCTCACTCCGGGAAAACTGGTCGCGGAGCCTCTTCAGGCGGCCCTGGATGCCTACCTTGAGGCCCATCCCGATGCGGAAATCGACTACATTCACGGCGAGGACGCGGCCCGGGAACTCACTGGTGCCGCGCGTGATCGCCTGGGACTGATACTCCCCGAAATCAGAAAGAGCAGTTTTTTCCGACGAATCCGCGAGGTCGGGCCCTATCCCCGAAAAACCTTCAGCATCGGTGAGGCGGTGGAGAAACGCTATTACCTGGAGGCCCGAAAGCTGGGTTTCTGATTCCCGGGGGCAGACAGTCGCCGACCGGGCAGGATCGGTGTCTGGTTAAGCAGTAGCGACTACACATAAGTTGTAATAGCCAGTATTTGATCTGACACTCCATTCCAATTCACAGTTTTTCTGTCTGATCAAATCCGATCATTTTTTCTTTTGCCATATGAACCGAATCCAGAAATGTCTGCATGGGAGTTTTCCCATAGCAGTGTTTTCCGGAATGGGTACGTTCAGTATTGTACTCTTTCAACCACTGGTCAAGATCTTCTCGAAGCTCATCCGTTGTTGAGTATAGCTTTTTCCTGAAGGCTATAGCATAAAACTCATCCTGAATCGTCTTATGGAATCTCTCACATATTCCGTTTGTCTGGAGTGATTTCGTTTTTGTTGTCGTATGATCAATATTCTCCACAGCCAGATAAAGCTCATACTCATGATGCTCTCTCTTCCCGCAGTATTCTGTCCCTCTATCGGTGAGGATTCTCAGCATGGGAATATCATAAGACTCAAAGAAAGGGAGAACTCTATCATTAAGAGTATCGGCTGCGACAATGGCGTTTTTACGATCATAGAGCTTCGCGAAAGCCACTTTTGAATAGGTATCGATAAAGGTCTGCTGATATATGCGGCCGACACCTTTAATTGTGCCTACATAATAGGTATCCTGAGCCCCTAAATATCCAGGATGATGAGTTTCAATCTCACCATGAGCGACTTTTTCTTCTTTTGCCTTCTCAAGAGCCGCTATTTGATTATCAGTTAAAATGAAATTATCCTGAGCCGCTTTAGCCTCCAAAGCCTTCAAACGCTTTCTAAAAGTCTCAAGATCATTGCGAAGCCATACACTTCTCACACCACCTGGAGAGATGAAAATACCCTTTTTCCTTAATTCATTCGAGACTCTTTGCTGGCCGTATGCTGGTTTTTCTGCGGCAAAGGCGATAAGAGCATCTTCTGTTTCTTTTGATACACGATTTTTGGTATTGGGCTTTTTCCGACTGATTTCCTGAAGTGCGGCTTCTCCACCTGTTTCATAAAGGGTCTTAAAACGGTAAAAGCTATCTCTGGAGTATCCAAAGATTTTACAGGCCTGAGAGACATTGCCCAGCTGCTTAGCCAATTCAAGTATCCCGACTTTGTTTTTGATGATCTTTTCTTCTGTTGTCATGATTTCTCCTCCAAATAGTTTATCACTAAATTCTGAAGAAGTGTCAAATTAAGTCTTAACTATTACAAAAGTGGTCGGGGGCAAGTTGATCTACTGTATTGCGTAAGCAGAACTTGTCTCGTAGACAAACCGATGCGAGTTCACCCACACCGCCCAATCCCAGCGATTGAGCGATGCGATAGGCGGTTGGGACGGCATATTCACGTATAGGTACGACAGCGATGATGTCGCAACTGTCGCTGATTTCCTGAATAATGTCAACCGCCCCATGCGACTGCTGATACTCACCAGCAAAGTACTGAATACCCGACTCTTTCAGGTCATCATCAATCAGTGTTTCTTCCTCAATAATCAGTAGCTCTTCGTCCAATTTCAGGACGTTCATTATCTCGCTGATGTAGGTCTTATGATAACCCACACACAGTATGCGCTTCATAATTACTCCCTTATTGGTGCAAGCACTCTAGGCGTGACCCAGTCACCCACTTAGGGGCCCTTGTACCGGCCTGGTAACGTATAGAAACTTTCGCAAATTCAAATGCGATAATACCTGAAAATAAACCAATGACAAAAACACTTAAGCACCCACATTTATTGCATCTCAAGCGGTAGTATGGACGCTACCGCCCTTTTTCGAGATGCCTTCCACAAGACAGTCAAAGATGAGTTTCAGTGTAGCATTTCCGCGCATGGTGTATAATAACCTTTGATGAGCCTCAGATCGATCTGAGTGGTTCAGGAAGTACAAAGAGGAGCGGATGCGCAGTGGCCAAGTACTGCTATGGGAAGACTCCGATGCAGACGTTCAAAGACAGCACGCGCCTAGCAACGGAGAAAACGCTAGGCTGAGAGTGTCAGGTTAAGTGGCAGCTACTACGTTGTCACCCACGTTCATATCGAATCTAACTCAGCGTAGGTGGGGTATGTTCAATTTCGGTAAAAGCCTATCAGCCATATGAAGGAGCGCTTCTCCCTCTACGGTTTCTTGAGAAACCAGAAGTATTACGAACCCTTTCTCCTCCTGGCCTTTCTTGACCGGGGCCTGGATTACTTCATGATCGGCCTGCTCATCAGTTTTCGCCAAGTTTGGGTAAACCTCCTGGAAATTCCCTCAGGCTTCATTGCCGATAGCTTCGGCCGTCGGTTTTCCTTGATTGCCTCGTTCATCGCCTACATACTTTCCTTTATCATCTTCGCCCAGAGTGCTCCTGTATGGACACTTTTCATCGCCATGTTTCTGTTCGCCATCGGTGAGGCCTTTCGAACAGGCACACACAAGGCCATGATTTTCGCTTGGTTAGATGTCAACGGGCGTGCGGATGAAAAGATAGAGGTGTACGGTTACACTCGTTCCTGGAGTCAGATAGGCTCGGCGATTTCCTTGATTATCGCAACAGCGGCCGTATTGACGAGCGGTGGCTACCGTACCATGTTCTATTTGGCCATACCACCCTACCTGATAAATATCGTCAATCTTCTTGGCTATCCCTCATTCCTGGATAACCCCACTCCGCAAAAATTTAGCTTCAGACAGCTAGTCAGGCGGTTTTCCGACACCTTGGGCAGCGCATTGAAAAACCGATCCCTAAGGGCTCTCTTCCTCGAATCTATGATTGTGCGGGGCAATAGCATGCTTATCAAGGACTACCTCCAGCCCATGCTGAAAGAAGGAGCCCTGGTACTACCGCTTTTTCTCGCCTTGGCCGTGGAAAAGCGTTCGGCTTTGTTGATAGGGGCCGTGTATTTCATTCTCTATCTTGTTAGCGGGCTGGCCTCCCGGAATGCCCATCTGGTAGTGATGAGGCTGAAGGGAGAGAAAAAGACAACAAAAGCGCTCGTAGCCTTGAGCGCCGCGGCCTTCGTAATTGCCACGGCCTCGCTACTGATGAGACATATCATGCCGGCCGCACTGATGTTTACCCTGGTGGTGATATTGCAGAACATCTGGCGACCCATCCTCGTTAGCCGCATCGACGAGGCTTCAGACAGCAAGATGGGCGCGACTGTTATGTCTATTAATTCCCAGGTAGGATCGTTCTATGTGATGATTTGCGCTCCCCTACTCGGCCTTGCTGTGGATGCTCTGGGACTCATATCAGTAGCTGCGTTCGGGATCCTCACAAGCCTAGCGATTCTGATAAGAAAGCTCAATGTTGGCGGAGAACGCTAAGAGGCTTGAGTCTCCCAGCCCGCGAGGCCGGATAGGTACTGGCCAACAGGGATAACAGAAAAGTAGCAATGCCAATCAATGCCGTGAATTTCCATCGAAAGACTATGGGTATGTACTGAAGATAGTGCGCTTCGTCCAAGAGCTTGGGATCGGCACCCATACCAGGCAAGAAGCCCAGGACGAATTCGATCCCCCTTATGATTTCGTTGACAAACCTGGATACAAGAAGTCCGCCGCCCAATCCGGTAAGGGTTCCCACCACCGATGCCAGCATACCGGCCAGCAGGAAGGTGCTTGTAATATCACGGGGTGATGAACCTGTGCACTTGAGTATTCCGATTTCACGGCGGCGCTCGATGGTGAGCATGATGAGGGAAGTCGTCACGTTGAATACAGCCACGAGAATAATGAGGGTCATGATAAACAATAGAATGGCTCGCGTGCTCTCGAGGTTTCTCAGAATAGAGAAATTCAGTTCTCTCCAATCATACACAAACCAGCTCGGCGGTACAGATGAAATCACCGAATTCTTCGATTCCTTCATGCCTACAGAGAGATTGGAAAATAAACCGCCAATAAACGTTTGAGAGCTTTCGGGGGAGAGAATGGTCCAACCCCTGTCCAAGGGAATAAAGGCCCAGGTTCTATCCAAATCCTGATATCCACTCGTGAAAACGCCCCTCACCACAAACCGGGTCACCCGGGGGACAAAACGCCCATCGATGAGTTTTCGGGCTGTAAGCACCCGAATCTCATCACCGAGATGGGCGTTCAACCGCTTCGCTGCATCCCGGCCAAGCAGTATGGAATCAGGGGAATCCAGATGCCATTCACCACTGTCAAATTCGATGTAGTTAGCAAATTTTTCACTCAGCTGAGGAAGATTGAAGGGCACCGCACGGAGAGTTAATCCCTCACGTCCCTCTTCAAACCGGGCTAGGCCGAATCCCCGACGCTCCACCCAGGACGAAAGGACCTCCCCTGAGCCGCGTATAAGGCGGGCCGACTCATCCCATTCATCACGCTCGGGATATCCCCACGAATGAACCTGGAAATGGAACGTGAATGTCTCGCGATTCCGTCCGATGATACCATCAATCATGCCATCGGCTACATGATCGACGGTAACGAGGGGTATGAGCGAGAGAGCAATGCCCAGGGAAGCGCCCAGAAGAGGATGACCCTGGCGCTGCTCACGCCGCCGCCTGAAAAAAAGACGCTGGGCAACAAACAGAGCTCCTCTCATGATGGAACAAGCTGCCCTTCGCTCAGTTTCAGCCTCCGGTTTGCCCGGTCGGCCAGATCAGCGGCGTGGGTTACCAGTATCAGGGTCTTACCAGCCGCGGCAGTCAAATCGAAAAGCAGATCGGCCACCACGGCCTTATGTTCCTCATCGAGATTGCCGATGGGCTCATCGGCAAGAATCAACTTGGGACTGTTTATCAATGCCCTGGCCAGGGCAACCCGCTGCCTCTCCCCACCCGATAGCTGGGCGGGGAAATGAGCCGTGCGTTTTTCCAGCCCAACCTGCTTGAGCAACTCCTTCGCTATTTGGGCGACACGGCGCCGTGGGGTCCCGATCATCACCATGGGCAGCATGACATTTTCCAAGGCGGTGAAATCCTTCAGCAGATAGTGAAACTGGAAAATAAACCCCACGCCCTCTGAGCGGTACGCTGTTAAATTTTTCTCATCCAGTCGATCTACTTGAAAACCACAGGATTGAATTTCACCGGAATCCACCCGATCTAAGCCCCCAATAAGGTTTAGCAGCGTGCTCTTGCCACAACCCGATGCCCCGCTAACCACGATGCTCTCGCCCTCGCGGGCATGCAAAGAGACGTTGCGGAGTACCCTCAGCCTCTCGGAACCCGACTGATAGCTCTTGTAAACATTGCTTAGTGCGACTGTTATTTCATTCATCACGGGCGGCTCCAGCAAGATTGAGCGGTCTATTCACTTCGAAGCATCTCCGCGGGCTTCTGTAACGCGGCCTGCGAAGCGGCCCTGATTGATGAGAGAAATGAAATGAAGATGGCCAGCAGCAAGATGATGATGACATCGGAAATCATCACCTCGGATCGACGAAAAAAGGCATCCACCGAACTGGATGGAAGGGTGCCGAAGCCGAATCTGGCTGATAAGAGGTATTGCAATTCCCGTATGCTCATCAGTATGGTATCGACATTGGCGCCGATCGGAACTCCAAGCAGTACACCGACGGCGGCCCCGCCCCCACCGAAGGCAAGGCCCTGGCGGAGAAAGAGTAGGCGTATGCTCCCCGGTGTGGCTCCCACCGCCTTGAGTAGTGACAAATCTTCCGCCCTTTCGGTTGCCATGCGCCTGAGCGAATGATCGATGTTCACCGCAACAACGACGAAAATCAGGGCTAATAGGAGAAGCATCATCACTTTTTCTGTACGCAGCGCGCCGAAAAAGGATCGATTGAAGTCTCTCCAGGAGTTCATACTACCTCCTGTAGCCTCAATGTGAGGTCTAAGGTCGTCCATCACCAAACGATCGTCCTCCAGGCGATGAAGTTTGATACCGATTTCCACAGGGGCGGAACCAAAAAGCGCGTTGATGGTTTCGAGTGAAACAAAGGCGAGGGTGTTCTCGTATTCCCGGTAAACGCATCGAAACAGCCCTCTCACTCTCAACTCAATTTCAGCAGGGGCAAAACCACTGGATCCCAAATCCAGGGCAGTAATCCTATCTCCCGTCGAAACCCCGAGGCGTACGGCTAACTCCTCCCCCAATACGATACCCTCATGGGCAATATCGAAATGCCCCTCAGCAATCTCCAGCAGGCGGGCGAGAGCGGCATCGTCCTGATGAAGCGATTCGGGTACCCCTTTGAGCAGGGCCCCAATAGAATTCGATCGATTACCGTTGAGCATGGTTTGCCCCTCACGAAAGGGTATGGTGAGAGCGACACGGGAATCCGATTCCAAAAGGGAGATCATTCGCATCACATCTTCGGAGGAACTAGCCGATTCCCGATTGGCAGACCAGCGTAAATGATACGATCCAATCTCCAGTATACTCCGTATATACCCCTGTTGAAGGCCGTTCATTACCGAGAGAATAGTAATAAGGGTGGCCACACCCATCCCGATGAGAATCACCGACGAGACAAAAACCAATCGTCCACGGCCGCCCTGACGGCCCGTGAGAAATCTCCTCGAAACCCAACCTGTCCAACCGCCAACGAATTTCATGAACCAGCTTCCCGAACCCGAATAACCTCTCCGTCACGGAGAAATTCCTCACGAATCCGCACATCCTTATCCCAAAATATCCGCAGAACGGCCAGGCCATCTTGATACAGGGTTTCTGTGTGCGCAGTCGCTGAAGTGTACACCGTATCGCTGATGATTATCCCATCGACATGATGAGTTTCAGAATTCAATCGGTTTCCAACCCAGTTGAACGTTCGGACCGTCAGCTTCCCTGCCCCCTTCTCTTCCACCCGAATGAGGTTCCCACCCTGCCAGGTGTTTACGCGCAGCGAGGTAACTGAACCGGCCTGGATGGTGAACTCTTCCACAATCCGGCCTTCGGCATCAAAACGCGTGTGAATTGCCATGTCACCGACAAGTTGTCGCTTCTCCTTCAGCTCACCGTCCTCCCCGCGTATCCAGAGAGTCTCATCGCTTACGACTCCATCACTGAGAACCGTCTGATGCAATGGTCTGCCCTCGATGTCAAAATCGGTAATGAGCCAGTCCTTATCCGAACCTGAGAGCTGGCGCCGTTCCACGCCGTCGGGGCTTACAGCCATATCGATGGCCACATGAGGCGCCACGGATGGTTCCGCGTCAACGGTGGTAGTGATGCCTCGGGGATTCCCCTCTGTATCATAACTATATTCAGTTTTGAAGATCAGAACACCCTGATTATCGAATTCCTCTCGGGCCACCAGCTTCCCGTCATCCCGAAGAAACTGGGTCTCTGTCCGCCTCTCGCCATCGTAATACAGTGTGTGTATCTCCCGATTCCCCGCATGTTCGATGGATAACGACCATCCGGAATTCGCGGGACCGGGGCCCGAAATGGCTAACCCGGGGATGCCTCCTCCCGTCGTATAATACCAATCGACTGCCCCGGCTAAATGGCTGATAAGGAGAAAAAACAGTATCAGAACGGTATTAGTCATCACGCTCCATTCAGAAGATCATCAAGGTATGAGTCTGCGTCGAATGGTAGTAAGTCGTCCATTCCTTCTCCCCTGCCCAAAAAGGCGATAGGGAGATTCAATTTCCGACCAATCGTAGCGACAAGTCCGCCCCTGGCCGAGGAATCATATTTGGTCATCACAAGAGCATCGACACCAACAGCCTCATGAAAAGTTTCTGCCTGTCTAAGAGCATTCTGACCCGTAGTGGCATCAAGCACCAGGATTCTCCAATATCTCCCCCCCTCGCCTATTCGCTCCCTGATAACGCGATCCATCTTGGAAAGCTCCTTCACCAGATTCACCCGGTTATGCATACGGCCGGCACTGTCGACAATCACCACATCCGCATTACCGGCAAGGGCCGACGCAATCGCGTCAAAAATCACTGCGCCGGGGTCGGCGCCGTATTCCTGCTTTATCACTTTAGCACCGACGCGGCGCCCGTGTATTCCCAGCTGTTCGATAGCCGCGGCACGAAAGGTATCCGCGGCGGCTAGGTACACCTTCTCCGACCCTCCCTTGTTGAATCGATGAGCCATTTTCGCGATTGTGGTAGTCTTTCCCACGCCATTTACCCCAAGAACCAGGTACACCGTGAGCCTGCCGGGTATCGGACTGAGATTGACCGACTTCAAGGAGGGCCGCAGCATCTCCTTAAGGCTCTTTACCAAGGCATCGTGATTCCAGGCAGTGGTAACCAGGCGCTGTTTCCGGCGCAATTCGTCCACGAGACTGACCGCGGCCGCCGCGCCGAAGTCGGACTCGACAAGGAGATTCTCGACATCGTTGTAGAATCCCTTATCCTGAGGCGAGACAGTCGCGAAAAGGCTGCGGAGGCGACGTCCAAAATTTCTGACGGCCGCTTCAGAATATGCCTTTCCTCGTTTCCGCCTGCCAAACATGTCGTATCCTAAGTCAGGACCCGAGTATGTTGAAGCCCTTCGAACATACCCTATCATCGGCCCACAGAATCATGGAACAGGATAACACAACAACAAGGCAGGTGGTGGTAATACTGAAGGGTCCGTCAATTTGCCAAGTCCTCAGCCGCCTTGAGATATTTCGAGAGACGCAAGAGTACATTGACAAGCAGCCCCGCATTGACCGCGACACTCCCCCACATAAAACCGTTGCTGAGTTGGTAATTTCTCAGTGAACTTGCGATATCGTCCGCATCGGTGCTGCGCGAGTTCATGGCCGCGTAGTTCCTCGATACCCCTAAGAGAATCACCGTAGGGGCCATAGAGAACGAGAACAAGGCAATGGAGTTGTACAGTTTCTTCTTGCTTGTCGCCAGCTTCCCAACCGGATCGACAAGGGCATATTCCAGTGGAATGGAAAGGCGCTCAGTTTCAGGGTAAAGGGGCACAACCCTGGTTTCATAGGCGCTCTTCTCGATGGTGATGGGCATTACCTGCTCCGGTCTATCAATCGCTAAAGGCGTCCGGCCGAGCCATATGACGCCCAATCGAACTGACGCGCCTGAGGGAATACTGCGAATGATAACCTGTGCCTGATCGGTTTTCTCCAGTTTCACAGTGAGCGACTTGGACTCATTGGGCGCCAGTTGTTCCCGAAGGAACTGAGGCTGGTAGCCGGATGCCGTGATTTCCAGTTCGACAATACCGGGCTGAAGAGTCGCGTCGGACCAGAAGCCGATACCATGAGCCAAGCCGTTAACAGTGATGATCGCGTCGGAAGGTTCTGTAACAACGCTAAGAGAGCTCCATGAACGGCCGAGAATCACCTCTCTAGCGCTGGCCGCGGCTTCCATCGAAACGTCCTCAAACTCAGTCTCAAGAATGGCTCCTTCCCAGAGCACCATTTCCCCCTCCAGGGCGAAGGAAGAAATTTTCACGCCGAAGTACGCACCCACTCTGCCGATAGTGCCCGCTATCAGAACATTCAGATTCTCTTCCACCCGAAGGCTCTCAGGGGAAAATTCTCTGATTTCCCAGAATTCCTCGCCGCCGGGAGCCAATGGAAACATCACGGGAACTTCCTCGGGAACAATTACAGAGTCAGCCGGAAAGCGCCGCCAATAGTCCAATTGGCTAAGGGCATCGGCAATCTTGGACTCTATCGATCTTCTCTGAGCATCATCGGCGTCAAGGTCGAAGAAATGGGCATCCCTTTCTGCATGAAGACTTACAAGCTCCCTATACGATGAAAGAACCTTCTCTCTGTGAGCGTTTTCGGCTAGGATAATCCGCTCTGAGTCGGTGATATGATGCTCTTGAATATCGACAAGTTCATTCCGAATCAGCCGGGGCATCGCCAAGGAAAGCAAATCGGAGCCAGGGCCACTGGCATCAAAGAGAGCCACCCCAACACGCCACTCCTCTAATCCGGATTCCAAGACCGCGTTATCCGTCTCATTCGCCGCGTATATCGCTGGCGGAATCAAGGCGTACAGAATGAGCAGAAGCCGATGAGCGACTCTCATTCAGCTCAACCCCATACCATCAGAACGCCATTGGAGATAGGAATCGATGAAAGAGTCCAGATTGCCATCCATTACGGAAGCGATATTGCCTGTTTCGTATCGGGTGCGAAGATCCTTTACCATGGTGTAGGGATGAAAAACGTAGGACCGAATCTGACTGCCCCAGCCGATATCCTTCTTCTCCGCGGCCTTGGACGCTCGTTCCAGCTCCTGTTTCTGTCGATAATACTCATAAAGACGCGATTTGAGCACCTTCATGGCGGTAGTACGGTTCTTCAACTGACTCCGCTCATTCTGACATTGAACGACGATACCCGACTCGAAATGAGTCAGCCTAACCGCACTGGAAGTCTTGTTGACATGCTGACCGCCGGCGCCGGAGGCCCTATAGGTGTCCACGCGAATATCTTCGTTCCTCACTTCTACTTCAACATCATCATCAAATACGGGCGAAACATAAACCGAAGCGAACGAGGTATGCCTTCTGCCGGCCGAATCGAAGGGACTGATCCGCACGAGTCGATGTATCCCTCCCTCGCCCTTGAGCAGGCCGTGGGCATAGTCTCCCTCAACCTGGAGATCCACCGATTTGATACCGCCCTCGGCCTCCTGGATATCGAGCAGACTCATCGTGAAACCCTTCCGCTCAACCCAGCGTCCATACATGCGATAGAGCATGGCCGACCAATCACAGGATTCAGTTCCGCCCGCGCCGGAGTGAATAGTTAAGAAGGCCGAAGACGAATCTGTGGGCTCGCCCAGAAGCTGAAGAATTTTGAGTCTGTTATGGGTTTCAGAAACGGCCTTGAATGCCTGAACTACTTCGTCCTCCAGGCTCTCGTCTCCCTCCTCCTCAGCCAGCGCGAAAAGGGTTTGAGCATTCTCCAACTCAGATACAAGATCGGCCCAGGGCTCGTATCGAGCCTTCATCTTCTTGATATCGCTCATCACCTTCTCGGCGGCTTCCCGGTCATCCCAGAATCCGGGTCGGGCCGTACCCTCTTCCAGACGCCTAACACCCTCTTTCATACCGGAGGAGTCAAAGACGCCTCCACGTATCGAGAATTTCCCTTTCGAGATTCTTTATCATGAGGTTCAAGTCACCCAGCATGCCCCTACGATCTCCAGCGACAATCAAGGCCCCCCCATACCCAACGGAGAGTCGGGACGCTCAGCACCTTCCTCCACATTCCCTCAAGTACGACGACGGCAGTCTTACCCTAGCGAAACATCCTTCTCGACGTCAAGGGTTGAAAGCTCAATCACCCGGGGGTGAATTCGAAATGCCTCAAAAGCGGCTTGCAGAGTGTGTCTGAAACGGACGCAGTTCGCGTCGCCGCCTTTTGCGGAGAGTTCCAGTTCCAGGGCCATCCGCGACAAGCGCGGGGCACCGCAGGCCCCCGCGAAACCCCTGGCCTTATGCGACAGCCTCGACACCTCAGGCCAGTTCTCCCTTTCAAGGGCTGTATCGATATCGGCGAGTAATCCCGGGAAGTCCTCCAGGGTGAATCGTAGCACATCCCTCAGTATGCAATAATCGTTAGCGGATCCCGCCAGTGCCCCGGTCTCATTGAAATCCATCATTTGCTACCCGACCTCATTGTGTGGGCGTTTTTGAAGCGATTCCAGGCATTTTCCCTCTGCCTGATTTAATGCGATTGCCTCCTCCGGCTCGCAATACTCTGTTTCCCAACCACAGCGCTTCTGGAATTCGCGGGCCGATTCACAGGGACATCGGGTTTTCTCACAGACGGCTTCTCCAAGATTTCACTTCGCGGCAATCGGCTAACATAATCTCTATAGCGTTCATAACGACCGGACCATCTCAATGCCAGTCTCCTCATAGTATGCAGACGGTAAAAGGCCTCGTCAAACATGTGCTGCAAGGATAGGTGAAAAAGAACTTCGAGACTCTTGAATTGGATGACCCCCTTCTCGAAATAGCGGCTGTGTATTTTCCCGATCCTCTTCTCATCGAAGGTTTTCAATACCTCAGTGGAGTAATGGATAATCCCCTTAGAAACAAGCCGCGGCCTGGAGAGAAGATACGCGAGAATGGGGTGAGTGTTCCGTAAGTGATTCCGGATGCTCTTCCTGAACATTCCGATGCCTGGAAAGAGTATGTAATCCTCACGATTCCTTCCTCGGAGAATCTGATAAAACTTCTCCGTATAATATATCCTCAGTTCCCTTATCGCGGTGCCGTGAAGGGATTTTAAGAGGGGGTATATATTATCCATAAGGAGATAACAATCATCCACTATCACAAGCATCGGCGAGCCTGTCTTGCGGTCGGGTTCCGTGAAGCGGGATAGGAAGAAATCCCGGATATCCGGCCAGCTCTTCTCATAGGGAGCGAACTGATCATCGAATTCCCTACGGTTCAATATCAGTTTGCCGTTGCCGGCCATCTTTCCCAATACAGCATGCACCGCCCTTAACTTCTTCGTCTCCTCCTCACGGCGCCGTTCGGCCTCCTTCATTTCGTTGAGACTGACGGCATTCAAAATCTTAGCGGCAATGTATATCTCCACATCGAGATCGGACCTCTTGGCCATGAGATCCTCCTGATTCAGAATGATGAAATTGGTGAGTTCCTGCCAGAAATCATGCTCGCCCCCCGCGAGCCGCTGATCGAATTCGCGCTCAACTTCTCCCATCAAACTGGCTAAATTGCTCCTTATAGCGCCCACCGCGAGGCCGCTTCGAATCTTCATCCGGGATAAATCAATCAACAAGGAGATGCTCGATGGGGTAACAACAATCCTCCGGCCATCCAGATCGGGAAGAACGTAGATAACCAAATCGTTCAAACAGCTCTTGATGAAGGTCTGAGTAACCTCTACCAGGGCGAGGGGCTGAAGCATGCGGCGAGGCAAATCATCAAATTGACTGTCAATCCCATCGAGAGTGGGATACTCCTTCAGGCCGGACGCCCAGCATCTCTGCCAGCCGTTTTCGACAATCCAATACCAGAATCGTAGAGAATCCTGTTCGGCAAGGTTGATACGCTCCATGATGAGTTTCCCATCCCTTGCCGAGAGTGTAATAGTGCCGCTTCTGCCCTTCTCCAGGCCGGACATCAGCTGCCGGAGTGTGGGCTCCGCGTGAGAAAAATCACTGCCAACCTTGGTCAGAAATTTGCTGTAGGGGATATCGGTATCCCACATGTCACAGAGCCTATTGAACATCAGCTTCTCATCTTCGTCGAAATGCCCGAGCTGGGACAGGAATTCATTCCGTTCGGAAGGAGATTTATAGACATAAGAGGGAATTTCCGGCTGATTTTTCTCGCTCACATCATCCAACATCAACGTACCTTCTTCCTATCGTGATTCTTCCTCTTGTGACGGGCCTTCCACTTCGGGACAGCGTCGATGAGAGTGCGCAAAATCACCATGATACCGAGAAAAAACAGCAGTGAAACCAATGCCCTTTGCACATTACAATATTAGCTTCATTGCCCCATCAAAACAATCTCGATTTTATCCGCGCTGAGAAATGTTATGAGCTATGCGGCCCTTTTGAGTAATGAATTCCGATATTTGCTTTTTCCAACAG
>Ga0209049_1000096_pt1 | contig 17526 bp, 19 predicted proteins | sample WorMetulBAHAMAS2_FD_187398 | JGI IMG/M metagenome (GOLD analysis project Ga0209049, IMG submission 187398) | Marine gutless worms symbiont microbial communities from Max Planck institute for Marine Microbiology, Germany - Olavius ullae BAHAMAS.2... | ecosystem: Host-associated > Annelida >...
ATGTATTTCTGCGTGAAAATTTCCTCGCAGATTGCCTGTCGAAATACAAATTGACTTTTAGCGGCTACCGGCATGATCCCCCCCAATCTTGAAAAGCCCGAGAGTCTCGAGAGATAGATTGTGCACTACCTGTCAAGGGCATTTCAATAGGTTTCAGCAAAAAAACGCTATATATAATGGAAAATTCCCAGAAGTCCCGATAGAAACACTAGATCAACCCCTATTGAGTCTTTCTTGGGTTTTACAACACAGGCTCGGAGAATTCCCGATGAGAATGAGCTCTGCCGTTTGAGGAATAGGAGTCATTAAGGAAGTTACCCGGCCTTGAGTCTTTAGGGACGCTTCGGCGAGTATACGCTTCTCACAGCGCTTCTTACCGGCTAGAATGTTTCTTTTGGCTTATTTGAGGAGGATGAGATGTCACTCAACCCGATAATCGAGAAGCTCGGCCGCCGGTTGCGCCTGGCTCTGGTGGGGGGTGGTCCCGGGTCGTTCATCGGTCGCGTGCATCGCACTGCCGCCCGCATCGATGGACGTTATGAAATCGTCGCCGCCGCGCTTTCCTCTGATCCCACGCGCTCCCAGGAGGCCGGAAAGGAAATCGGCCTGAAATCGAAGAGAGCCTATCCTGACGTTTCAGCCATGCTGAGCGGCGAGGCAAACCGGCCCGATGGTGCCGATGTCGTCGCCATTATGACCCCCAACGATTCCCACCCGGCCTATTCCTTGGCGGCTCTGGATGCCGGCTTTCATGTTATCTGCGACAAACCCATCGCGAACAGTTCCGCCGAGGCACAGCTCATCGTTGACAAGGTGAAAGAGACCCACCTGGTTTTTTGCCTCACCCATAACTACTCCGGCTACCCCCTAATCCGCCAGGCCAAAGCCATGGTGGAAAAGGGAGAGATTGGCGATCTTCGCCTGGTTCAAGTGGAGTATGTGCAGGGAGGAAGAGCCGACGAAAGTGTCAAAGACGATCCGAAAGCCCAACGCGGATGGAAATACGATCGGGCCATCAGCGGTCCCTCCCTGGTGTTGGGAGATATCGGTACCCATGCCCACCACCTACTGCGATTCCTTACCGGGAGGGAAATCACCGCGCTGTCCGCCGATCTAGGAGCCATCGTGCCCGGGCGGGTAGTTCATGACTTCGCCGGCATCCTGCTGCGACTCGAAGGCGGCGCCCGAGGGATATTCTGGGTTACGCAGGCCGCCGCGGGCATAGAAAACAGCCTGAAAATCCGCGTATCCGGCAATAGGGGCTCCTTGGAGTGGTGGCAGGAAATTCCTCAACGTCTTCTCTACTTTCCCCTGGAACAACCCGCCCAGATTCGCAGCCCCAAGGGGCCGGGTACCCACTTCGAATCCGCCCGTGTCTGCCGCCTCGCGGCAGGTCATCCCGAAGGATTCCCAGAAGGCTTCGCCAACATCTATTCGGACGCGGCCGAAGCCATCGCCGCTCGTATCAGCGCCACAGAGCCGGATCCGCTTGCCATGGGATTCCCCAACGCCGAAGACGGACTGGCCGGAATGCGTTTCATCGACGCGGCCCTGAAATCATCCGGGACCGACGAGAAATGGGTCGCTCTTCAGTCATGAAGAAAACGATTATCGGCATCATCGCCGTTTTTTTAGGCCTTGGAAGCACAGTTCAGGCAAGTGGTGAAACCAGCGACCTGAGATCAAGCGCCTTGGGTTCTCCAGACCCCATTATAAGGGTTCACTCCGAAAAGCAGTCATTCGCCGTTATCCCCATTATCCAAGGGTTGAACTTCCCCTGGAGCCTGGCCTTTCTTCCCGATGAAGCGGGCTATCTGATTACCCAGAGAAGCGGCAAACTCCTACTCATTCGAAACGGGCATTCAACAGAGGTTTCAGGCGCCCCCGAAGCCGCCGCCGTCGGCCAGGGTGGTCTTCTCGATTTGGCGCTCTCCCCCGAATTCATCGACGACCACCTGGTGTATATGAGCTTCGCCGAGGAAAAAAACGGCCTTTACGGCACGGCCATCGCTCGGGGCAAACTGTCTATACCGCCCGCGAATGGAAAACCCCATCTTGAAGACCTCGAAATAATATACCGGGCCCTGCCTAAGAGTAGAACGATTCAGCACTTCGGTTCCCGTCTCATCTTCGATGAGCGGGGCTACTTGTATGTCACCTTAGGCGATAGAGGCAAGATGAGCCGGGCTCAGGACATCGCCGATCCCTACGGCAGCGTCCTCAGGCTGAACAGCGACGGCACAATCCCCCCGGACAATCCCTTCGCCTCCGATGGAATATCACCCGGGGCTGGCGACGGCGCGATCTGGAGTTACGGCCACAGAAACGCTCAAGGCCTGGCCGGACATCCGCTGAGCGGGGATATCTGGCTTCATGAACACGGGCCCAAGGGTGGGGATGAGCTGAACATCGTTATAAGGGGTGCCAACTACGGCTGGCCGAAAGTCACCTATGGAGTCAACTACGACGGCAGTATCATTTCGACCCAAACCACCGCTCGGGGAATCGAAAACCCCATCACCTATTGGGTTCCCTCCATTGCCCCCTCCGGACTCACCTTCTATCAGGGCGAGCCCTTCTCCAATTGGCAGGGCGATATCTTCCTCGGCGCCCTGGCAGGCCGGCATCTGAGGCGTCTGGAGCTTCAAGGAAATCAGGTTGTGCATCAGGAAGTGCTGTTGCTGAGCCAACTCGGAAGAATTCGGGATGTTAGAAGCGGACCCGATGGGCTGCTCTACCTACTGACCGACGACGCGAAAGGAGGACTCTATCAGCTAAGACCCTTGGATGCCATCGAGTAGGAGTCTCTTTTAGCCGCCGAGGGTTTTTTCCATGGCATGCCAGGGCAAGGTGGCGCATTTAACCCTCATGGGAAACTGTCTGAGGCCGCCGAATACGGCCAGATCGCCCCATTCCTCGGGGACTCTCTCACCATCCTCCCCCCTGAGTATTCTCAGGAAGGTCTGTATGAAGCTTCTCGCTTCGCTCGGAGTTTTTCCGATGAGTCTTTCACTCATCAGAGAAGCGGAAGCCGTACTAATGGCGCATCCATGGCCGTCAAACAGAAGGGAGCGAATACGCCCGTTCTCCCCGGTCACTACCTCCAGTTTCACCGTGTCGCCGCAGGAAGGATTCTCGTGGAGGCTCTGGTCGCTCACATGGGATAGGTCGGCCTTGTTTCGTGGTGACCTGTAATGATCGAGGATGATTTCCATGTACAGATCGTCTAGCTCGCCCGCCCGTGTCATCTGAAGTATTCCTTGGCTTCGCGAATGGCCTTTGCGAGTTTGTCAATATCCGACAGGCTGTTGTAAGGGGCGAGAGACGCGCGGGCGGTTGAGGGAACGCCCATCAGCCGCATGGCGGGCTGGGCACAGTGGTGGCCGGACCGTATGGCTATGCCGGATTTGTCGAGGTATTGGGCAATGTCATGACTGTGTATCCCTTTCAGATTGAACGAGAAGATAGCGCGGCGGCGATGGGGATCGGCCGGTCCGTAGAGAGTGAGATCTTCGATGGCACCGAGCTGTTCGTGGGCATGGAGCCCCAGCCGATACTCTCTGGCCTCCAGGCGTTCGATTCCCGTTTCCCTCATCCATCGCAAACCGGCAGCCAGGCCGATGGCGGCGGCCACATCGGGGGTTCCCGCTTCAAATTTATACGGCAGCTCATTCCAGGTGGTCTTTTCGGGTTTCACCATGGCGATCATCTCACCCCCACTCTGCCATGGGGGCATTTTTTCGAGCCATTCTTCCCTGCCCCAGAGAACCCCCGATCCCATGGGTCCGTAGACCTTATGTCCGCTAAAAGCCAGGAAGTCCGCTCCGGTGGCCTGAGCGTCGATGGGAAGATGGGGCAGGGACTGCGCGGCGTCTAATACCAAGGGGATGTTCCGTTCCCGACACCACTTGGAGATGGCCCTGATAGGGTGAATGGTACCGAAGGCATTGGATACGTGAGCCAGCGCGACTATTCTAACCTTCTCAGAACGCCCATCCTGATCAATACGATCGAGGAAATTCATATCCAGGCTGCCGTCCTTCAGTGCGGGTATCAGAAGCAGATCGGCGCCCTTTCTCAAGGCGGCCTGTTGCCAGGGAACGAAGTTGGCGTGATGCTCCAGTGCGCCGACAAGTATGGCCTCCCCCTGTTTCACGAGTATTTCGGGAAGCGACCAGGATAGGAGATTGATACTCTCTGTCGTGCCCCGGGTGAAGATGACTTCTCTGGGAGAGGATGCATGGAGAAATTTCGCTACGCTGCGCCTGGCATTTTCGAGGGCGAGGGTGGAACGCTCGGCCAACGCGTATAAGGCCCGGTGGACATTGGCATTGTCCTCTCGGTAATACCGATCGATGGCGCTTAGAACAGCCTCGGGTTTCTGACTGGTGGCCGCGCTATCGAGATACACCAAATCCGGATTGGCAACCAGAAGGGGAAACTCATCACGAATTTCGTCTCCCAAGGCCCCTCGCGGGTCGTTGAGCGTCTTGGCGTAAGCATCGGCGGCGTGGGCATCAGTGGTCATCCCTATCATCCCTTTCATGCAAAATCCGGCAACTCAATCCAGACCTCATCACCCCGCCGTTGGGCCGGAAAGGCAGGCACATCATCGGTGGCCGGCAATCCTCTCACCTCTCCACTTCGACAGTCGAAGGAAGAGCCGTGTTTCTCGCAATATACCCGATCGTCCCACACCTCCCCCTCAGAAAGCTTGGAATACTCATGAGAGCAGGTATCATCGAGGGCACCCCATCCCTCGCTGAGGCAGAACAGCACGAGGCTATATCCTTCGACATCCACAGCGAGGGATTTCTGATCAGGCGGCAGTTTCTGAAAATCCGCTACGGCGGCTGCCTTCACCCATCTTCCCATAGCGGCATCCTAGGCGCCGTTCAGGACCTGCTCGAGATCGTCGTGCAGGATTCCTGAAACAGTCTCAGGGGCGCCCGCGAGTGCTTCGCCGATAAACCCGCGAATGAGTTCTCTCGCCGCCTCTTCGGGAGAATATCCACGGCTTTGAAGATAGAAGAGCTGAGTCGGATCGAGTCTTCCGCTTGTTGAGCCATGACTGCATTTCACATCGTCGGTGAGTATGTTGAGCTGGGGCAGGGAATCCGCGCGCGCGTCGTCGCCGAGAATCAGGTTTCTATTGGAGAGGTAGGCGTCCGTTTTCTCGGCGTGAGGAGACACCTCGATGAGTCCCTGAAAGATTGTTCGACCGCCGCTTCTCACGGCACCCTTGTAGAGAGCGTCGGAAGTGGTTCGCGGTGAACGATGTTCCTGAACGGTGGCGATGTCGATATGACGATTCTCATTAGCCACATAGATGCCCTTGAGTTGGGCCCTGGCCCCACCCGCGTTCAGTATCACCCGCGTTCTGCTCTTAAGAACACGACTGCCAAGATGAGATTCCCTAAACGTCAATCGGGCATCTTCATTTACGTTGACGCGACTGTGCAAAAATGTATTGACACGAACGCCGAGATTCTGCCTGAGCGTGAAATCCAAGTTCGCGTTACTGCCGATCGACGCGGTGAATCCGGCGTTTACCAGGGGCTCTGATTCGCCATCCGGCGCGCCTTCGATAGACCAAATAAGATTCAATGAGGCATTTCCTTCCACCCGAACGTGAAGATGAGCGGCACTGTAGGTGAACGAAGCGGGAATGGGGGTTTCCCTTCGTGTCAGGCGTTCCTCGATGATGATCGGCTTATCGATATCCGTGTTTCCACGAAGGTGGATTAGCAGGGTTCCGGGGAAGCTCCGCCAATGCCAAGCGGTGATTCGATCCGGCGACGCGTCCATTTCATCGCGGCCCGAAGCCGCCAGGAACGATGGCTGCCGGCTAGGCGTAATCCATTCTATGCTCAGAGCATCCCTGGAAGCCGACTGGGACATGGCGATGGGAATGCCGTTTTCGGTAGTCACGCGCGCGGCATGGGAAAGCGATGCCGAGTGTTCGACGCCCTGCGGAAAGACTGTGGCGCCTTCCGGCATGGGCTGATTAGCGAGGTAATCGAGATGGCCCTTGGGCAATAGCTGGGATAAATTGGTACGCCGCCAGGCTTCCATTGTAGTGTCCGGCCATTCCAATCGCGCGAACAGCTTATCGGCGTGCTCAGTGATGCTCATCCGACACTGCCTTCCATTTCCAGTTCAATCAGACGATTGAGTTCCACCGCGTACTCCATGGGTAATTGCTTTACCAGGGGATCGAGGAATCCGTTTACAATCATCATCGACGCTTCCTGTTCATCGATTCCCCGCGTCATGAGATAGAACAGCTGTTCTTCGCTGATGCGGCTCACACGGGCCTCATGTTCGATACTGACATCCTCTGATTCAATTTCCATATAGGGGAAGGTCTTGCTAATAGATTTATCGTCCAGGATGAGAGCATCACAAACAACATGGCTCTTCACGTCGTGTAAATCACCGGTAACCTTTATCAGTCCTCGGTATGTGGCAGTGCCCCCGCCCTTGCTGATGGACTTGCTGGTTATAAGGCCGGTGGTATGTGAGGCATGGTGAACAATCTTTCCCCCCGCGTCCTGCTCCTGTCCCCTGCCCGCGAAGGCGATGGAGAGGACTTCCCCATGGGCATGCTCGCCCATCAGCCAGACAGAGGGGTATTTCATCGTGCGCTTGGAACCGATGTTCCCATCCACCCATTCCACGGTGGCTCCTTCCTTGGCGAGCGCTCGTTTTGTTACCAGGTTGTAAACATCCCCCGACCAGTTCTGAATCGTGGAATAACGCACGCGGGCACCCTTCTCGGCGACAATTTCGACCACCGCGCTGTGGAGGGAGTCAGTGGTATAGACCGGCGCCGTGCAGCCTTCGATGTAATGCACGAAGCTGCCCTCATCGGCGATGATGAGCGTGCGCTCGAACTGCCCGAAGTTTTCAGAGTTTATCCTGAAATAGGCCTGAAGCGGCACTTCCACCCTGGTATTCGGTGGGACATAGATGAAACTTCCCCCGGACCATACCGCCGTGTTCAACGCGGCGAATTTGTTATCGTTCAATGGAATGATGCTGCCAAAATACTCCCTGACAATATCCGGGTGCTCCCTTACCGCCTGTTCGGGACTGAGAAACAGCACACCCTGCTCTTCGAGTTCTTTGTGAATGGAATGATACACCACCTCCGAATCATACTGGGCGCCGACACCGGCAAGGAAATTCTTCTCCGCTTCGGGCAGCCCCAATCGGTCATAGGTTTCGAGGATGTCCTTGGGGAGATCTTTCCAGGATTTCACCAAATTCTGAGACGGCTTGGCGTAGTAATAGATATCGTCGAAATCGATATCGCCGATATCGGCACCCCAGTTCGGCATGGGTTTCCGGCGAAAGGCCCTGAGCGCTCTCAGCCGTGTTTCCAGCATCCATTCGGGTTCCTGCTTCTGGATGCTGATGGCCCGCACTATGTCCTCACTCAGGCCCTTCGCGGGTTTGAAAACAGACTTGTCGGGGAAGGAGAATCCATACTGATAGTCCGCGAGGCCGGATACCGGAGCCTTTTCAACACTCATGCGTTCGCCTCGACCTTCTGGGTATCCCTCGTACCATTCGCAGCGGCACTTTCTTTCACCCAATCATATCCTCTCGCCTCCAGTTCCTTCACAATATCCAATCCACCGGAGAGCACAATGCTGCCATCCACCATCACATGAGTCTTGTCCGGCCTCACATAATCGAGAATGCGCTGATAATGAGTGATTATGAGAGCGGCGAAGCCCTTACCACGCATTTCATTCACCCCCTTGGCCACAATCCGCAACGCGTCGATGTCCAACCCCGAGTCCGTTTCATCCAGGATCGCGAAATCGGGTTTCAGCATCAGCATCTGGAGAATTTCCATGCGTTTCTTCTCGCCGCCTGAAAAACCCTCATTCAGATAGCGGTTGATGAATTTCTGATCGATATCCATGAAGTCCATGGTCTCACGGAGCTCCTTGATGTAGCGAGTGACATCGAAGCATCCCTCTTCACCACGCCTGAGTTCCACAGCTCTCTTGAGGAATTTACCCACCGTGATGCCGGGCACCTCCACCGGGTACTGAAATGCCAGAAACAGCCCCGCCCTGGCGCGTTCATAGGCCTCCATCTCGGCTAAATTGATATCGCCCATGAAAACATCCCCCCCTGTAATGGCATACAGGGGATGACCGGCCAATAGATTGGCCAGGGTGCTTTTACCCGAGCCGTTGGGTCCCATCAACGCGTGAATCTCCCCATCGGGAACCTCCAGGGTGATATCTTTCAATATGGGCTTATCGGGCAGTCCAGCCTTCAGATGGCTGATTTTCAAATTCATATAGTTTTCCTTGTTATTGACCCTTGTTTTAGTTTCATATCGCTTTGCTTTTTGTTGTTTTTCGCTTTTGTTTTCCTATCGTTTCCTTCCGCTCCTGAGTCAAATCGAGAAGCCCAACAATAGCCGGGCATTCTCACTCATCATGTTCTGGTCCCAGGGTGGACTCCAGACAATCCGCGCGCGAACATCCACCACATCGGTCTGCGCGCGAATCTTGGATACAATATCGGACGCGATCATGTCACCCAGCGGGCAGCCGGGGTATGTCAGGGTGAAATCCACCTCGGCAATATTGCCCTCGACTACCTGAGTGCGATATACCAAACCCAAATCGACGATGTTCATATTCAGCTCCGGGTCGATAACATCGTACAACGCGTCTTTGACATCCTGATCTACGGCCATACATCCTCCCCACTCGGTTTCATGCCGGATGGTTCCATCGGCTATCTTCGTTCGGCCGATAGCTCCGCGTGAGCGAATTCATCGAGAGTCGTGCTCTTCACGAATCTCACCCACCTGTCCTGAAAAATCTGGATGAGGGGCCTGATCGTGCACCCACAATCCAGTTGGGCGCAACTACCATCGTCGGTGAGGCAATCGGCAATACGCTCCTCCCCCCGAACCGCTTGGATAATCCAGCCCAGATGCACCTGCTGGGAATCCTCCGCGAGCCGGTAGCCCCCACCGAATCCCTGCACCGCTTCCAGCAGCCCCCCGGCACTGAGCTTCTGAAGTATCCTCGCCAGCAGCTTGTAGGGCATGGCATACTTCTTCGAGAGTTCTCGGGCGGTGAGCAAGGCATTACCCTGCTGCCGAGTCATCTCCACTAAGGCAATGAGGGCATATTCCATGTCCTTGTTGAATCGAAACATCAATTCCCCATTAATACTACTTTTTTAGTAGTGTTAGTATGTATCGCTGCCTACAAAAAAGTCAATAGCCGATTCAGAAAAAATCGTTTATTGCGGGAACGGTGAAGTTCACTGTACTATAGTAGAATAATGAAGACTTCAGTCCTTCACCTCATCATCGGCATCCTGCTGATAGCGGCTATAGATGGGTTTGGAGAGCAGATAACCCTCGGTTTCGTGGGGGACATCATGGTGCACAACACCCAACTGCGCCGCGCGTGGAAGGGTCAGGACACGCATGGAAGGGATGGGGCTACGATTTCAATCCCGCCTTTGAGTGGTTTACCAGCTATCTGGAAGCACCCGATCTCACGATTGGAAATCTGGAAACGACTTTCGGAGGGCCGAATTCAGCACTCGTCACTCATCCAGAATACGCGTTCCGGGAATATCAGGCCTATCCCACATTCACCACTCCCGATGAGTTGGCTTTCGCCCTGAAAAACGCCGGGTTTGACATCCTGGGCACAGCGAACAATCATTGCATGGACTCCAACCTTGAGGGTGCCGCCCGAACATTGCGGGTTTTGGAATCGACGGGGCTCATGGCAACCGGAACCTCCGTGCGCCACTCGCCCAAACCGTGGCGGGGCGAGGTAGGCGGTTTCAATCTGAGTATGACCGCCTGGACAGAATCGCTAAACGGCCTGGTATCTCCGAGAGGAATGCAAACCATCAACGCATTCAGCGTCCATGGCAAGAACGAGCGTCTAGAGGAGATGCTGCGGGAACTCAGAGATGAAGCGGCGCGCGACCCGGATCTGTTAATCCTACTCATCCACTGGGGTCAGGAATACCTCGCCGAACCGAATCAACATCAGAAGGAACTGGCGGATCTGGTCATCGAGGCCGGGGTGGATATCATTATCGGGTCTCATCCCCATGTCCTCCAGCCCATCGAGAGGAGGGTTGTTGAGGATGATGGGAGTGAGAGAGAGGTATTCATCGCCTGGTCGTTGGGGAATTTCATCTCCTCTCAGCGCCACGCAGGAAGTGGACGTGAATGGGTAGATGGTTCGGCCATGCTGAATCTCGATATCAGACGGGACGCGAAGGGCAGGGCCCGGGTCGCCGGTCTGTCAATCGTGCCGCTCTATGTTCATTGGAACGATGAACACATCAGGGTTCTCGCGGTATCGGATGGGTTGAGTAGCAATGCCGTCGCCCGATACGGCCTGTCAGAATACGATTTGAGGCGACTGATGGCCCTGGAGCGATTTGTTCCCGCTCAGATGACACGGTACCTTGGCTCAACGGCCGCGCGGAAGGACGGCGAGGTTTGGAGAATTCAGTTTCCTTAAGGGAGTCATAACGCCTCTAGCCGCCTGTGGACGACAATGCTCGGCGGGGATCGGAAACCGATTTAATCGCGACGCTGATAAGACTGGTCCAGAACTCTGGGCGAGGCAGGGTGAAAAGAAATTTCATCAAATCGCCCATATCGTCTTTCAGTTCAATGGATATCATTGTGCGATGAAGCGGACGTCCGCGGAATTCGCCGACAACAGACCAGCCGATGAGCCTTTCCCACGGCATTTCTACAATCAAGGGCCTGACGATGCTCGCGCCGATAAACACCAGCGCGTCGGCGGTGGGAAAGATGGCGCCGCTACACGCCCTCAGCCTGCCGATATCGGTTGATCCACCACGAAAAACGACGCTGTAATCCAAGTTGTCCGGTCTCACGCCATTTGTGTAGCGTCGAACACGGCTGAGGATCTGATAGCGATAGAGCGCGAACAGCGCGAGAACAGCCACAACCAGGATGAAGGCCATGAGGATACTGATGGTCGGATCGCTGTTTATCATTCCCTTCGCCGCCGTTCATTGTCCCGTATCAGCAGCAGATTGAGCACGAATACGCCCAGACCCAAGCCGATGAGAAGCCATAAATCGTACGCGGGCTGGCGGATGATATGGCGCTGCAACCCCGTCGGACTGCCATAATTGAAAATCACGTAAAAAAGAACAATCAGCAGGATTATCATGCTGATGATGATGACATTTCTCGGCACAGGCTAATCTCCTAACATGAAAACTACCGGAAACCATCCAATCATCAATACTCGAGGGCACCGGTGGGTGCCCTCAAGATGTTTGTGGCTAAGACTACAGCTTGGCCCACTCGGCCTCGGCTTTTGCCCAGGCATCCTCGGAGGCTTCAGTCTTCCAATGATCCAAACCGCGTTCCTGGCTCGTGGCACCGGGCAGCAGGTTGTCCAGAATCATGGTGACGATGGCCGTTACGGCCATGCCCGAGGACATGATAGCCCAGAGAATATCGCCAAGAACTTTGGCCACCGGGCCGGTAAAGGGCATGGGAGCTACACTAGCCCAGGCCGGAACGGATAAACCGACGAACAAACCGATGCCAACGATGAACAGATTTCGGGAGTTGTTCATGTTGACAAACTGGAGATTCGAGAGACCCACTGCCGCGATGAGACCGAACATACCGACAAACATGGCACCGACCACCGGCCGTGGCAGGGTGGCCAAAGTAGCGCCGAATTTGCCAAATATGGGGAGAATGAGCATGACACAGGCGCCCATGATGATAACGCGACGACTCGCCACGCGGGTGAGACCGATGGAACCGATGTTCTCCGAGTAGCTGGTAGTACCATTACCGGTCTGGAAGATTGACGCGATCAGGCAGCCGAGACCTTCGGCGCCAAGGCCCTTAGAAATCATGCGCGCGGTGGGCACCGGCGCCTCAGCGATACGCGCGCAGGAATGATAGTCACCAATGGATTCGATCATGGAGGCCAGGAAACCGGCGAGCATACCGATACTACCGGCCAGGGTGATGCTGGTAAGCTCTGGGAAACCCCATTTGAAGGGCAGCGCCGGCCGGACGCTGATCCAGGGGGCATTGGCGATCAGCTCACTCTGTCCGGTCACATTGGCAGGGTTGCCTATTGGAATCCAACCGGTAGCAGTGCCGATGACGGCCGCGAGCCAACCGGTGAGAACGGCAAGAAGTACCGGGAAGAGCATGAACAGCTTGCTCTTTCGCCCGAACACCTGGGAATAGAGTATCAGGGAGAGAAGAGTAATACCCGAGGCAGCCCAGTTCTCGGCCATCCAGGGGGCGCCGATACCGAACAGGGCGAGCCCGATCATGGCAATGGTGGGGGCGATGACGATGGGGCTGAAGAGCTTCTGGAGCAGGCCGAATAGACCAATATAGCCGAAGACAATCTCAAAGAGCGAACCGAACATAACGGCGGCGCAAATCTGCTGGATGGCCACCTGCCAACCGAGATTCTGAGCGGCAACCATACCGGCAATGGCGAACATGGGTGGGAGGAAAGAGAACGTCCCACCTTGAACGATGGGAAGCCTGTTGCCGAGTGGGGACTGCTGAATAAGGGTGGTGATTCCAGAAACAAAAAACATGGTTGAAATCAACAGGGCCTTCTCCTCAACAGGCATACCGATCGCATCGGCGATAACGAAGGGAATGATAATCGTCGCGCCGAACATCGTGAGATACTGCTGAATCCCCAAGAAAATCGACAAGAGCCATGGGGGTTTGCTTCCGATCGAATACACAACCCAACCCTGGGTAGGCTTTGCAGCTTCTGACATTTAATTCTCCTTTGAAACGGTGGATTTAGTGCCTGATTGAACAGCGCACACGCCTACCTTGCTCAGGAACACGATACGCGCCGCTCAGGATAGGGATTATACACCCAATGTCGAAATCAATGCAAACCCTTTCGGACATCGCCGGCATTTTCAGAGGAGAGCGAAACTGCCTTTAAGGTACACCTCGTGGCGGCTTTGGGGAGAAGATGAAAGACAACTGTTGAAACAGAACCTGATATGATGAGGTGTATACAAACGAGACTGGCCATTTGTAGACAGATCAGACCGGATTCTACCGAGAACCCCCCGGTTTCACCATTTCCCGCAGAAACCATGCATGCAGGCGGTCATCGCCGCTCAGTTCAGGATGGAAGCTTCCACCGAGTATATTCTCCTGCCGGATGAGCACCGGAACTCCCTCAAAGCGGCAGAGAACTCGCAGATCATCTCCCACACTCTCGGGGAGAATTTGCGGTGCCCTGATGAAGATTCCATTGAACGGCGGCGATCGAAATTCAGGAGCACCGTGAATTTCAATCGCCAGTGCCGCCTCGAAGCTTTCGATCTGCCGGCCGTAGGCATTGCGTGCGACACTGAGGTGTAGACCGCCGATGCGCGGCATGTCATCCCAGTGTACAAGGTGGTCTGCCAGATGGATAAGACCCGCGCAGGTGCCGAATACCGGAAGCCGAGCGGCAATGAGGGCTCTGATGGGATCGATGAGTCCCCATCGTACCAGCATCCTGCTGATTGTGGTGCTCTCACCGCCGGGCAGAATCAAGGCATCCAGCCCATGGAGGTCGGCAGGTTCCCGAATTTCCACCCCCACGGCTCCCAAGCTTCGGAGCATCTCGATGTGTTTGGCAAAGGCGCCTTGCAATGCCAGAACGCCGACATGAGTACTCATCGAAAACGCGAAATCGCAGTACGAATGTCACCAACCCCGAGTGGCCAGACGCTCGCGCTCACCCAGATCGCCGCAGTTGATACCCACCATCGGCTCTCCTAGGTTTTCAGAGATAATCGCCAGCTTGGCCGCGTCGTCGAAATGGGTTACCGCCTCGACAATGGCCTTGGCCCGCCGTGCCGGATCGCCCGACTTAAAAATGCCCGACCCAACGAAGACAGACTCCGCGCCCAGATGCATCATCAGGGCGGCATCGGCAGGTGTCGCCACACCGCCTGCCGAGAAGTTGGGAACCGGTAGCTTGCCGGTACGGGCCACCTCTTCTACGAGATCGTATGGGGCGCCCATATCCTTGGCGGCACTCATCAACTGATCGGTGGGCATCACCTTAAGACTTCGGATGCCGTCCATCAGGGCGCGCATGTGCCGCACCGCCTCGATAACATCTCCCGTACCCGCCTCGCCCTTGGTACGAATCATCGCCGCGCCCTCGCCGACGCGGCGCAGTGCCTCACCCAGGTTGCGGCAGCCGCATACAAAAGGAACCTTGAAGTGCGCCTTATCCACATGATAGCGATCGTCAGCGGGGGAAAGCACCTCACTCTCATCGATGAAATCCACCTCAAGGGCCTCGATAATCCTCGCCTCCATGAAATGCCCAATCCGACACTTGGCCATCACCGGAATACTCACAGCATCCTGAATACCCTTAATCATCTTGGGATCGGACATGCGGGACACCCCGCCATCGGCACGAATATCCGCCGGAACTCGTTCGAGCGCCATAACAGCCGCCGCCCCCGCGTCTTCCGCGATTTTTGCCTGGTCGGGGGTAACAACATCCATAATAACCCCGCCTTTGAGCATCTCGGCCAGACCAATCTTCGTTTTCCAGGTGGAACTTTGTCGCTCAGACCAGGTTTTTAACTCACTCATTGTTATTGCTCCTTATTCGGGTATGTGATCGTTTCAAGTGAAAGCCAGATGCGTCAATCCAGGAAGGAAGCCTATGAAATCCTATATGTGTATGGGGACACTGTCAAGAATCACAAGAGCGTCCGCGCGTAGAGTATCAGCGCTACCGCCACAAGCGCGAAAGCAATGCCCCGCAGTAGGCCGAAGGGCTCGGCATAGACAAAAATCCCCAAAAGCAGCATCAGCGTAGGAGTCAGAAACTGCAGAAATCCCATCGCGCTTAAGGGAATGCGCCGGGCACCCACACCGAAGAGCCAGAGGGGAGCAAAGGTAACCCCTCCCGCCATGAGCAGCATGCTTGTCGTCATGAAACCGTAGCCCCACAGATGCAAATCGCCCATGACGCTCAGATACACCAGGTAAGCGATAGCGAAGGGACTAAGGAGAGCCGTTTCCCAGGCCAATATCTCTATGTTGTCCATCTCACTGGGCATGTGCTTCACCACCACACCGTAGAAACCAAAGAGGAAAGCCAATGAAACGCTCACCCAGGGGAAAGTACCCGCTTCCAGGGTTAGAAGAGCGACGCCTCCGAAGGCTAGGAAGATTGCTATGTAGTGTATCCTGGTGAGTTTTTCCGAGAAAAACACCAGCCCTAGTAGCACATTCACCAGCGGATTGATGTAATAGCCCAAACTGGCCTCCAGAATTCTTTCAACCGAGACGGCCCAGGTATAGAGTCCCCAATTCCCCATAATGAGCAGGGCGGCAGCGAAGAGCAGCGCGAGTGTGCGCGGCGTGAGAAGCTCGATTCTCATCATCCGGCGACGCAGGAAAACAAAGAACCAGGCTACTATCCCACAGCCGGCGACCCGCCATGCCAGGAGTTCCACGAGGGGAGTCGCTTCCAAGGTTTTCCAGTAGATTGTGAGTAGACCCCAGATGAGATAGGCGACGATGCCCGCGAAAATGCCGGTTCTATCATGCTTGTACATGCTGGTGTATGAGGTTGACATAGAAACAAGGACTGTGCCAGATGATAAGTCAGCATGCTTGGCAGCCCCACGTTATGAGAGTACGATAGCCCATGATTATCCATGACCCTCCCCATTCCTGGGTCTGAACCCAACAGGTAAAAACTACCTGAAGAACTGATTGTAAGGCAGGTACTCTTAAGATGATTCTGGTTCTCGGTGGGTTGAAGAGTGGTAAGAGCCGTTTTGCCTCTTCTCTAGCCTCTCACAGGAAGGGCAAGGTAGTCTATCTCGCCACCGCTCTTGCTGGAGACGATGAGATGAGAGAGAGGATAAGGAGGCATCGGGAAGAGCGTCCATCGGAGTGGCTCACGGTTGAGGAGCCAGTGGACCCGGCAAGAGTGTTTCTCAGTGATGCCGTCTCGGGGGTATCGACGGTCGTTGTTGAGTGCCTTACCCTGTGGTTGACGAACATACTCTCGCCCTTGGGGGACGAACCGGATCGAAATGAAGCCATGCGTCTCGGTGAGCGGGAGGCTGGTCGGCTCCTTGAGGTATTGAAACAGTGGGAACATGGGGCTATGGGAAAAGCTCGGCAGACTCTGGTGCTGTCCAATCAGGTGGAAACCGGGCTCATCTCTACCTGGCCGCTGGGGCGGGTGTTTCAGGATCTTGCGGGAATAACTCATCAGCGATTTGCCTTTCAGGCAGAAGAGGTATACATGATGAATGCCGGTATTCCGCAGAAACTGAAGTAGTATGCCACCTTGGCATGTATTCCCAGTTCCCATGAGGAGAATTTTCTGATGAGTCCACAGGAAGCCAATCAGCTTATTATCCAGACGCTAAAAACCATCAAACCCCTGGATGGCGATGCCCTGGAAAGAGCGGCCAAACAGATGGACGGCCTGCTTAAACCCCCCGGCTCACTGGGACGCCTGGAGGAATTGGGCATCAAAATGGCAGGGATTCAGGGAAACAACCCACCAGTCTGCGCAAGCAAACTCTCCCTTGTATACGCTGGCGATCATGGTGTAGTGGCCGAAGGGATTAGCGCCTCCCCCCCTCAGGTGACAGCCATTATGACCCGCTCCATCTGCGCAGGCAGGGCGGGCATCAATGCCCTAGCTCAGAAGGCCGGTGCGATCCTGAAAGTAATCGATGTGGGTGTGGCTACTCCCTATGAGGAACCAGAAAACCTCATCGTCCGCCGCATACGTAAAGGAACAGGCAATATCCGAATTGAGCCGGCCATGACTCGGGATGAGGCAATACTGGCCATTGCCACAGGTATCGAAACGACCCAAAATGCCATCGGGGAAATCGACGCCCATCTGGTGGGAATAGGTGAAGTGGGTATTGGCAACACTACGGTAGCCTCGGCTCTCAGCGCGGTGTTCACCGATCAGGATCCCTCCACCCTCACCGGTAGAGGCACGGGAATCGGCAAGGCCAGCCTGAAACGCAAGCTGAGGGTAATCCGGGATGCCATCAAACTCCATCACCCCGACGCAAGCGACCCAATTGCCGTGATGGCGGCTATCGGCGGTTTGGAAATTGCCGCCATGTGCGGTGCCATGTTAGGGGGAGGAGCCGCCGGAGCAATGTTGCTCATCGATGGATTCATTAGTGGAACCGCGGCTCTAACCGCTTGCGCCATGGCTCCGCTTGTTCGGGAACGCATGGTACTGAGCCACATGTCGGCAGAGCCCGGTCACCGGGCCGTGGCAGCAAAACTGGGACTCCTACCGGTGCTGGACTTGGGGCTCCGTTTGGGAGAGGGGAGCGGCGCTGCGGCTGTGATGCCCCTGATAGAGGCTGCAACGACCCTCTTGAGTGAAATGAGCACTCTGGACGAAGAGTTGATTGAGCTCCAGGATCCCTCATGAGAGCTCTGGC
>Ga0209049_1000097_pt1 | contig 17473 bp, 18 predicted proteins | sample WorMetulBAHAMAS2_FD_187398 | JGI IMG/M metagenome (GOLD analysis project Ga0209049, IMG submission 187398) | Marine gutless worms symbiont microbial communities from Max Planck institute for Marine Microbiology, Germany - Olavius ullae BAHAMAS.2... | ecosystem: Host-associated > Annelida >...
GCTGATAATAAAGCAGCACATCGGCCAGGGAAATCGCTTCTCCAGACGATGAACTCATTTTCCCGCTCCCACCCTTGATACGGACAAAATCATACTGAAAAGTGAGCGGCGGCTGGACACCAAACACCTCTTTGCTCGTGATTCGGGCCGTATCAAAACTGCCGCCCTCACTGTGGTGATCCTTCCCGGCAGGTTCGAAATCGACAGATTCCATCCACCAGCGCATCGGCCAATCAATCCTCCAAGGCAGCTTCACTGCTGAACTGAAACGAAAGTCCACTGTCTCGTGATTCCCACATGAATCACACACATAGCTGACAGCATAATCACCATCCCAATTACAAACCCGTGTCGTGTCACGATCGCAAGAAGCGCAGAACACGCTTATGGGGTACCAATCCTCAGGCAGCGGCGTACTCCGGTGAGCGTCCAACTGACCCCTGATATCCTCCCGATGATCCAGTGCCTTCTTTATCCCTTCAGCGTATCTCGAAGAACGATAGCACTCCGCCTGATAGATGTATTCAGGCTCGATGCCAAGTAGCGGCAGAATCTCTTCAAGAGCCTTCTCATTGTGTGCCGCATAGCTCTGTTCATTCCCTAGAACATCCGGAACCAAGGTAATCGGCTTGCGCAAGTAAGTAACCAGAAGCTCCTGCTTTGGCATGTTGAGTGGCACTGTGCGAAATACATCGTAATCGTCCCAGGAGTAGATGAACCGCACCCCGCGACCGCGGTCTTTGAGCGCTCTCACCACCAAATCAACAGAGATGATTTCCCGGAAATTACCGATGTGCACCGTCCCTGAGGGAGTAATTCCCGAAGCACAGACATAGATGTCTTTTTCACCCCGTTCCCGGATAATCCTGTCTGCCGTAAGATCGGCCCAATGCGAGGAAATTACTTCATTGCTGTCCATAAGGCCTGGATGATATTCAATTACCACAGTTTCTTCAACGACCTTAGGAACGCGCGGATTACTCAGCCTGCTATGAGGTGTAGTAGTATCGTATATCATCCATGGACGAGGCGCCCCTGTTGACTCAATCAACAGCAAAGGCTCTACGACCGTCGCGGGGCTTTTCCCTGAGCGTCATCGTTCCCAGCTTCATCCGTGACGGTATTCCCGGAGTCGCTAAGATGCTATTTCGCAAGGATGCGCTCCGGGTTTCTTGAAAATGAGCGAAGTTGAGATTGTCTAATACATCCTTCAAAACTCATAACAGTCTCAAGGTGCCCATCTGCTTGAAAAACCACCGAAGTAAAAGCACACTGATTCGAAGCATATTCGATAGCTAAACGAAAGATAAAGAGAACTCAAACGAAAGGAAAACGAAAGTCAAATAAAAGGAAATGACCAATCATCCGACGTGTTAGGGTCAATGAGCTTAGGAATCATGGGCACTCGGGCAATGCCAGGGCCCTCGCCCCAAAACGCTTTTCATTCCCCACGGATGAGGTTCTTATACAGAGCCGGTCGCCGGTCGTTTAAGATATGGTTCATCGCGGTAATATTCTTACTGCGGGCCCCCCGAACATTGATGTTCACGATACAAAGTTCGTCACCCTCGCGCGCCGCGGAACTCAATACGACTCCCCGCGGAGCGGTAATCTGACTCCCTCCGGTGAATGTGAGACTCTTGCCCGCCCTTTCCTCACTGCCCCAGCGGTTAGCCGTTACAGCAAAAAGGTTGTTCTCAAGGCAGCGGGTTTCCATGGATTTTTGACACCAGTCGAGCACCAAATTCGAGGGATGAGCAATCAAATCAGCGCCGGCCAGAGCCAGCAGTCTGGCGGTTTCTGGGAAAAACCAGTCAAAGCACACCATCATACCAACCTTGAGTTCGCCTATATCGTACACCTTCGGCTCATCCGGACCCGGATCGAAGAGTTCCTTTTCAAAACCGAAAAGGTGAATCTTCCGGTAAGTGACCGCTAGGCCACCCGGCCCCACCAATAAGGCGGAATTATAAAGACGGGTACCGGCCTTCTCTGCGAAACCGGTAACGATGTGGTAATTCCCTCTATTGCAGAGTTCCGCGAGCACCTCGATGCTTGGCGAGTCGGCGGGATCTTCAGCCAGGGCCGCTACGGCTTCTCGGTCAGCCATCGTATAGCCGGTGAAGGCCAGCTCGGGCAGCACGATCAAATCGGCACGCACTCCATTGAGCGCTTCGGCGACGGCCTGTCTGTTAGCCGCGAGATTGCCGAATATCGGGCGGAATTGGAAGTAGCCAACGCGTTTGCTCATTCTCACATGCTATTATATCATTGCTGATAGAAACGCGAACACAGTGCCGGAGATAGCGCCACTGTCGAATCCTTTCAATAGACCCTGCCTACTCACCGATAAAGATGTATGCGTCCCCCATGTCGTTTCGCGCAATTTACCTCGTTAATCGTTTTTACCATCGGTACAATCGGCATCGGCGCATGGGAACAGAGCGGCGTGGCCTCCTGGTATGGGGGGATATTCCAGGGTCGGCAGACAGCTAACGGCGAAATCTACGATACATGGGCCTACACCTGTGCTCACAAGACCCTCCCCTTTGGTACGATACTGAAGGTGGTGAATCTGAAGAACAATCGCAGTGTCCGGGTGCGGGTGAATGATCGTGGACCCTTCGTGGACGACCGCATTATCGATCTCACCTATGCCGCGGCACGCGATCTGGATATGATTCGGGAAGGTACGGCGGATGTGCTTCTCATTGCCGAAGAGAGCAGCGTACCGAAGACGCGATTCAACATCCAAATCGGCAGCTGGAGCAAGCTTGAGAACGCACGCGGCCACAAGCAACGTCTTCTCGAAGCCGGATTGAATCCCACGGCAGAACTCGGGAGTGATGGTCATACCCGCATTTCCCTGCTGGATATCGCGGAAAGCGAAGTCTTCGAATTCGCGATGAGACTCGAAGAGATGGGTTACATCAATCTTTTCATCTATCAGGTGACTGCCCACGACGGTTCCTCAGGCTGATTCCCCGGTTCTTCGGATCTCTTGATTCGGCGGAAAAGTCCCCGAAACTGATCGTAGCTCAGTCCCAGAAGTTTCGCGGCCCTTCCCTGATGGAAATTGGAACGCCGCATGGCTTCTATGAGGCGCTGTTTTTCGAGTGCTCTCACTTCGGCCTTGATATCCAGGGGCCAGGAAGCTTCGCTCTTCCGGCTTCCCGGTACTCCGGCGGAATCAGCGGATGCCCAGGGATTTTGAAAGGGATTGATTACCAGTTCTCTGATGAAATGCCCATCCTCCCTGTATACGGCTCTTTCGACGGCATTCTTGAGCTCCCGAATGTTCCCGGGCCAGGGATGGGAAATGATGCGTTCCTTAACCCGATCGGAAAACACGGGAACGGTTTTCCGGCCAAGTTCCCTGGACATGCCCTGGGCGAAATAATCCGCCAGCATGAGTAAATCATCCCGCCTTTCCCTTAAGGGGGGGAGAAAAAGTACCTCAAAGGAAAGCCTGTCGAGCAGATCGCGTTTGAACAGATCCCGTTCGCAGAGTTTGGGTAGATCCTGGTTGGTCGCGGCGATTATCCTTACATCCACCGCGATGGTCTGAGAGCTGCCAACCCGTTGAAATGTGCCGTATTCCACTGTTCGGAGAATTTTCTCCTGCACCTCGATGGGGATCAACCCGATTTCATCGAGAAATAATGAGCCCACATTGGCTTCTTCGAAGCGTCCTTTTCGCTTGCCCACTGCTCCGGTAAACGAACCGCTCTCATGCCCAAAAAGCTCCGATTCCATGAGCCCCGGGGGGAGGGCGGAACAGTTGAGGGTGACAAATGGGGCGTTCCACCGAGTGGACAGGAAGTGTAGGCGGGTGGCGGCAAGTTCCTTGCCCGAACCCCGCTCCCCGATAATGAGCACGGAGCGGTTTATCCGGGCCACCCTCCCGAGACGGCGTTGAAACTCCAGAAAAGCCTCGGATTCTCCCAGGGCCTCTGGGGCTGTGCTGATATATTCCATGCGCTTATTATAAGGCTATTTGGTTTTTTACACCATGTTGTTTGGTAAATTTTACCAATATCGCGGTTATTTCTTCCGCCTTATGCCCCTGCGGAGCGATGAGAACTTGGCACGAAATTTGCTGCAATCATCTTCGAAGAAATTTTCCCAAGGAGGAACAACATGGGAGTTTTCAGTAGACTTGGAGATATTGTCAATTCCAACATCAACTCGATGCTGGATAAGGCAGAAGATCCTGAGAAGATGATTCGCCTGATGATACAGGAGATGGAAGACACACTGGTGGATCTTAAATCATCCTGCGCGGCTAAGATGTCCACCCTCGCTGAGATGGAAAGAGACCGTGATGTCTTAACCGCCAAGGTAAGCAGATGGGAAGAGCGGGCCAGGCTGGCTATCGAACGCGGGCGCGATGATTTGGCCAAAGAAGCACTGCACGAAAAGAAGCAATGCGCCAGGCAGTTGGAATACATCAAGAACGATGTCATTCAGTATGGTCAACTGATCAGTGATTGCAAGATGAACATCGGGCAACTCGAATCGAAACTCGAGGAAGTCACATTGAAGCACAAACTTCTGGTTCAGCGCAGCATCCACGCTGTGGAGAAAAAAAGGGCCCGGAACCTTGTTTCGAATGCCACAGGAGCTCAGGCAATGCTGAAATTCGGACAGCTGGAGAACCGCATTGAAAGGATGGAAGCCGATGCCGATTTGGCAGGCAGCATGAGTCCCGAAAGCGATTTGGAACGGGAATTCGATAGGCTCGAATCCGATGATGCCATTGAGGAAGAGCTGGCAGGACTCAAGAAGAGCATGCAAAGCAGCGCCTCCCAGGCGAAAAGCGGAAAATCCAATGGCTAAAATACTTGGAATTCTACTGATAATACTCGCCCCTCTCCTGATAATAGCACTGGTAATTGGACGCAAACTGGAAGAGAATACCGAGATACGAGCCGAGCGTGATAAGATCATCAGGGACGGGGTTCACGTCTTGAAGCAACGAGCTTTGAATTCCTTGAGGATCATCAGGGCCGGAAGGGAGGAATGATTATGGGCTTCTCGAAGCGGAGGAAGCTTTACAGGTCCAGGGGGGGAGTAATTCTGGGTGTTTGTGAGGGAATTGCCAATTGGGCGGATTTCCCGGTATCGACCGTTCGTCTGATATTCATACTGTTGGTACTCCTGGCGGGAATGTCAATATGGGTTTATTTCATCCTGGCACTTGTCATTCCGGCCGAATCCGAATACTCAAGAGACTATGGGTCGTCCCAAGACTCACGCTCCGACCATCGCCGCTCCGATAAGGCAGGCAGGGAATATAACAAGGAATGGGACTGGGACAAGCGCTTCAGAGACGGACAATGACGGCGAATAGGATGAAGGAGTCCCGGATGGGACTCCTATCCGTTAGGGACCATCGATAGCGCCTTGGCACTGAAGGGCTTCGGGGGAATTGACGGGCCGTCGGGGAGTATTAATCCGGTGGCAATGTCATCGCCGAAGCCAAGCGCGGCCCGGGATGACGACTGGGAAGCCGCGTCGCTCACGCGTTATCCCTGACAACCCCCCCAAGCTTCGGCGGAAAGAAAAAGCCTATGATAAAAAGGCCCTTAAAACCGATAAATAACTGTGATGACTCTTCACCGTCTTATAGGACTGTTTATCTTCATGGGAATTGCCATTACACTCCAAGGTCTCCCTGTGCCGTTAGGAAACCTGGCAATAGGCCTGGAAGGCTTCGACGGATATCAAGAGGGAATGGCGGCCATCAGCACGGATGAGTCAGGCACTACATTGGAGATTCAAATCGCCTACAGGGGATTCGGTCTGGACAGCATCAGTTACACCTTCCTCACCGAAGACATGAGAAGCATGAGCAGCACCTTGTCCGATGCTGCCTGGTGGCGATCCCGCCTCCTGGAAATGGATGTTGAACAAACTGTCATTCACAATACGCCGCCGATCATGCCGAGGCTCGTGTACGCCCATCGGGGACACACCTATCCCTTCGAATCCGTCGAACACATGCTTCAGTTCGTCCGCCAGGGCCGGGACTATGCCCTGGTTCTCGCTGAGATTTCCCCAGGGGCCGACACGCGGAAGTCGAAAGAGAAGACCCTCCCGGTGTTCACCATACATATCATCGGCCGTGAAATACCCTACTTCAGAGACATCATATCGGAAGACAACCTTTCCTATGTTCTCGCCGAGTATGCCGCCGAAAAAGCGGCCATCGAAACGATTCTGGGCAGCGGCCCACAATGAAAACGCCAGCCGCTACTTGATACTCCGCTCTCCACGGAGAACACCGATCAATTCCACCTTGGAACGTACAGACAGTTTCTTATAGATATTCGCCACATGATTCCGGGCCGTGTTCGGACTAATCCCCAAATCGGCGGCAATTTCTCCATAGGTGAGCCCTTGAGCCAAGGATTCAGCGATATCCATCTCCCGCTCGGTAAGGGGAATTTTGTTTAACGGCGTGTGCTCAATTCCCCTAGGGGCTTCAGCGGAACTCATTTCGCGTATGTAGAACACAATGCCGGCGAAGGCCATCCAAAAATAGTAGAGTGACAGCATAAGGAATCGAAGAGATTGACTCATCACCATGGACTCATTGCCTCCCTCGAGTATGCGGCCCACCATCATCAATGGCAGAAAAACCACCGTGAGCAGGGTTACCATGAGAACAGTCACCCGGGCAGGGCCCTGTCTGATAACTGGGATACTCCGTGCGATATCCACAAGGATAATCGCCAAGGCCAGCGCGTAAATCAGAGCCGCCGCGAGGGATAAGGGTTTGAGAAACCCCGTATAAAGATAAACAACACCGAGCGAAACATACACCGTCGCGGCGGTGAGAGAGGCCGCCAGCCGAATTCCAGTCCACGCGCGACCGATGACATAGTTCACCGTGGCAGGCAAGTAGTAAAGAAGGAGGGCATGCCCAATGAATTCGGCCAATGCTGTACCGACGATGATAACACGACCGCCCCCTAGCAGCTCCTCCCAATAGAACTTCACCCCGGCCAGCATCAAGAGCAGGGCCAGATACGCGATGAAGAGAAAAGTGCTGAGTCGTCCAGAATTACGTTTCCGGAGCCAGTAAAGCAAACTGAGAAACGATACGGCGAAGGTCAAACCAACCGAAATTATATAGACAAACAGGAATATATGATCGAGCATCTGACCCCCGAAGACTATCTTAATCCATTTAACGCTTATACACCACTGAAAAAATTGACCTCCTCGCAGCCAACGGGTGAAGCCAGCTTCCATTCCGCCTGAGAATGGGCGGCTGGAAGCAAGATGGGAATCGAATCGGGGCATGAGCGGGAAGCGAATCAGTAGGTCGAAAATCGCCACTACCTATTCCAGTGTCGCGACCTGCTGCCGCTTCCTCTTCTTCTCCCCATGACTTGGGTCAGGGAGAAATCTTTGAACCTATCCGCGCGCGCATCGCTGAACGATCGCTGATTGATATGTTCACACTCAGCTGGGGAAGCTCTGCCCGGGGCAACTCTGGCAGTGGAGAAATAATGAAGGTTGTTGAAGGATATGTCAAACAGCGAGTCGACGGCATCTTCCTTCAACCAGTGGAGTTAGCCCCCGAATTCGAAAAGATAAATCATGATGTAATTGATCTTCTCAAAGCCAGCAAAATTCCGGTTGTCCTCCTTGACGCGGATTACAAGACATTACCCGAGAGAGGCGATTTCGACATCGTTGGAATCGACAATGTGAGCGCGGCATGGGTCGCGACAGAGCATCTGATTGACCATGGGGCTTAGGAGGATAGACTTTGTTTCCACACCTCACATTGCGGCAACCGCAGTCCGCCGACTCAGCGGCTACCGTTTGGCGCGAACGGAATCCGTCCGTAGCCGCTACTGCGCCGTACACATGCTTTCGGCGTGAAGAGGTCACCACCTCAAAGGTGGTCTATAAGGTCATGCAAGAAATCCCATACTAAATCAAAGGCCGCGTTCCCCCTTTTAACGATTTCCTGTTAACAACTATAGTGACGAAATGAAAAATAATCAATAGTCTTCGAGCGTTTTTCGCGTGGCCTTCGTCGGAGAATCCCGAACGGAGGTCGGGCAGTACTCATTTTCGCTCGCCGCGGAAGTATTCCAGAGACTCACGGCAGATGCCGATCCACTCATCGGAGCGTTCCGCGGGAACAAGAATACGGTCCGGCATCACCTTGCCGGTACCCGGATCATGGGGCAGTCCCCGTCCTTCTCCGATGAGTTCACTCACACGTTTCGGCGGAAGGGCGGCAAGAATATCACCCTTGAAGAACATGACGAACATCCGGCCACCGAATTTCATTCCCTGGGCGCCAGTGCCGGTATTCACAACCACATCGGATTCCTGGGAAAACTCGGCAGCCAGTTCAGCATAAACCTCTCTCATCTTCCTAACACCATCCACTTCGCTCGAGGTAGTTCGTGTTTTCCTGAATGACAGATATCATCCTCCTTCAAGTTCTCGACAGGTCTCATCCAACAGAAATGCCCCCGTCTCAAAGGCGCGCTTCCGATTGGGCCCACTAGGACTTGAACCTAGGACCGTCCGATTATGAGTCGGATGCTCTAACCAACTGAGCTATGGGCCCGAATCCTGTTGAATATACCATGAAACCCCAATAAAATTCTAGCGACCGGGAGGCCGGTGGTCAATTGGCAGCTCTCAAGACGGCTAAGGGACGAGTATGGGCGTCCCGCTCCGCGACGATGGGCGTGCGAAGGCTTCAGCTGATGATCTCTCGAGTAGAGGTGTAGGAGTTCTTAGAAGATGGGCAAGCCGCCTCCATTGATTCTCAACGGTGAACAACCAGGGCCGAAAGATATCGAAATGTTCATCGTTGGAATTTCTGATCCTGCCCGTCTGAGAGCCTCGGGTGGATACCTATTCAAGATGGGTCTGGTCGGTGAAGGGGCAGAAGAGGAAATGAAGGTACTGATTGCGATTTGTCCGGCTATTTCAGAGGGTGAGCGGCTTCATCATTATGATATCGACGTGGCCGATCCGAACCCTATCATCGGTACCATCTCCGCCACGGGAGATTTCTCTTTAGTCTTCAAGACGCAGAAGAAAAATCTGGATGAGGGGGAACGAAAACACTGGCGGAATCGCTTTGTGGCTTTCGCTTCCACTCTGCTGAATGTGGGCTATCGGGGTGTGGGAAGCTTGGACTGGATTACCAGGAGCTTATTGAAGGAGATGGGTGTTTTCGAAGCAGTCCCGGAAACTCTGGCGCGGATGGCTCAGTTAGCCGAGTCGTGAAGCGGATTCAATCGGTTCCACATGGAATTGCTGTATCGGGAAATTACGATATCTGATACAATCCAGGAGTGAAAATTCCACTAGACGGAGCGGTTCCCAAGGGCTTCTTCCGGTTTAACAAGCCGCCTTTCCGGCAGCGAACTCACTATGGGGGGATTCCAGAGACAACGCTCACGCGCTCCTTGCCTCTCGCCATACCCCTCACGAACATGGTCAGGCTAGCCGTATGATGGAAACCAAGCTCTATCCTCCGCTCAAATACTGGCTGGAGAAACAAGGCTACACCGTGCGTGGGGAGGTGGGCCGTTGCGATATAGCGGCGGTTAAGGGTGGACATCTCATTGTCATCGAACTCAAGAAGCGCGCTTCCATGGGCCTTCTGGCCCAGGCGATTGAGAGGCAGGAGTACGCCGATGCTGTCTATATAGCGCTTCCTGCCACCAGCGGGCAAAAACGGCCGCCCTCCATAAAAAATCTCCGCCAGCTGCTGCGCCGTTTGGGAATCGGTCTTGTTCTGGTAGTGTTTTTGAATCGAAGTACCCGGGTTGAAATACTGATGCATCCAGGGAACACAGTACTCCTGAGGCGCCCCAAGAAGCGCGCTGTGATTCTTCGGGAAATTTCAGGGCGGGACATGGATCTTACCCCGGGAGGACTCGCCGGTGGGCCGGGGCGTGTGAGCGCCTATCGTCAGCGGGCCGTTCGACTGGCCAGTTGGCTATCGGTTCTCGGTGAGTCCACCCCGGCCGCCCTCAAGGAAATCGGCGCGCCGGAGGACACAGGGAGTATACTCGCGGCCAATCTCTACGGCTGGTTTTTCAGAGTCCGCCGTGGTGTATATCGTCTGCATGACGCGGGTGCTTCCGCGCTCAGCGAGGTTCCTGAACTGTCGGAAAAGTATCTCGGGGAATTGCGGCGATGACTGCTCGGGGCTAACGGGCATGATCACTCGGGCATTTGATCGCCAAAGCAGGTATCGATGGATCGGGCATGCGAGATGAGAGGATGATCTGGTGGTACCGTTTTAAGCGCCGAAGCTACCTCGGAAAGCGGCACACTGATTAGCTGATATCCATCGTAGGCAGCCATCTTGCCGAATTCTTCCCGGGCAATCATCTCGGCCGCATAGGCCCCGAGTTCGGTTGCTACCACCCGGTCGCGGGCTGTGGGGCTCCCACCCCGCTGTATGTATCCCAGTATGGTTTCACGACTTTCCATGCCGGTGAGCCGGGTGATTTCATGGGAGATATAGCGCCCCGCCGACTTGAACTCCTCGCCGTCGGGGGTGTTCTTGGGCAACTTTATTCCCTCGGCGACAACAACGATGGAATAGGGTTTTCCCAACTTGGATCGCCGGTTCAAATAGGCGGCAACGAGATTGGAATCATAGGGTATTTCAGGAATGAGAATAACATCGCCACCAGCCGCCACTCCGGCATACAGAGTGAGCCATCCGGCAGAGTGTCCCATCACCTCAACCACCATGATGCGTTTATGGGAGTTCGCTGTGCTATGCAGCCTATCGATGGCCTCAGCCGCGATACTGACAGCCGAATCGAAACCAAAAGTGAGGTCGGTGCCCCATACATCGTTGTCGATGGTTTTCGGGATTCCTATTATATTCAGGCCTAACTTCTGAAGACGTCGAGCTGTCTTCTGGGTGCCATTGCCCCCGATGCAGATGAGACAATCCAAACCCAGGGCCTTGTAGTTCTCCTGAATGATTTCGGGTTTGCTCTTGATGTAATCATCATATTCGGAGCTCTTAAATGGCTTCTCCCGTGAACTCCCCAGTATCGTGCCACCTACAGTGAGAATGCCGGATAAGGCTCGTTCATCGAGAACTTTATACTCATTTCTTATCAGTCCCAGATATCCCGAAGAGAATCCGATGATTTCACAGCCGTATTTCAGAAGAGCCGTTTTCCCCACACCCCGAATGGCCGCATTCAAACCGGGACAATCGCCTCCGGCTGTGAGTATGCCTATTTTTATCCTTCTCTTGCTCATCTGGCCCTCCAGAAATAAGATATAACAAGTTTCATAACAATGTTCAATGTTGCCATCATAAAAGGGGACGATCACATAGTGACCGTCCCTGGAGAGAAGGATAGTGGAAAAGTGGTTTTACTATTTCTTCAATATGAACTCGAGGTCATCATCTTGCCGAGTGATTTTCAACTCAATCCGCTTGTTGGAATTCACCAGGGCATAGAAATGCCTAAGGTTGCGAACCGTCTTGCCATTGATAGCCTTGATAACATCGCCGCCACGTAGACCGAGAGCCGATGCCGTGCTGCCTTCTACCACCCCCCCGATGAGCACGTTTCCCGTATTGGGAGAAAGATTCATCTGATCGCGAATTTCCCGGGTGACGGGTACGGCCGAGAAACCCGGCCAGACATTCACCTTGCTGCCTTCCTTTTCGATGGTGCGCACAGCGAGCGTAACTCTGACATTCAAATCGTCCCCGTTACGAACAAGCGTAACAGGTGTCTTTGTTCCAGGTTCCAGTGACGCGACAGTGCGGGAAAGATCGTCGGACCCTTCAATCTTCTCACCGGCCATACGCGTAATCAAATCGCCGGGACGAATATCACCTTTCATGGCCGGAGAGCCGGTGTAGACATTGTAAACGAAGGCCCCCCGCTGGTTCTTCAGACCCATTTGCCCCGCGAGGGTGTCAGTTAAATCGCCCATGTTCACGCCAAGCCATGCGTAATCAACGCTGCCCTTGCTGATGAAATCCTCGATGGCTCTCCGGGCGTTGTTGATGGGTATGGCAAAACCGATGCCGATGTTGCCGCCGCTGTTCGAAGCGATGAAGGTGTTGATGCCGATTACTTCGCCATTCAGATTTACCAAGGCCCCACCGGAGTTCCCCCGGTTGATAGACGCGTCGGTCTGGAGGTAGTCGGTGAAGTTCTGACCATCGGTCACCCTGCCCTTGGCAGAGATAATTCCAGCGGTTACCGTAGACTCGTATCCCAGAGGATTCCCGATGGCCAGCACCCAGTCCCCAACCCAGGTATTATCTGAATTTCCCAATTTCGCGATAGGTACCTCTTCCCTTGTCTCTATGGAAACGAGGGCGAGATCCCGCAGAGGATCGCCGCCGACGAGTTCAGCGGTAAAGGAACGCCCGTCGCTGAGATTCACTTCGATCTCTTCGGCACCGTCAACAACATGGTTGTTGGTAAGCACATAGACCGTATTGCCCCGCCGTTCGACAATCACACCTGAGCCCAGACCCTCTTGCCGGAAGGGTTGAGAATCGGGTTGTTGGGGTGTGCCCGGGAAACGGAAAAAAAATTCAAAGGGGTTGAATGAACGGCGCTCGATGATATTCACCGTGTCCACTTCGACGACGACGGGCAGTACATCCGCCGAAACCTTCCTGAATGAATTCTGGAGGCTGAGTACGGTATCCCCTGTCTGCGCCGATATCGGCAGAGCAAAGGCGAGAAGAGTGAGTGCGACCAGAATACCCGATGTGACTGTGAAACGATTCATAGCTGTGTTTTTTGAAGTACCATTCAAAGTTCTCCTTTATTCCCGTCTGATGATGATAACACCCGAAACTTGCAGCAACATTGCTGAAACCTTACTATTATGAAATATACGCGAAAATCTACCGTGGAATCCGGATTTGGAAACAAGATCCCTCATTCGCGCGAGGTAATATGTGTACAGAGCCGCCATGGGTTTCAACCAGGACTTTTACCATGCTCAATCCCAATCCCAGGCCCCTGGACCCTCGACTCCGATCCCCTCGGTATAGGCGCTCGAACACTCTGTTCATCTCCGATTCGGGAACCCCCGGCCCCCGATCGAGTACTTCCGCAATACACATAGAGCCGTCGAAGCGACAGTGTACTTCGATGTCACTTCCATCAGGACTGTATTTTACCGCATTATCCAAAAGATTTCCAAGCACCTGTCTCAGCCTCACCGGATCGCCCAATATGGGCAGGGGTTCGGGGGCTTCAAGATGGATGACTTGTTCTTTCTCCTCGGCGATGAAGCTGTACATTTCGACCACTTCAAAGGCCAATTGGCTTAAATCGCAGGGTACGATATTGAGATGAAGCATGCCCTGTTCGGCTTCCGCGATATCCATCAGTGAGGATAACAGGGCTCCGGTTTGATCGGTCTGTTCAACCACAACACTGAGGGCTTCTTCGTAGGCCGCGATATTTCCTTCCCGAAGTGCCAGTTCCGCATGCCCTCTTAGTCGGGTAAGGGGAGTGCGCAGATCGTGAGCGACCGCGTTGAGGGTATCTTTCATACCCCTGATGAGAGACTCTACACGACTGAGAAGGCGGTTGTAGCGGCTGATGAGTTTATCGAGTTGATCACCTGTCCCCGGACTGCCTAGGCGCCTGCTAAGCTCACCGGTTACGATGATGTGATCGATTTCGTCATTCAGTTGAACGATGGGGGAAAGAAGTCTTTTCGACGCGAGTATGCCTACTATTGTACCGGCCAGGATGATTGCCGCTAAAGCCAGGGGGAAGCTGCGCTGAAACAGGGCAACAAGGAACTGACGGTCTTCAGTGCTCAGGCCCACCAATAGAAGCGATCCATCATCCATCACGGCACCGGTAATGAGCAGTGCGTAGGACTCTTCTTCTCCCTTGAGGGTTTCGTACAATCCGGGCATCAGATGGTTCAAATCCCGCTCATCCAGGTTGAACTGTTCCCATCCGCCGGGAATCAGGGCGCCCACCATTTCACCATCGGGTCCGTTCATCTTCAACAGGAAGGGCCTACCACCATGAGCTTTCATATCTTCTGTGGCCTGATCGAGTACGGCCTGATAGCCGCCATACTGCCAGGCCGCCCAATAGGAGAGAAGTCTGGAGTCGAGTTCAGCGCGGTCTTGAACGCCATAGCCCATGAACAAAGATGTCAAAAGAAGGCCATAAACCAGGGTGGAGGAGATGGCAGCGGCCAATGTGACAATGAGAGTGAGTCGAACATTGATCCGTTGGAGAGCTTTAACGAGGGTCTTCCAGGACATATCCCATGCCACGAACTGTGCGGATGAGTTTCACCGGATAGTCCTTGTCAATACGACCCCGCAAACGGGAGACAAGGACGTCCACGACATTGGTCTGAGGGTCGAAATCATAGCCCCACACCTTTTCCAATATGAGAGTTTTGGTCATCACCAAACCCGTGTTCCGCATCAAAAATTCGAGGAGAGCATATTCCCGGGGCTGGAGATCGATGCCTTCTCCGCCCCTGGAAACCCGTCTAGTAAGGGGATCGAGGACGAGGTCGGCAACATGGAGTTCCTGGGCCGCTATTGCGCGCCCTCCCCGCCTGAGCAGGGCTTCCACCCGACCCAGCAGTTCGGCGAATGAAAACGGTTTTACGAGGTAGTCATCGCCCCCGGCTTTCAGCCCCATCACCCGGTCGTCGACGCTGCGCCGGGCACTGAGAATGAGTACCGGTATCTGGATTCCGACGCGTCTGATTTCTGAAAGAATGGAAAGTCCATCTATGCCTGGCAGCATAAGATCGAGAATGATGATATCATACGGACCGGATTGGGCCCGCTTCAAACCAAAACCACCGTCGGATACTTCATCCACCACGTAGCCGGCTTCTCTCAATCCTTTGGAAACAAAGAGGGCAATATCAGCATCGTCCTCTATGAGCAGAACTTTCATCAGATTCCTCCGTTCCATTAGGGGGCGTCTTGTAGTATACTTGGTATTCTTAGGCCTCGCCATAGCACAAACACAGCCGGCGGGCCATTCATGCCGATCGATTGAGCCTGGAACATAATCTAGGGTTTTCGCAAGCGACCCGTCAAACGTGATGCCATCAGTAGGAGTGTTAATGAAAAAACTGAGCGATGGTATACTGAAAACCATGAATACTCAGCGGCAAATGGAGTCGGGGCCTCCTGCACGGGCGGAGGAAGTGATTGCCGAGGTATACAGGCAAATTCTTCAGATACGAGATGAGGGGAATAAACCGGCGAAAATCATCATGCCCAGGAGTAATTGGGTGAGAATTCAGAGATATAGACAGTCGCTGGGTGTCTTATCGAGCTCGGTTCGCGATTATTTAGGCAAAGATGAACTATTTGGTTTGGAAATATGGTACGGTAATGACAACCTGATTCGGGTTGACAGTGAATAGCGGGATGTCTATGAGTAGTAGTATCGGTTTCATTGGAGCGGGAAATATGGGCGAGGCCATTGTCCGCGGCTTGCTTGCCAGTAAGGCCAAAAATCCCTCGGATATCTATGTATCCGATCCCAGAGTGGAGGCTCTCGACTCTCTCAAGAAACAATTTCCTGGAATCCACGCCGATACGGCTAATAGCACGGCGGCTTTGGCATCCATGGTTTTTCTGGCGGTGAAACCCCAGATATATGAGACGGTAATCATGGATATCAGGGATATCGTGCATTCGGATGCCATTGTTGTTACTATCGCGGCCGGCCTCAGTGTGGAAAAAGTGGTGTCGTGGTTCGGTGAAAAACGCTTGATAGTCCGCGCTATGCCCAACACGCCCGCGCTGGTATCCAAAGGAATGACCGCCCTCTGCGCGGGCCCGGGGGTTGACGCGGATACCTTGAATCAAGTGGAGGGTATTTTCAAAGCAGTTGGCAACACAGTCATATTACCGGAACGGCTTATGGATGCCTACACCGCGTTGGCATCCTCCAGTCCAGCTTGGATCTTCATGTTCCTAGAGGCACTGGGTGACGCTGCGGTAAAAGAGGGTATCCCCCGGAAAACGGCATACGAAATCGCTTCGCAGGCGGTTCTCGGCTCCGCGGCTCTTGCTATCGAAACCCAAGAACATCCAGGAGTACTCAAAGACCGTGTCTGTTCACCTCACGGAACCACGATTGAAGCGGTTGCCACTCTCGAGAAACTGGGTTTCCGGTCTGCGATTATCGAAGCGGTTTCCGCCTGCGCCGCCAAAGCCAGGGAGCTTGGTAACCCATGAATCAAAAAACTGACAACGCCATTGAGTTAATCTGCTCTGTCAGCGAACTGGCCAATCTCTTCCTGCATGGTCAGGATATCAGAGGGTTCCTCTCGCAGGTGGTCAAGATTGTCAGCTCCCACATGCAGGCCGATGTATGTTCCATATTTCTGCTCAACGAAAAACATGATGCGTTGGTCCTCCAGGCAACCGAAGGACTGAACAAGGACATGGTGGGAAAACTGACTCTCGCACCGGGAGAGGGTCTAACAGGCCTAACACTCAAGGAACTCAGACCGATCCGGGAAGGTCGGGGTAGCGATAGCCCGTATTACAAACTCATACCCGATATCGGTGAGGAGCATCTCGAGTCTTTTCTTGCTGTGCCCATAATGCGGGGGGTGCATCGGGTGGGTGTGTTGGTGCTTCAGGATGAACAAGGATCGCGTTTCAGTAAGTCTGACGCGTTGACACTCAAGGCCATTGCCTCCCAGCTGGCCGCAACCCTGGAAAACGCACAGCTTCTAATAAGCCTTCCGGATATGAAGGAGAAATCAGCTCCCACATTCACTCCAAACCGACTAATACGCGGAACCCAGGTTGTGGAGGGTGTAGCGATTGGGCGGGTTTATCATTTAGAAGAATCAGAAGGCATCGGCGGTCTGATTTCAGCCAGTGATGAGGGTTACGGGGAAACTCTCGAAAGTTTTCACAGGGCTATCGATCAAACCGAGCGTCAGCTTGAGGAACTCCAATACCGATTAGAAGAGGAACTGGCGGATGTGGCCTCGCTCATATTCAGTGCTCATTTGCTCATACTCAGGGATAATGAGTTTTCCGGCGCAATGGAACATCTTATCCGTGAGGGAAATCAGCCCAGTGATGCCGTCGTACAGGTAGCGAACAACTACATCACTCTCTTCGCCACCAGCAATAATCCCAGGCTCCGGGAAAAAATTCTGGACATCAAGGATCTCGGTCACCGAATTCTGAAAAACCTGGTGGAAGAGGTGGGAGATCATGGTGACTATGACGGACAAATCGTTGTCACAAAAGAGTTATTGCCTTCGGAATTTCTGAAACTGGCGGCACAGCATGTGGAGGGTCTCATACTCTTCGGGGGGGGGGTAACTGCCCATATCAGTGTGTTGGCCCGATCGCTGTATGTACCGCTCATATTTACTGATGATGAGAGCATATTCCGAATTCCCCCTAACAGTTCAGTGGCCCTGGACGCATTTCAGG
>Ga0209049_1000098_pt1 | contig 17434 bp, 17 predicted proteins | sample WorMetulBAHAMAS2_FD_187398 | JGI IMG/M metagenome (GOLD analysis project Ga0209049, IMG submission 187398) | Marine gutless worms symbiont microbial communities from Max Planck institute for Marine Microbiology, Germany - Olavius ullae BAHAMAS.2... | ecosystem: Host-associated > Annelida >...
AAAGAAGCGGCGCAAGACACGACATCGGCAGCCCTCAAATGGTTCGAGCTGCCCCACCGAAGAACCCCTTTCACCAACAACCGCAACCCAAAACCCGCCATATGCGATTCCCCTACTTGGCGACCACCGGCGCGGATGCTAGGCTGCCCCCGATCGTTAGGGACTTGCCGATGCCCCGCCCCCGCCCGCCGCTCGACACCATCCTCGACACCGTCGCCGGGAGGCTGACGGGCACCGCGGCGGAGCCGGACCCGAAGGCCCAGCTCGACCACATCGCCGAACTGTCGCGCAACGCCCGCGCCACCTGGTTCGGGCTGATCGGCCTCTGCCTGTTCGTCGGCGTGACCCTGCTCGGGCACAAGGACGCCGATTTCTTCGCCTTCGGGGCCGAGACGCAACTGCCGCTGGTCGGCATCACCGTCCCGGTCAAGGCCTTCTTCTACGCCGCCCCGGTGCTGATCGGCGGGCTCTACGTCTATCTCAACCTCTACATGATGAACCTCTGGGACGCGCTGGCCGAGGCGCCGGCCACGGTCGACGGCAGCCCGCTCGCCGACCGGGTCTACCCGTGGCTGATCTCCTACGCAGCGCTCTGGTACCGCGACCGGCGGCGCAAGGACGGCAGCAGCGCCCCGCGGGCGCTCGGCCGGGTGATCATCGCCGTCAGCCTGGCATTGGGCTCGTTGTTCGCGATTGTCATGCTGGGGCTGCTGTGGTGGCGCTCGATGCCGGCGCATGACGAATGGCTGCCGCTGTGGATCGGGCTCAACTTCTGGTTCGCCTTCCTGGTCGGCCAGACCGGCTTCCTCGCCGCCCGCGCCCGCATGGCCGGGGCCAGCCGGGAGAATGTGGCCCGCGCGCATCAGGGCCGTCGCATAATGGGCGCTGTGCTGGCGGTGGTGCTGGCCACCGTTTCTTGGGAGACGACTGAAAGTGGTCGGATCCTTCCGCTCTACCCGGCCGACCTGCGCGAGGCCGACCTCACCCGCAAACCCGCCGGCACCGTGCGCTACGAGTTCTGGGTCGATGAATACCAGCCTAAATACCGGAAACGCGAGGACATCGATAAAGGCACCAACCTGACCGCAGACCGGGCCTTCATTGTGGAGACGGTCGCCCGCTTCAACGCCCCGCTCGACGCGCCCGACCTGCTGGGCGCCGATTTGCGCAACGCCGAAATGACTCGCGCCTTCCTCCCCGGCGCCGACCTCCGCAGAGCGCATATACAGCGGACCGACCTCAGCGAGGCGGAGATGCAGGGAGCCGTCCTTCGCTTTGCGGAGGTGTAGGGGGCCAACCTCAACGAGGCGGAGATGCAGGAGGCCGTGCTCAGCGGGGCGAAGATGCAGGGGGCCGACCTCAGCAAGGCCGAGATGCGGGGGGCGGTCCTCAGCGAAGCGGAGATGCAAGACGCAGACTGCAGCAGCGTTGCTCTTCGAGGTGCGCTGCTGCAGTCTACCACCCTGACCTGTCAGCGGGATACGCTCACGCAAGAGCAATTGGAACAGACTGTGGGCGATTCCGAGCGAGATAGTGTTGCCGGTGGGCCTGAAAGTGGCCTCCTGCCTCGAGGCCCTGCCAGGAGACGTCGAGGCTGCGCTGGCACACCATCCGGAGGAGGGCGGTTTCTTCCGCACGTCCCGCGCAGATGTCCGCGACGCCCTGCTCTACGACCGCGACGCGGAAGGCAACCTGATCGAGCAGCCGCGCCGGATCGGGCGGCATCCCTCGCCGGAGCAGTAGCGGCCTCGCCCGATGCCCCGGACTCGATCCGGGGCGTTGACGTGTTGCCCTCCGACCGCCGGGGTCCCGGCGCAAGGCCAGGACATTGGGTGCCCCTCACCCCTGCCTGTTCACCAGCACGATCCCCGTCCCCACCAGCGCCAGCGCGGCGAGGATGGTCCAGGTGATGGTCTCGCCGAGGATCAGCCAACCGAACAGCATCGCCGACAGGGGCGCGAGGAAACCGAAGGAGGCCATGTCGGAGGCCGGGTAGTGCTTGAGGATCCAGAACCACATCAGGAAGCCGATGGCGACCACGACCACCACCCGGAAGCCGAACATGGCCCAGAGGCCGAGGGTCATCTCCCCCAGCAGCGGCCCGAAGGCGTGCGCCGCGGCGGTCAGGATCACCGCCGAGACGCCAAGCTGGTACAAGAGCTGCATCTCCGGCACGGCGCGCGACAGCCGCGTCATCCGGGCGAAATAGGGGACCGCAGCCCAGCACATCGCCCCGCCGAGCGCCATCAGGTCGCCCTTGAGCGCGCCGGCGGACGCGCTGCCGCCCCGCCAGAACGCCAACGCCACGCTGCCGACCGCCAGCACCAGCCCGAGGGCGCGGACGCGGCTCATCTGCTCGCCCGGGATCAGGAAATGCGCCCACAGCGCCACCCAGACCGGCATGTTGTAGAACAGCACCGCCGTCCGGCTGACCGTGGTGTGGTCGAGCGCGGTGTAGAGCAGCAGGAACTCGAGGGCGAAGAAGCAGCCGCAGAAGAGGCCGGGGAGAAGGGTGCCATCGGTCAGGCTCAGCCGCTTGGGCGTGATCAGGGCGAAGGCGAGCACCAGCGGCAGGGCGCAGGCCGACCGCGGGCCGGCCTGGAAGATCGGCCCCATCTCGGCGTTCACCATCTTGATGAAGACCTGGCCGAGCCCCATCACCATGGCGAGGGAGACCAGCAGCACCGCCCCGAGGGCGTCGATCCTCTCCTTGCGCTCCATCGGTCTCCCCGGCCCCTCCGCCCGCTTCTCGCCTCGGGGCCGATCAGGCGGCGAAACCGGGGCCGGGGTCAAGGGGGTGCGTTCGGGCGTCTCGACAGGGCGGATCGACTCAGCGGGGCCGGAGCCGCGTGGAACGGAGGATCCTGCCCGCCAGATCGACATTGAATCGCTTGGTACCGACAGGTAGTATCTTGTGGCACCTCTCGGAGACCTCCCATGCCCCGTAACATTTCAGTAACCCTTGGCGACCATTTTCTGGACTTCGTCGACCGGCAGGTCGCCGCCGGGCGCTACGGCTCCGCCAGCAAGGTGGTCCGCGCCGGGCTGCGCCTCCTGGAGGAGCAGGAGGCGAAGCTGGAAGCCCTGCGCGCGGCGCTGATTGAGGGCGAGGAATCGGGCGCGCCGCAGCCGTTCGATTTCGACGAGTTCCTGGAGGAGAAGCGGAGACAATACGCTGGTGAGCACTCTGATCTTCTCCCCCCGCGCGGCACGCGACATCGATGAAATCTACGATTTCACGGCGGAGACCTGGGGGGTGGCGCGTGCCGAGTCCTATATCGCTACCTTGCGTGGCCGCTGCGAAGCGCTTACGCTAAAAAACTGCGGCGCTGCGATGCCGGGTACATTCGCGCAGGGTACCGGCGCGTGAACGTCGGGTCCCATGTGGCCTTCTACCGGACCACCGGGGAAAGGACCGAGATCATCCGCATCCTCCACGCCCGGATGGATTTCGGCCGCCACCTGTTATTCCCGCCGGGGGCCGCCTCACCCGCCGGCCCGGCGCCAAGGCTGCAGCAGGGCCTCGGCCTCGGCCCGGCCCTTCGGGGTCAGCACCAGCATGGCGCCGTCGCGCATGACAAGCCCCTCGTCGAGGCCGCGCCACAGCACCTCGCGGGCGCGGGCCTCGGGCCAGCCGAGATGGGTGCGCATGGCGGAGGCGACGTTCTCCTCGGCCCGCTCGGCCCCCTGCTCGTGGGTGGCGAGGTGCACCACCAGGGCGCGGGCCTCGTTCTGCAATGCCTGGCGGGCGCGCCGGCGCAGCCCCGCCATCAGCCCGCAGCGCGGCGCGAACAGGAACGCCGCCAGCAGGCAGGCCCCGGTCATCAGCGCCATCATGCCGCCGATCGAGGCGTCCCAGGCCACTGCCAACCCGTAGCCCGAGACGGTCGAGACCGCCGCGATGGCGACGCCGAGCAGCACCATGGCCCCCAGCCGGTCGGTCAGCAAATACGCCGCCGAGGGCGGCACGATGACGAAGGCGATGAACAGGATGGCGCCGACCGCGTCGAAGGCCGTCACCGCGGTGCTGCTGGTCAGGAACAGCAGGGCATAGAACAGCACCTGCGGGCTGAGGCCGAAGGCATGGGCAAGCACCGAGTCGAAGGTGGCCAGCTTCAGCTCCTTCCAGAAGAGGACCACGAAGCCCGCATTCGCCGCCGTCACCGCACCCATCCACACCAGCGACCGCGGCACCTGCCAGGGGCCGAGCGCCACGGTGTCGAGCCAGACGAAGCCGATCTCGCCGAGCAGCACCGCATGGGCGTCGATGTGCACATTGCCGGCATAGAGGTTGATTAGCAGCACCCCGAGCGAAAAGAGGGCCGGGAACACCAGCCCGATCGCGGCATCGCTCTTGACCCGGCGCGAGCGGACCAGGGCCTCGGTCAGCACCACGGTCAGCACGCCGGTGAGCGCCGCGCCGGCGATCTGCACCGGGCCGCTGACGAGCCCCGTGAGCAGCCACACGGCGACGATGCCGAAGACGATGGAGTGGCTGATGGCGTCCGACAGCATCGAGTTGCGGCGCAGGATCAGGAACGGCCCGATCAGCGCCGCCGCGGCACCGACCAGGAGCCCGGTGAGGACGATCATCAAGCCGGGGTTGTCGAACAGCGCCTGCATCAGCCAGCTCCGATCTCGGCCAGGGTCCGCTCGGCCTCGGCCAGCCCGGTGGGGGTCAGCACCCAGTGCCCGCCTTCGCCCGGCATGTGGCCGGCCGGGGCGACGAGGCCACGCGCGGCCAGCCGCTGCAGCACCTCCGCCGTGCCAAGGCCGTGATAGGTGTCGAGCATCCCCTGCTCGGCCGGGTAGGCCGGGTCGCCGTGCTCGCGGGCGAGTTGCATCAGCGTCGCCAGCACCTGCCGGCCGCGCAAGCCGCGCCGCTCGCGGCCCCGCGCCAGCGCCTCCCACAAGATGCCGCGGCCGGGGGCGAACAGGAGCGACACCAGCACCGCGGCCGAGGCGGCGAGCACGATCAGCGGCCCGGTCGCCAGCCCCGGCCCGAGCGCGCTGATCAGCGCGCCGGTGACGCCGGCGCCGATGCCGATCGCCGCAGCGAGCAGCACCATGTGCTCGAGCCGCCGGGTCCATTGCCGCGCCGCCACCGGGGGCGCGATCAGCATCGCCGCCATCAGCACCACCCCGACCATCTGCAGCCCGACCACCACGGCAAGCGCGACCATCACCGTCAGCGCCACCTCCAGCACCGCCACCGGCAAGCCGAGGGTGCGGGCGAAGATGGGGTCGAAGGCGACCAGCTTGAACTCCTTCCAGAGGAGCGCGACGGCCGCCAGCGCGGCGGCGGCGATCCCCCCCATGATCAGGAGGTCCGAGCGCAGGATCGCCGCCGCTTGCCCGAACAGGAACGTCTCCAGCCCCGCCTGGGCCGCCCCCGCCCGGCCCTGGATCACCGTCAAGAGCACCACGCCGAGGGCGAAGAACAGGCTGAGCGAGATGCCGATCGCAGCATCGGTCTTCAACCGGGTGAACCGGGTCAGCGCCAGGATCGCCAGCGCCGCCAGCCCGCCCGAGAGCAGCGCCCCGGCGAGGATCGCACCGAGGTCGCGCACCCCCGCCACCAGAAAGCCGAGGCACACCCCCGGCAACGTCGCATGGCTCAGCGCATCGCCCACCAGGCTCTGCTGGCGTAGAACCGCGAAGTTGCCCAGCACGCCGCCAACAGCGCCGAGGATCGCCGCCCCCATTGCCACGTTCTGCAGCGTGTAGTCGGAAAGCAGCTCGACCAATGTCATTGCCCCGGCACCTGATCCGCCACCCGCGGCGGGTCGTCGATACCGCGCAGGAGCGAAATCTGCCCGCCATAGGCCCGTTCGAGGTTGGCGGCGGTGTAGGCCTCGGCGACCGGGCCCTGGGCGAGGACCCGAACGTTGAGGATCACGATCCAGTCGAAGTACTCCCGCACCGTCTGCAGGTCGTGATGGACCACTACCACCGTCTTGCCGCGGTCACGCAGGCCCTTCAAGAGCGCCACGATGGCGCGTTCGGTGGTGGCGTCGACCCCGGCCATCGGCTCGTCGAGGAAATAGAGCTCGGCCTCCTGCACCAGAGCGCGGGCCAGAAACACCCGCTGCTGCTGACCTCCGGAGAGCTGGCTGATCTGGCGCTCGGCGAGATCGGCGATGCCGACCTCCTCCAGCGCCGCCATCGCCTGGCGGCGTTCCTCGGCGCCAGGGCGGCGCAGCCAGCCGAGATGGCCGTAGCGGCCCATCATCACCACGTCGAGGGCGGTGGTCGGGAAGTCCCAGTCGACGCTGGAGCGCTGCGGCACATAGGCGATGCGGCGGCGCTGGGCCGAGTAGGGGACACCGAACATGCGCACATGGCCGGCGGTGGCCGGCACCAGCTCGAGCACCGACTTGATCAGGGTGCTCTTGCCGGCGCCGTTCGGGCCGACTATTGCCGCCATCACCCCGGGCGGCACGTCGAGGTCGATGTCCCAGAGCACCGGCCGGCCCTGGTAGCTGACGGTGAGGTCCTCGACATGCAGCGCCAGCCCTGGCTCGTGCAGCGGCCCCGGCGGCCCGGATTCTGGAACAAGATTCATCTCAGAGCCTCCGACCTGCCGGAGTTGCGCTGGAGCCCGGCGAGGAGCATACCGTGCAGCCGCCCTCGCGGGGCGTCAGCCCCGCATCGCGCCCGTCCGCCCCCAAGCGGGCGCGAATACGCGCCCACCCGGTCAGCTGCGATTCTCCGTCCCCAGTGAGAGCGCCCGCATTGGGCCGGTAATCCAGGTCGACCAGGTATGGCTCTAGCCCCCCACACGCCATCGCGCGGTCCAGTCGGCCAACGCCTCCGGCAACGGCAGCGGCGCACCGCCGAGCCCGGTGACGATCGCCACCGTGTTGGCATGGAGCATGCCGATATAGGTTCCGCCGGCGGTGCCCGCCTCGCCCATCGCGTCGGAATAGAGCTGCGCCCCCAGCGCGACGCTGTGGCCGCGGTCCTTGGCGGCGTCGATCACCGCCCGGATGGTGCGGGGGTTGATGGTCGATTCAACGAACACCGCCGGTACCCGGCGCGCGACCACCAGCTCGACGGTGTCGCGGATATCGGCGATTCCGGCTTCGGATTCGGTCGAGATGCCCTGGATCCCGGCCACCTCGACGCCATAGGCGCGGCCGAAATAGGCGAAGGCGTCATGCGCGGTCACCAGCACCCGCTGCCCCTCGGGGATGGTGGCGACGCTGGCCCTCACCCATTCGTCGAGCGCCTTGAGCCGGTCGGCATAGTCCACCGCCCGCGCCGCCATCGCGTCGGCGCAGTCGGGCGCGACCTCGGCGAAGACCTCGGCGACTACCGGCGCCGTTCCGGCCCAGAGCGAGACATCCATCCACACATGCGGGTCGGCGTAGTGCGCCCCGACGTGCCGGATCAGCCTGTCGGCCGGAACCGCAGCCTCGGCCACCGCCCGGGTCGGTTTGCGGGCCGAGAGCTTGCCCAGCACCGCACCGAGCTGGCCTTCGAGGTTGTTGCCGGCATAGAGAATCGCGTCCGCCCCGAACAGCAGTCTGACGTCGCTGGCGCTGGCCTTGTAGAGATGCGGGTCGGTCCCCGGGCCCATCATCGTCTCCACCGCGACACAGTCGCCGCCGACGTTCCGCGCCACGTTGGCAACCATGCCGACGGTCGCCACCGCCTTCGGCTGCGCCGCCGCCCGCAGCGGTGCGGCCATCAGGGGCGCTGCCAGCAACATCGCGGCAACCAGGGTCATCAGGGCGCGAAGGGTCGTCATGGGGCTTTCGTCCGATTCGTTCGGTCACGTTAAAATGGGTTGAGGCTCAAACTGCGTCAATTGGCTACAATTCTTAGCTTCGACTAACTTTTGTCACGATGGTACAAAGCCGCATGACCGACGCCGACGCAACATCGCGCTAGCCCCGGCTGCGCGCGGCCAAACGCCAGGCGCGCAACTTCGAGCGGGTGCGCCAGGCGCATCAGCGCGAAGTGGCCGAGGACTATGTCGAGCTGATCGCCGATCTCATCGATGTCACCGGCGAGGCGCGGGCGGTCGACCTCGCGGCCCGGCTCGGGGTGACCAACGCCACCGTCAACAACACCCTCAACCGGCTGACTCGCGAGGGGTTGGTGACGCGGCAGCGCTACCGATCGATCTTCCTCACCGAGGCGGGCCGCCGCATCGCCGAGGTGGCGCGCGACCGGCACCGGCTGATCCGCGATTTCCTGCTCAGGATCGGCGTCGACCGCGAGACCGCCGAGATCGACGCCGAGTGCATCGAGCACCACACCAGCGAGAAGACCCTGGCAGCGCTGCGGCGGTTTCTCGGGCGCTAGGCGCCGATCGCCACCGGCGCGGCGAAGCTTCCTCTTGAGCCGCGCGCCCGCTCTGCGCCAATCTGGCCCGGGGCACACCGCTGAGCCCACACCACCGGGACGACAGGGAGCCGCCTGCATGTCGAACGACCCTCTTCTCCAGCCCTATCGGCTGAAGCACCTCACCTCGCCCAACCGGCTGGTGTTCACCGCCCACGAGCCGGCGTATTCCGAGGACGGCATGCCGAAGGCGCGCCACCGGCACTACCACGAGGCCCGGGCAAGGGGCAGGGTCGCCCTGACCATGACCGCCGGCTCGGCCCTGGCCTCGCGCGACAGTCCGCCCGCCTTCGGCAATCTGCTCGCCTTTAAGGACGAGATCATGCCGTGGCTCAGCGAGCTGACCGAAGCCTGCCACGAACACGGCGCCAAGGTGATGATCCAGCTCACCCATCTCGGCCGGCGCAGCTCGTGGAACACCGGCGACTGGCTGCCGGTGGTGGCGCCGTCGAACGTGCGCGAGCCGGCGCACCGGGCCTTCCCCAAGGTGATCGAGGACTGGGACGTCTAGCGCATCCTCGACGACAACGCCGACGCCGCCGAGCGGATGCAGGCTGCCGGCCTCGACGGCATCGAGCTCCGATGCTACGGCCACCTGATCGACGGCTTCTGGTCGCCAGCCACCAACCGCCGCGACGACGGCTGGGGCGGGGCGCTGGATAACCGGCTGCGCTTCGTCCACATGGTGCTGGATGCGATCCGCGACCGGGTCGGGCCGGAGTTCATCGTCGGCGTCCGCGTGGTGGCCGATGAGGACTGGGACAAGGGCCTGAACCGCGATGAAGGGTTCGAGATCGCCCGGCGGCTGGCCGCCACCGGGCAGGTCGATTTCCTCAACGTGATACGCGGCCATATCGAGACCGACGCGGCGTTGGCCAGGGTGATCCCGGTGATCGGCATGCCGACGGCGCCCCATCTCCACTTCGCCGGCGAAGTCCGCTCTGCGATCGACATTCCGGTGTTCCATGCCGCCCGCGTCAACGACGTCGCCACCGCGCGCCATGCCGTCGCCGCGGGCAAGGTCGACATGATCGGCATGACCCGGGCGCAAATCGCCGACCCTAATCTCGGACGCAAGGTGGCCGAGGGCCGAGAGGCCGAGATCCGCCCCTGCGTCGGCGCCACCTATTGCCTCGACCGCATCTACGAGGCAGGCGAGACGCTCTACATCCACAACCCCGCCACCCGCCGCGAAGCGAAGATGCCGCACGAGATCGAGACCCGGGCCGAGACGCGGCGCAAGGTGGTGATCGTCGGAGCCGGCCCGGCGGGGCTGACGGCGGCACGGGTCGCCAGCGCCCGCGGTCACGAGGTGGTGGTGTTCGAGGCGGCGCCGGAGGCCGGCGGCCAGGTCCGGCTGGCGGCGCAGAGCCCGCGCCGGCGCGAGCTGCAGGCGATCATCGACTGGCGACTCGAGCGCTGCGCCGATGCCGGCATCGCCTTCTGCTACAACCTCTTGGCCGAGGCCGATGACGTGCTGGCCGAGAACCCCGACATCGTTCTGATCACCACCGGCGGTAGCCCCAACACCCAGGTGATGGAGGCCGGCAACGAACTCACCGTCTCGACCTGGGACATCCTCTCGGGCGACGTCCAACCGGGGCGCAATGTGCTCCTCTTCGACGACCAGGGCGGCCACGGCGCGATGCAGGCGGCGGAGCTGATCGCGGCGCGCGGTTGGAGATCGTCACCCCGGAGCGGATGTTCTCGCCCGAAATCGGCGGGCTGAACCTGACCGGCTATATCAAGGCGTTGCAGCCGCTGGACGTGACCTTCACCGTCATGCGCCGGCTCTTGTCGGTGGCGCCGGCCGGCAACGGCTTGCAGGCGACGATCGGCAGCGACCACGGGCCGGCGGTGACGACGCGCGAGGTCGATCACGTGGTGGTCGAGCACTGCACGGTGCCGCTCGACCAGCTCTATTTCGACCTCAAGGGACAATCGTCGAACCTCGGCGCCGTCGACTACGAGGCGCTGGTGGCTGGCCGGCCGCACGGGCTGGCGCCGAACCCGGAGGGGATGTTTCGGTTGTTCCGCATCGGCAACGCGGTCTCTTGCCGCAACATCCACGCCGCGATCTACGACTCCCTGCGGCTGGTCAAGGACCTTTGACGAACCAAACGGCGGGGGAGTGACGCTCGACCCACCGCCCGCGCGCCACAGGCGCGTGTGGCGGTGCAAGGGGGTGGGGGCGGGGCCTCCCGCGCTTCCCGCGTGCCTGGGCGCGAAAGCGCACAGGCCTAGGGGCGCAATCTTCGGCGAAGCCGGCAGCGGCATCACCGGGCTTGACCCGATCCATCGGCTTTGATTCTCTGCACCGGGACTGGACACAAGTGTCAAGTGCGGGCCGGAGAGGCGCACCGCCGATTCAGTGCCCGCCGCGCGACCGCACTCGCGACCACAGGGGAGGACCGGCGCCATGACCAGCTTCACCCATCTCGGATCGCCGATCCGGCTGCGCCACAAGACGCTGCGAAACCGGATCGTCTTCGGCGCCCACACCGCCATCATGGCGCTGGACGGCTACCCCGGCGAGCACCTGGCTTAATTACCGCGAGCGCGCCATGGGCGGCGCGGCGATGCTGGTGATCGAGCCGGTGCCGGTGCACGCCGCCGCGGTGCTGACCCGGGGCAACGTCCGCCATTCCGACGACAGCGTCATCCCGCATTTCCGCCGCGTCACCGAGGCGGTGCAGGCCGAGGGCGCGGTGATCCTGCAGCAGCTCTACCACATCGGCGCCCACGGCGACGCCGACAACTCGTACCACCTCAACTGGTCGCCCTCGGGGCTGCCGAGCTACCACGACTCGGACGGCAGCCATGCGATGACCGAGGCGGAGATCGAGGAGACCATCGACGGCTTTGTCCAGGCGGCGCGGCGCTGCCGCGAGGCCGGCTTCGACGGGGTCGAGGTTTGGGCCGCCTATCACGGCTTCGTCGACCAGTTCTGGACCCCGTGGTCGAATCGGCGCGACGACCGCTGGGGCGGCTCGCTGGAGAACCGCACCCGGGTGTCGCGCGAGATCATGTCGCGCATCCGCAAGACCTGCGACGACGACTTCATCATCGGCCTCGCGGTCAATGACGAGCCCGACATTCCGGTCGTCCTGCAGCGCGAATCCTTAAGCGAGATCGTTGCCCTGCACGACCGCGAGGATATAATGGACTACATCACCTGCGGCTCGGGCAGCTATTTCGACTTCTACAAGCTGATGCCAACCTTCCTCTATCCGGAGAAGCTTGGCGTCGACCTGGCCGAGACCCTGAAGGGGGCGGTGACCCACGCGCTGGTCACCGCCGAGAGTCATATCCGCACGCCGGAGAACGCCGAGACCGTGCTCGGCGCCGGCCAGGCCAACCTGATCGCGATTGTCCGGGGCCAGATCGCCGATCCGCATCTGGCCAACAAGACGCTGAGCGGGCGGCCGGAGGACATCCGCGGTTGTCTGTCCCGCAACCAGATGTTCTGGGGGCGGCGCTATCGCGACTACTGGATCTCGTGCCTGATCAACCCCTCGGCCGGGCGCGAGTTTGAGTGGGGCGGCGACCGCCTCACCCCTGCCGCGACGGCGAAGCCGATGCTGGTGGTCGGCGGCGGCCCGGCCGGGCTGGAGGCCGCTCGCGCGGCGGCCGAGCGCGGCCACCGGGTGACGCTGGCGGAGGCCGGGCCCCAGCTCGGCGGCCAGTTCCGGATGGCGGGCTCGCAGCCGCGGCGGGCGCAGATCCTGGATCTCATCGCCTGGTATGGGCGGCAACTGGAAAAGCTGCAGGTGCGGGTCGACTACAACAGCTACATGGACGCAGACGAGATCGCCGCCTTCGGCGCCGACGAGGTAGTCCTCGCCACCGGCTCGCTGCCCGCCGGCACCGGGTTCCAGAAGGCGATGACCCATCTCGAAGTGCTGCCGGGGATCGAGCGCGGCGATGTCTGGTCGGTCGAGGATGTGATGATGCGGAGCGCCCGGCTGAAGGACCGAGTGGTCATACTCGACGAGGGCGGCAACTGGCGCGGCGTCGGCACCGCCTGGAAGATGTCCGAGGACGGGCACCAAGTCACAATCGTCACCGCCGACCCGCTGGTCGGCAAGGAGCTGCAGCGCAGCGCCGCCGACTTCCCGGCGCGGCAGACCCTGGCGCGGCTCGGGGTGGCGTTCGAGACCGAGAGCGCGATCCTCGAGTGGACCGCCGAGGGCGCCCGTGCGATGTCGCTGCTGACCGGGGCCGAGAAGCTGGTCTCGGCGGGGTCGCTGGTCCTCGCCACCACCAACATGGCCGAGGACAGCCTCGCCGGCGAGTTGGCGGCACGCGGGGTGCGGTTCCGGCTGATCGGCGATTGCGTCAGCCCGCGGCAGGCGGCGTTCGCCTTCTATGAGGGGCGCAAGGCGGGGATCGAGCTATGACTGACACCCGTCCGCATCCCGCTCAGAGAGGCGCAGGCGGTCGCCGAGGGGGCGCTGGCGGCGCATGGTTGCTCGGCGGCGCATGCGGCGGCGACCGGGCGCTCGATCGTCGCCGCCGAGGCGGAGGGTAACCACGCGGTCGGCTTCCTGCACCTGATCGACTATTGCGAGGCACTCGACGCCGGTCGGATCGACGGCACCGCAGAGCCGCTGGTCGAGCATCCCTCGACGAGGGTGGTGCGGATCGATGCCCGCCAAGGCTTCCCCCATCTCGGGGTCGACACCGTTTGGGCGGAGTTCGCCGCCGCGGCACAACGCAGCGGCATCGCTGTGCTGTCGCTCAGCAGCGGCTTCACCTGCGCCGCGCTGGGGTATTTCGCCCGGCGGCTGGCCGAGGGCCACGGGCTGGCCGGCTTCGTCGCCGCCAATGCCGGGCCGGCGGTGATGCCGGCCTCCGGCGGCCGGCGGCGGGTGTTCTGCACCAATCCGTTCGCCTTCGCCCTACCCTGGCCGGAACGGGGCGCGCTGGTGATCGACCAGTCGAGCGCCGCCACCGCCATCATCGGGCTGAAGAAGGCGGCCGCCGAGGGTAAGCCGATCCCCGAGGGCTGGGCGTTCGATGCCGACGGCCAGCCGACAACGGACCCGGAGAAGGCGCTTGAGGGCACGATGCTCGCCTTCGGCGGCGCCCGCGGCGCCAATATCGCCCTGATGGTCGAGCTGCTGGCGGCTGGCCTCACCGGCGCAAACTGGTCGGCCGAGGCGCCGGCCTTCAACGCCGGCAGCGCCTCGCCCGGGGTCGGGCTGCTGATCATCGCCATCGATCCGGCGGCGACCGCCGGCAGCGGCTTCGCGGCCCATCTGCAGGGCTTCGCCGACCTCTTGGCGACCGATCCGGGGATGCACCTGCCCGGCCTCGCCAAGGGCCGCCGGGCCGGGCAAGCCGCCGCTCGTGGCTTGTCGGTGGAAGCGGCGGTCTGGGATCGAATCCGCGCCTTGGCTTGAACCGTGCGGAGCGCATCGATGCCCGACCCCGGCCAGAGACCGCCCCCCAGGCGTGGGCGAAAGGCGCGCGCCGGCGCGCCCCCGGAGCAGCGACGCCTCGCCGGGGTCGAGGGCGGCCGCTACGCGCCGCTGGCCGAGGCCGATCTCGCCCGCATAGATGCCGCGGCGCTGGAAGTGCTGTCGACCGTGGGCCTCACGGACGCGCCGCCTTTCGCCGTCGATCTGGTGACCAACCGTGGCGGGCGACTGACCGCGGACGGGCGGTTGACCTTCCCGCCCCCGCTGGTCGAGGCGGCCGCAGCGGGGCTGGCCCGGGGTTTCACCCTGCACGGCCAGGTGCCCGGCCATGAGCTGGAACTCAGCGGCGCCCGCGTCCATGTCGGCCCCGGCGGCGCAGCGCCGAGCGTCGTCGATCTGGAGACCGGGCGTTACCGCGACGCCACCCTGCGCGACCTCTACGACGCCGCGCGGACGGTCGATGCCCTCGACCACATCCATTTTTTCAGCCGCTCGCTGGTGGCGCGCGACGTCGCCGATCCGCGGGCGCTGGACCTCAACACGGCCTATGCCAGCCTCGCCGGCACCGCCAAGCACGTGATGACCAGCGTCATCGCGCCGGAGCATGTGGCCGAGATCGCGGAGATGTGCTTCCGGCTTGCCGGCTCGGCGGCGGCGTTCCGCGACCGGCCGTTCCTGTCGTTCCACGTCAACCACGTCACCCCGCCGCTGCGCTTCGCCCCCGAGGCCTTGGCGGTGCTGGCCGAGGCAGCCCGGCCCGGCATCCCCGTCCACTGCAACAGCTTCGGCCAGATGGGCGCCTCCAGCCCGGTGACCGTCGCCGGCTGTCTGGCGCAGACCGTGACCCTTGTCAGGATGATCGTCGCCTGGCTGGTCGACCCCGAGGTCAAGGCGGCGTTCGGCGCCCGGCCGATGGTGACCGACCTGCGCACCGGGGCGATGAGCGGCGTCGGTGGCGAGCAGGCGCTGCTGATGGCCGCGCCAACCCAGATGGCGCGGTTCTACGGCCTGCCGAACTCCTGCATCGCCGGGGCGACGGACGCCAAATCGGCCGACGCGCAGAGCGGCTACGAGAAGGCGCTGGCAGTGACGCTGGCGGCCCAGGCCGGGTCGAACCTGATCACCCAGGCGGCGGGCATGCAGGCCGGGCTGATGGGCGTCGCCTTCGAGAGCTACGTGATCGACAACGACATGCTGGGCGCGGTCCTGCGCTCGCTCGGCCCGGTCCCGGTCGACGATGACACCTTGTCGCCGGCGCTGATCGGCGCCGTCGCCGGCGGTGAGGGCCATTTTCTCGGCCAGCCTCGGACCCTGGCGCGGATGCAGAGCGACTTCCTCTATCCGCAGATCGCCGACCGGCGTAGCGCGGCCGAATGGGAGGCGGGCGGCGCCCAGGATATCCGCGAGCGAGCACGGGCAAGGGCGCGGGAGATCCTCGCCGACCACCGCCCGGCGCATATTCCGGCCGAAGCCGATGCCGACCTGCGGCAGCGGTTCGACATCCGGCTGCCGCCACGTTGACCCGTCGCCGGGCAGGTGGCGGAAGGGATGGCTATTGACCGGGGTCAAGGCGGGCGGCGGGCAATCGGCCGATGCTCGGGCAGGAACAATCGGCGGGGGCCGGCATGAAACTCTTCGCTCTCGACGCCAGCTGCTATCTCGGCGAGCCCATCGCCGCGGCGCTGGGGGTGGCGCTGAGCCCGCATGAGGAACGCAACTTCGAGGATGGCGAGCATAAAGCCCGACCGCTGGTCAGCGTCCGCGGCGCCAACGCCTATGTGATCCACAGCCTGCACGGCGAGCCGGGCAATAGCGCCAACGACAGGCTGGTGCGGCTCTTGTTCTTCATCGGCGCACTGCGCCAGGGCGGTGTGCGGCGGATCACCGCGGTGATCCCCTACCTCGCCTATTCGCGCAAGGACCGGCAGACCAAGACCCGCGACCCGGTCAGCACCCGTTACACGGCTGAGGTCATCGAAGCGATGGTGACCGATGCGGTGGTCACCGTCGATGTGCACAACATCGTCGCCTTCCAGAACGCCTTCCGGATCGATGCCTGGCATCTCGACACAAGGCGGCTGGTCATCGACCGCCTCGCCCCGCGCCTGGGTGAGGGGTCGATCGCCGTCGCCTCACCCGATCCCGGCGGGGTCAAGCGGGCGCAACTCTTCCGCGAGATGCTGGAGGATCGGCTCGGCCGCCCGGTTGGTGTCGCCTTCATGGAGAAGCGCCGCAGCGCCGGCGGCACTCTGGTGGTCGGCGAGGTCGAGGGGGCGACGGCAATCGTCGTCGACGACATGGTCAGCTCCGGCCACACCATGGTGCGCGCCGCCGAGGCGCTGCACGCCCACGGTGCAGGCGAGGTGATCGCCGTGGCCGGGCACGGCCTGTTCACCGATGGCGCCGACGCGGTGCTAGAGCGGCCCGAGATCGCCTGCTGGCTGGTCACCGACAGCATGCCGCCCTTCCGCCTGCCTTCTGAGTTGGCCGCGCAGCGGCTGGAGATTGTTAGCGCCGCACCGCTTCTAGCCGAGGCTATCCGGCGCCTCCAAGAGGGCGGCTCGCTGGTCGAGTTGATGGAAGGCCGAGCGTAAGCGCGGCTGCCTCCGCCTGGTCGAGATAGCGGCTGGCTAAGCGGCAGCCACCTCGCTGGCGTGCGCGGCTCCGGCTCGAGCAGGTGCGCCAGGGCCTGCCGGGCGCGGAAGCTGCCGCGATAGGCGACATAGAACGCCAGTAGCCGCTCGGAGAGATGGTCGTCGAGCCGCTCGGCAGCGCGGTCGATCAGCAGCGGGCCGATCCAGCAGGCGCCGAGCACGGCGCATTCCATGCCCAGGTACGACATCTCGTCGAAGGGGTCGACCAGCCGCAGGTCGCGCGAGAACTCCAGGCAGTCGATCACCACCGGCGGGTCGGAGAGGCAGACATGCTCGGGCCTGAGGTCGCCATGGCCCTCGACGATGCGCCCGGCAGCGACGCGCGTCGCCACGATCTGCGGCTCTCGCGTCAGCAGCGGTTCGAGCCCGGCCGAAATCTCCGCCCCCCGGTCGCCGGCCGAGTCGAAGGCCTTGAGATCGAATACCCGGCGGTTCTCGGCGAGTTCGTGGGCGAAGCGGGCGATATGCGCACCGGGATCGACCACGACCGGCTCCAGGCCCCGGTAGAAACCCGCCAGGCGCTCGGCCACCTCCTCGATCCTCCCCCGAGCGGCCGCACCGGCGACAATGGCGGCGTCGAGCATCAGCGCCTCGGGCAGGCGGCGCATCACCACCAGCCAGTCGACCGCCCGCCCGGTGCCCCCGATCGCCAGCCGGCCGTCGGGCTCTACCGTCAGCGCGCTGACGCCGAGATAGACGTCGGACGCCAGCCGGCGGTTGAGCCGCACCTCCTCGGCACAGATGCGGCGCCGGGCGTCGAGGGTCGAGTAGTCGAGGAACGGATAACGAACCGGCTTCTTCAGCTTCAGCGCCCGCTCGCCGGCGAGGAACACCCAGGCCATATGGGTTTCGCGGGTCTCGACCTCGGTGACGCCCGAATTAGTTTCCGGCGCTGTGCAGGTTTCTCGGACGCCGCGTCGCATCGGTTGAGATGGGCGCGGCATTGCCGGCGTCCGAGAAGCGCCAAGGCACGAGATCGCGGGGGTGGTGCGGGGTGGTTCAGGC
>Ga0209049_1000099_pt1 | contig 17379 bp, 16 predicted proteins | sample WorMetulBAHAMAS2_FD_187398 | JGI IMG/M metagenome (GOLD analysis project Ga0209049, IMG submission 187398) | Marine gutless worms symbiont microbial communities from Max Planck institute for Marine Microbiology, Germany - Olavius ullae BAHAMAS.2... | ecosystem: Host-associated > Annelida >...
GGGGATTCCCACTGGCAAGAAACCCGCATTTCTATTCCTATTCCGCGGTTCTCACCGCCATATCCGCATCGCTCGTTTTCATCGCGCTCAATATCACATTGGCAGTCTATTCCCTTTGGGCGCTTATCTGTCTGTTCTTATTCATCTCCACCAGAAAACTCCATTGGAAATATGTGTATCTCATTCTCTCATTGATTCCCTATACGGCAGGTTTGGTGCTCATTGTCCGAGAGCCCTATATGGAAGTAATCGAAGTTCTCCTCCTAAACCGCACATACGGCAGCCTGATACTCACGCTCCTGCTCTATCCGATTGTTCTTGCCGTCACCGGCCTTCATTACCACCGGCCGCACTATGAGCGGTCCCGTTCCAACGGACTCATTTCGATCGCCACTTTCTGCTTCACAGTGCCGGCATTGATTACGCTGATTTGGGTGCTGAATCTACATCCCTTCGACAGAACCAGGCCCCAGCCTGTTAGCATCACCGATCATATCAATCTCAATGCCGACAATCGCACAGTAGAACTGGTCAGTCCCGCTCCCATTGGCGATATCGAACTTCAAATGGAGGGCAGAGTATACCGATTGGAGGCAGTGGACCGCAGCGCTGAACTGCGGATGCCGCTGAGCGGAACCCCACTTTCCGTCGTTTCGGACTCGAGGGCCTTTCTTGGCCGCCGGACCATACAGAGTGAAATCAGCGGTGAAGCGAATCCAAAACGGCTCACAATTCATTTGAAATCGGCTAATCCCTATACCCTTCATGAGGCTAATTTCCCCTTTGAAATGACCCCCTCGGGAACCCTGGCGGAAATATTCATTGGGGAAAACCCGCCATTCCCCATTACCCTGCAATTCACCGTCAATAACGACGCGTCGCTCATCTTGAGCGTGGTCGGCACCTGGACGGATCCGCTGCCCCCCCCCTCGATAGAGGGCGACAATCTGGAAATCCAGAGCTTTCGGGTCGCTCATATCGAAACCAACCTATAGGCAGGAAACGGGCGGCAGCGAAAATTTCCCGGAAGAACTTGATAATTCTACATATAGTGTGATATAATGATGGAAATCGGATAATCTCCTATATATGGGGTTTTTCGAAGGAGCCAGCGTAAATGAAGTGTCCACTCTGTGATAAGACCGACGACAGGGTAATTGAGTCACGACAGAGTCGAAGCGGGGCGACCATTCGTCGCCGCCGGGAGTGCGTCGAATGCGGCTACCGTTTTACTTCCTATGAACACATAGAGGAAGTGCCCCTCATCGTTATCAAGAAATCGGGGCGGAGAGAGAATTTCGATCTCAAGAAAATCGAAATGGGGATTCGGAAAGCCCTGGGGAAGCGTCCAGTCGCTCATTCCGCGCTGGAGGAACTGCTTCATGTCATCGAGGATGAGGCGATCATGATGAGCCGTTCCACCCATGAAATTCGCAGTGAGAGTATCGGTGAACTGGTATTGGAGAAGTTGTTCTCCTTAGACAGAGTAGCCTATGTCAGATTCGCCTCCGTGTATCGCCGGTTCGAAGATGTTCAGGAATTCATTCATGAGATCGACCGCCTCAGGCCGCATATACCAGAGCGGGAGGCGGTTCCTGCCGAAACGGGTGAGAGCAACGAGCTGTTCTAACGGAATGGACATGATGGAAAATCGGCGGAATTGGAGGAGTCATATCGATGCCCGGGAGAACGGAAACTGGGAGGCCTGCTGTTCGGAATCACAACGGCAGGATTCCGGTTCTCCCGCGGCCTATTCCGCCTAGTTTGAGGCAGCGCGCGGATTCTGGAATCATCGATATGGAGGGAGTCATCATGACATTGGAACAAATCTACTCGAAACTCGACGAGTTCAAAGCCCAGCGAATACGCGGCCTGGAAACGGATCTGTACACCCGCATCGCCGGCCACTATCGGGCGATGCGTAGCTGGAACAAGATTAGAATGGAGAAATACGGTATCTACCGGGGGGAAATGACACCCCCGGGCGCGGATTCAGGCTGGTAGAATGGCTATAGGAAATCCATCTTTGAAATTCGCTGACTGTTCGGCCTCCTTAAACGGTTTTCCAACTGAATAGGCAGGCAATTCCGGTCACAGAGGGTCGAAACCGTTATCTCCACCAGTACGGACTCTGGAGGCTCTCAAGATGAAGGTAAGCGTCAGATCATGGTCCACAATGGACATCGAGAGTCAGCATCGCCTACTGGCTCGCTCGCAAGCAGATATCGCCGAAGTCTCCGAGGCGGTGGAGAGGATAATCGGCGAAGTGAGAACCCGTGGCGATCGGGCTATCAGGGAAATGAATCAGCGCTTCGACGGCGTCAATACGGATGCGCCCATCAGAGTTCCCGAACAGCATTTTGAAGAAGCCGGCATTCTGCTCTCTGAAAAGGTGATTGCCGCCTTGGAATACTCAATAGAGAATGTCCGCCGCTGTCATGCCGACCAGGCACCCGGCGGGATGCGATGGAAGCGGATCCGCCGGGGGATCATGGTTGCCGAGCGCCGCGGACCCATCGATTCTGTGGGATTCTACGTACCCCGTTCCAGGGGAAGCTTTCCATCGATGCTTTATATGATGGCGGTACCGGCACAGATTGCCGGGGTGAAGCGCCTGGTGATGGCCAGTTCCCCCGACCCAGGCGGCCGCTTAGATCCCGCCTGCCTGTACACGGCCCGGCTCTGCGGAGTCGATGAGGTTTATGCCATGGGCGGTGCCCAGGCCTGGGCGGCCTTGGCCTATGGCACCGAAACGGTAACGAGGGTGGATAAGTGCCTGGGCCCCGGTAGCAAGTACATTGCCGCGGCCAAACAGCTATTATCCGGTGTACTGGACTGCGGACTCCCCGCGGGTCCATCGGAATCCATCATACTCGCCGACGAGAGTCCGGATGCCCAGGATGTGGCCCGAAATCTCTTAGTGGAAGCCGAGCACGGATCAGATTCATCGGCCCTGCTTATTACCGATTCGCCGGGACTCGCTCATGACGCGGCGGAATGGCTGAGTGAACTATCAGAGACCCTGCCGGAGCCCCGGAGAAGCTTCGTTCAGGACGTGTTCTCGACCTACGGCGGGATCATACTCGTAGATAACATCGCCGAAGGAGCCGAACTCGCCAACCGCTTTGCCGCCGAACACCTGCAGATCCGGACAGCCGATCCCTCCGCGACGCTGAAGCTCATTCGTCATGCCGGCGAGATACTGCTGGGAAACAACGCGCCGTTTTCGGCGGCCAACTACTCAGTGGGAGCCAACGCCGTCTTACCCACCGGGGGCGCTGCCCGCACCTGGTCAGGCCTGTCGGTCGCGGATTTCGAGAAGCGAAGCAGTGTGATTGTCATGTCGGAGAGGGGCCTGGACGAACTCAGAGGTCATGCCGCCTCGCTGGCGGAATATGAAGGCTTCCCAGCCCATCGACGGGCCCTGGATGACTGGAAACCCGCCGGCGGCAGCCCGGATGACGGCTTCCCGGACGGCTGTCCTCCCGCCAAGGACTCTGACGGCGGCGCATGCCGGAATCATATTCGATGAACATGCCGGATACCCCACCGCGCCAGGCCGAAACCCTCGATGAGGTCTTCGCCCTGTTCGAATCCCGAACCAACCTTGAGAGGGGTTTCCCGCCGGGCAATCTCAAACGACTATACCGCCTCGATCGCATGCGGATGCTCTGTGAGGCCTTTGATCGACCGCAGGAGGCCTTCCGTGTCATACATCTCGTTGGTTCCAAGGGCAAGGGATCGACGGCCGCGTACATAGCCGCCCTGCTGAATCTCGCCGGCAGACGGGTGGGGATTTACGCCTCGCCCCACCTCAGCGACTACCGTGAACGTTTTCGCGTCGTTGGAGAAGAATTCCCCGAGGAGATCGCCTTAAGCACCGCCAGAGGGATGCTGGACTCCCTGAGCCGCCTGGAAAAGAATCTTCGGGGGGAAGCTTGTGCCACCACCTTCGAACTTCTCACCCTATTCGGTTTTCTTCTCTTTCGTGACTGCGGCTGTGATACCGCCGTAGTGGAGGCCGGTCTCGGTGGACGCCTGGACGCCACCAATGTCGTTACGCGCCCCGAAGCGGTGATATGCACCCCCATCGAAAAGGAACACAGCGATGTTCTGGGCCGCCGCCTTTCCCAGATTGCCCGTGAGAAGGCCGCCGTCATCAAACCTGGAACTCGTCTGTGGACCGCACGACAGAAATTGCCTGTGAGAGCAGTGCTGACACTCCAGGCACGGAAACAGAAGGTGCGCCTGCAGAGTCTCACTTCCCGTCTAGCCGATATCCGGATGCTGCCGAAACATGCCCCGGAGAACGATGGATTCAGCTGGCAGCTCAGGTGGAAGGACGGCAGAAGAGAGAGTATCTCGCTATCCATGGGTGGTCGTATTCAGGCGGAAAACGCCGCGCTGGCTCTAGAAGTGTCGCGCCGGCTTGAGCCGAATTCGAGCATCGCGGCCAGGCTGCCATCATCGAGCCGGGATGATTCCATCGAAGAGCGGCGCGGAACGGACATCGTGAACGCCCTCTATCGGGTGAGTCTTCCAGGCAGGTTTCAAATGCTCCGGCGCCATCCCTTAATCATCATTGACGGCGCCCACACACCGCGCTCCGTATCGGCCATCGCCGATGCCTTCTTTCGATGCGCGCGCCCCCATCCGGATTCACCGCCCATCCTTGTTTTCGGCTGTGTAATGGGCAAGAACCATTACCAGATAGCGCGAAGGCTATGCCGCGGCCCCCAAGGGTTCTTCAAGGAAATCATCATCAGCACCCCCGGCCGGTTCAAACCGAGCAACCCGGAATCGGTGGCGCTTTCCTTCAGGCGCATAGGGGCAAGGGTCAGCCTCATCCCCAATCCAAACGAGGCCTGGAAAGAGGCACTCAAGAGGGCGGGCGGAGAGCGACCCATCCTCGTAACCGGATCGTTCTTCATGGCCGGAGAAATCGCGCGGATGGGCTTAGAGCCCCACTAGGCCTTTCCGGTCTTCCAGCGCCGAATTCCCGCCATTTCCGAAGAATATGCTATTGCAATCGATCCTGCTGTGCAGTATAATCGATTCCAGGCCCGCCTTCGGCTTGAGGATATCTCATGGCATCTCTTATACTCAAGAAACGTCCGCTAACCCGTGCTGCCCACTATCTGTATCTTACACCATTTCTACCCACCCTCCACCCGCTGCTCGTGAATTTTCGAACAGCGGATATGATTATCTATGCCGCTGGGCTCGCCTTGGTGTTTTTCCTGGTAGTTTATGGAAACCGGCAGCCCCTGCTGCGCTCGGAATCCGATGGATTGAACCTCTACCTCCACTACCGTCACAATGCCGAATATCATCCCTACAGTCAGATGCGGGGTTATCGCCGTTTGGCGGCGAACCGGCTTTCCTTGGAATCATTGAATCATTCGCCGGTAATCTTGAATCTCACAAAACATGATGTAGACCAACTCATCATCAGGCTGGAAGAAGAACAGGTACATGTTATCGAATGACGCGCGGGCGACTCAAAACCCCGGAGGGCTTCCCGGAAAATGGCTCTGTCTTCTCCTATGCGCCCTCATAACCGTTCTTGTTCTCTCATGTCAGGAGGCGGCAGAACCATTCTCCGCCCAGGATGTCTCGTCTCTCAACCGATGGCTCGATACCGCGCACGCCCCCCCGGACAAACCCATTACCGAGCTGCTTGCGTCGGGGCATACGGTGGTATTCGCGCAGGATGAGCTGCTTCGAAAAGACAGTATTCTCCTGATGGAGGCCCTGCTGCCAAGCATCCGGAGCATCGGAGTCAATGAGATTGGGGTGTTTTTCCTCAATCATGCCAGACAGAATGAGATAGATGCCTTTATCCAGGGTAGCAAAGAGGACAGCCCCACGCTGAAAACTCTCTTCGCGGGGAATACCGCTCTCGGCTACATGGAATACTGGGATTTCCTGCTCTATGTCCGGGATTTCAATGCCCGCATGCGGCCGGATGAAAATCCAGTCCGGCTGTTAGCGCTGGGAGATGGGGAAATGGTGAACACGGAAACCCTTGCGGTCGCGCTCGGTGATAACGGAGCCGATAGTGATTCTGCCGATGCCGGTCCATCCGAAATCAAACCCGTATCCCATCCAAGGTTCCTCTGGCTAAGCGCCGAGGACGTCGTGAATTTACCTGTCCCGCCAAGCACTGTCGATGATGCCCAGGGCCGGCCGGTTCTTGCCGTTCATCACGGGCCTGACAAAAAAAGCTTGCGCTGGGGAGGGTTGATTGAATTTGTGAGCGCCTCGCGGGATGTCAGGGATAGAAGCTTCGCTTTTCCGGCCGAAGAGGCGCCATTCGCCGCCTGGAAGGGCGATGAAAGCGGTATGGAAGCCGATATCTATCTGGTTACGCCATTTCCATACCAGGCGGTTAGCCCCATGCCCGACTTCATCGATGCCGATACCGCCGAAGCGGCTCTGAGTCTCTTTCCCGAAATCAGCATGAGAGTCCCGACACGTTTCGCAATCATGAAAATGAAACGTATCATCAGTAACGCCGCCCGCTCATATCAGCGAAAACTCGATCGCTTGAAAATGCCTGAATGAAAGGCAACCCGGATCAGAGCTGATCGAAACCCCCCAGCCCCAGGGATTCCCCGATTCTCAATGTGGCCGCCGAATTATTCAGCGTGTAGAGATGGATGCCCGGAACACCGTGATCGAGCAGGTCTCTCACCTGTTCGCTAGCCCAGTGAATGCCGGCCATTTCCACCCGTTCATCGCTGTCGGCTCGATTGACCGCACGGATAAGGCCGGCGGGGAAGCGGGTACGGGGGGCCAGTTTAGCCATGCGGATCATGTTTTTTGTGCCGGTGATGGGCATAATCCCGGCGATGATCGGCACATCGATGCCGGCAAGGGCACATCGTTCCACGAAGTCGTAATAATCCTTGTTATCGAAGAAAAGCTGGGTAACGATGTAATCCGCCCCGGCATCCACCTTTTCTTTCAGAAGACGAATCTCTGAAATCCTGTCGGAAGAATGGGGGTGCCCCTCCGGAAAACCGGCCACACCGATTCCGATTTCCGGATAGTATTCCCGGATGAAATTCACCAGGTGCACGGCGTGGGGGAAATCGCCGGCGAAACCCACGGATTCCGCGGCCGAAGACTGCGGATCATCGCCCCTGATAGCCAAAATATTCTCGATGCCGCCTTCGCTGTATTGCCGGAGTATGGATTTTATGTCGCTCCGACTATGGCCGACGCAGCAAAGATGGGCGGCAATTTCCAGGTTGGTTTCGTGGTGAAGGCGCATAACAAGCTTGTGGGTTCTGTCTCTGGTGGACCCGCCCGCGCCGTATGTCACACTCACATAGGCCGGTTTCAGCCTGTTGAGTTCGGCGATGGTCCGGAACAGCTTTTCCCAGCCTTTTTCTGTTTTAGGCGGGAAAAATTCAAAGCTCACCTTCGTTTTTCCGGTGGAGAGGATGTCTTTAATCTTCACAGTGAGTCACTCACACAGTACCAACCAGTGATAGCATAGGGAATGAATCTTTGTACAGAGACAGCGAAGGCACATCAAGTCTGTGTCGTGAGTTGGTGCCGCTTGGGGCAGTGGAAAAACGGTCTTTCAAGCTTCTCAAAACCAGCCCCATTCGCTAGGATGAGTCCATGATCCGTCTGAACAAGAACTACCACAAACTCCAAGCCAATTATCTCTTCGTCGAAATCGCCGGGCGGGTAAACGAACACCGCGCCGCGCATCCTGATCGATCGCTCATCAGTCTGGGCATCGGTGATGTTGTCCTTCCCCTTCCTCCCTCGGTTATCAAGGCATTTCATGAGGCCGTGGAAGAGCAGGCCCATGAGAAGACATTTCGCGGCTACGGTCCGGAGCAGGGATATGAATTCCTTAGAGAGGCCATCGCCGAGAATGATTTCAATTTTCCCGGATGCGCGATATCTCCGGCGGATATCTTTGTTTCCGACGGCGCCAAATGCGATACGGGGAATTTTCAAGAACTTTTCAGCAAAGATATCCGTGTTGCCGTACCCGATCCGGTGTATCCGGTGTATGTCGATACCAATGTGATGGCCGGAAGGGCAGGGGCACTGAGAGATGGCCATTACAAAGGACTCATCTACTTGGAAGGGACAGAAGAGAACAACTTCGCTCCTTCTCCCCGGGATTTGCCCGCTGCCGGGGCCGACCTTGTCTACCTATGCTTCCCCAACAACCCCACGGGCGTTGCCGCGAGCAGAGATCAACTGGGGGAGTGGGTGGAATGGGCACTCAGCCGGAACTCACTTATATTGTTCGACGCAGCCTATGAGGCCTTCGTCTCCAGATCGGCCATTCCAAGGAGTATTTATGAAATTCCCGGCGCGGAGAAATGCGCGGTAGAATTTCGCAGCCTCTCGAAAACCGCGGGATTCACCGGCACAAGACTGGCCTACACCGTAGTGCCTGAAACAATAATCGTGGACGGCATGAGCCTCCGCGACATGTGGCAGCGCCGGCAGACTACGAAATTCAATGGAGTATCCTATCCCGTGCAAAGGGCCGCGGCCGCCGTCTTCAGCCCCAAGGGACAGCGGGAAACCCGCCGAATCATCGAGTACTACCTGGAAAATGCCGCCGTTATTCGAAAAGCCATGGAAGATGTGGGCTATACATGCTGGGGCGGAAAGAACAGTCCCTACATCTGGGTGAAAACCGCTGAGGATTCCTGGGCCATCTTCGATCGGATTCTCAACGAAGCTGACGTCGTCGTTATCCCGGGCAGCGGATTCGGCCGTCTAGGCGAAGGCTTCATCAGGATTAGCGCCTTTAACGACAGGAAAGAAGTAGTGAAGGCCACCAAGCGGATTATCAAGGTGCTAAGATAGCTTGATGAAGTTGACACATATACTCATCCACCATGTATTATTCACATATGACCTATAATGTCAAAACAGTCGATGAGTATATCCAAGCCATCCCAGAAGAGCGGAAATCGCCATTCTCGAAACTTCGGGAAACCATAATCAGCCATCTTCCTGAGGGCTTCGAGGAAACCATCTCCTACAGCTTTCCCTCCTACGTCGTGCCCCATTCGCTGTACCCCGCCGGATACCATTGCAACCCCGAGGAGCCCCTCCCCTTCCTCTCCATCGCCTCCCAGAAGAACTTCGTCGGCGTCTACCACATGGGCATATACGCGAGCCCCAAACTACTGAGCTGGTTTCAGGAAGAATATGCCAAATTGGACATTGGGAAGCTGGACATGGGAAAAAGCTGCATCCGGCTGAAAAAAATGGATGATATCCCATTCGATCTCATCGGTCGGCTTGTGTCGAAGATGAGCGTCGATGAGTGGATTGCGACTTACGAACGGGAGATAAAGCGATAGGGCAATCGATCAAGCGCCGTACTCACGAGCGCTGAGCCTAATGATGTGATGCGCCGGCCTTGTCAATGCCGGAACGAGCATATAGAATTCACGGCCTGGCGTTTATCAGATCCCAGCGTCTGTCGTATAATGGTGATTACCCGAGCTTCCCAAGCTCGTGACGAGGGTTCGATTCCCTTCAGACGCTTATTACTCTGTGATGAATTATTGATTGATGATAGACAGCTGGGTCGACATGAAGACCGTATACGGCTTACGAATCGCATCCCCCACCGAAAGATGTAGGGCTTCCCAATGTCTCTGACCGTTCCAATATACATCTAGGTACAGATACCCTCGTTTCTCTCGTATCTTTACACCCATATTCGTTTTGCCCCTGCTATTTGGTCTACATTGAGTCTACAAAAGCCTGCCAAATGGTGTCAAATCATGGTCAACAAAGTAGAAGGAAGATATTGTACTCTGCAGATTAATTCTTTTAGGGCAAATAAGAAGCCGCCCTAATGGACGGCTTTGACATTAATAGCAGGGACAGGACTCGAACCTGTGACCTCTGGGTTATGAGCCCAACGAGCTACCAACTGCTCTACCCTGCGTTGTGCGGATAAGGATAAAGTCTTGCGTGATAAATGTCAACTGGTACCCTTAGGGGAAATGTGGTTCTGAGAGTTCCTTATCGGCTCCAACCCTATTGAGATATCTGATGAGGAACCACCAGCCGACGATGAGCAGCGGTAGAATCAGGAAGTTTGGAATTTTCCGGCTGATGAGTATCAGATCGTAGCTGCCGTGAATGGCGACGGCGATGAGATAGGCGAGGCTGAGGCTGCCGGCGGCCTTGATACGGTATCGGGCGTACATCAGACCGATGAAGGCGCCAACGAGGGCGTGAAGGGGTATGGCGCTTACCCCCCGCATCAGGGCTGTGGCCATGGGGGTATCCGATCCGATTACATATAGGATGTTCTCAAGAAGAGCGAACCCCATCCCAAGAGAGATGCCGTAAACGGCGCCGTCATGCACTGTGCCGAATTCCCGGCGGCGCCGGACGGTGAGAAGTAGGGCGGCGAATTTGACAGCTTCTTCAGGTACGGCGATACCAATGAATGCTTCGGCGGGGTTTTGGAGGGCCTGAGGCAGTACGCTTATTAGGGGCATGAGTATGCCCTCCAGGATGACGGCTATCAGCGGAGTTACCATTCCGGCGGCAAAGAGCTTAAACAGGAGGATGCGGGGTACTTTCTTAAGCCTTACTAGGTAGTTGAGTAACCAGATGAAGAAGATACATGGGAGGAGGGTGGTTAGTACGATGATGGATGCGCCTGACATCATTTCAAAATCAGTTCGTCTAGAATCTCTACCAGACGGCGATTGTTCTTTCGGGTGCCGAGGGTGTATCGGGCCATGTGTGGCAGGCCGAAGGACTTAAGATCACGGAGGGCGATGCCCCGAAGGCCGATGGATTCCCAGATCTTGGCGATTTCGGTTTTCATATCCAGGCAGAGGAAGTTGGCCTGGGTAGGGTAGTGAAAGATACCACGTGCGCTCAGTTCGCTGCTGAGGAAATTTCTCTCTTTGTGAACAAGTCTCAGTGTTTTCTCCCGGTGTTCCGCGTCCTCCAGGGCAGCCCCGGCGGCTATTTGGGCCAGCCTGTTCACGTTGAAAGGCATCGATGCGCGCCGGGCACCGGAGATGACTTCGGCATTCCCCATCGCATAGCCCACCCTGAGGCCGGCCAAACCGTGGAGTTTGGAGAATGTACGGGTGACAACGAGGTTGGGAAATTCATCGAGTAGGACACGGGTGTCCGGGAAATCCGGTTTGTCGGCAAAATCGGCGTAGGCCTCATCGAGTACGACGATGATATCTTCGCGAATACTGCGGAGAAAAACGGTGATTTCCCGATGGGTACTGTAGCGGCCGGTGGGATTGTTTGGATTGCATAGGAAAACCAGTCGGGTTTGATGGTCTACGAGGCGGAGCATGCCGTCCAGGTTGTATCGACCCTCTATGAGGGAGTCCTCGCGTATCTCGGCTCCGAAAAGACGCACGGCGAAGCGGTATTCACTGAAGGTTTCCCGGACGCTAAGCGCGTTTTCTCCCTGCCCGATGAAAGCGGCTGCCAGCAGGGTGAAAAATTCATCACTCCCGTTGGTGATGATCAATCTGTCGCCGCTGAGATTCCATCTTTCGGCGAGTTTGACTCTAAGGGCGTTGGCAGAACCGTCGGGATAGCGATGTATGCTATCCAGGGCTTCTCGTATGGCTCGAACGGCTTTGGGGGAGGGACCGAGCGGGTTTTCATTGGATGAGAGCTTGACGGCTCCGTTCATGGTCTGCCCTGGACAGTAGGGTTCGATAGCGGCGATGTTGGGTTTGAGAGTCACGACTTCACCCCATGCCCCTTTCCGGACATTACCGGCGAGAAAACCTTTTTCATTTCGGCATACAAAGCGGCAGGTTTTACGGGTTTGGACACCCACCCGTTCATTCCGGCTTCCAGGGCGGCCATCCGTTCTTCATCCAGGAAATGAGCGGTGAGGGCGATTATCGGCACCGGTGTTTGCTTTCTGTTTTTTTTCTCTGCTTTCCGTATCTCTTTGGTGGCCTCAAGACCGTCCAGGTTGGGCATCTGTATATCCATGAGGATGAGGTCCGGTGTGTGAGTTTTCCAGCTCCTCACAGCTTCTTGCCCATCATGACAGCAAATCACATTCAGGCCGGCTTGGCTCAGTATTTTTTCGCCTACCAGTCGGTTCACCCGGTTATCTTCGGCCAGTAGGACGGTGTGACCCTCCCATAGAGGGGATGGCGTCTCTGACGGCACGATGTCACCGCTCCCGGCGATTTCTTTTTGGTCGACCCGCTCTTCAACCGCGTCCCGCGCTCTTCTGACTCTCAGGCGGAAGCGAAAAATCGATCCTGTTCCCACGCTGCTTTCGACTTCAATGTCACCCCCCATGAGCCGCGCGAGGGTTCGGCAGATGGCCAGTCCCAGGCCGCTGCCGCCGAATTTCAGCCCGATGTCCGAGCCTCCCTGACTGAAGGGTGTGAAGAGGGTCTTCATCTTATCGGGCGCAATCCCGATTCCCGTATCCATTACCTCTCCTAGTAGGATCAGTTCATCTTCGTGAAGGTCGACTAGGCGGCCGCCGCGACTCAGATGAACACTCACCTTGCCCTTTGGGGTGAATTTCACGGCGTTTCCCACGAGGTTAATCAGTATTTGCCGAATGCGAGTGGGATCCCCCCATACCGTTTTTGGCAGTTCGGGGTCGATTTCCCCTGTGAGCGCAATGTTCTTCTCGTTTGATGCGGGATTGAGAAGGGAAAGGGTGTCCTGAAGGAGTTCTGAGAGGTTTATTGGGGACTGTGCCAGTTCCATATTGTCAGATTCCACCTTGGCGAAGTCCAACACATCGTTGATGATGGTGAGTAGGGAATCGGCGGCACCCTTGATGACATCAAGACACTCCGCGATTTCTTCCTGGGAACCGCTTTGAAGGGCCAGGTCGGTCATGCCGATGATGCCGTTCATGGGAGTGCGGATTTCATGACTCATTCTCGCCAGAAATGCCCGCCTGGCCCGGGCTTCTGCCTCGGCATCCAGGCGAGCGGTCTCACTGGCCATCTCTCGCCGTTCCCGTACGGTGATATCATAAAACAAGTGGGCCACCCAGGAGCCCTCCTCTTTGCTTCGGTATGGGATTATCCGAATGTCAAAGAAGCGAAACCCCCATCCGGGCATTATGATGCTTATCTTACTGTCGCTCTGTATCTTCCCGGTGGCCAGGGCCTTGGTTCTTCCATGGATGAGATAATCAGTGACATCCTGGGGAAACAGTCGCTCGAGGAGCTTTCCGCTGGCAGCGGCTCGTGATAATCGAATAATCGACGAGGCCCGTTCATTCATGTTGTAAAGGGTGCCTTTCTCGTCAGTGACAAAAATGGCTACTTCCAGATCGTCGGTGAGTTTTCTAAAAAACCCTATCGGCAATGTTCTCATGGCTCATCCTCGCCGCGCTGGAGTTCGTACGGAATTGACTCTACGCCGCTTTTCGTACTCGTGCACTCCTCTCGGTAGATGACACTCCAAGGGGGATTCATAGCAAACTACCTTAGAAACCAGGAGAAGGGGCTTCGTTCTGATTTCCTCACACTCGCAATGAACTTCGATGTGAAGAAAATCCCCAAGTTTGTATTCTCTGTACATGTGGGCGGGCAAATCATATCATCCAATCGCTCGTGAAGTCTTTGTGAATTTTTCCATATTTGATGGGTTTTGTGAAGTTGATCCTTCTTGCCAATGAGGCCTATTGCCGTCTCGGCGGTACTCTTCAGGCAGGGTCCGCCTGACGTCCATTCCGAATACGGGCTGATCGGACAAGCCTCATGCTGCCCGCGGCAAAAAAATTCTAAAAAAGCATTTTCCATGTAACTACTTCAGCATTGAATGGTTTTAGAAATAAACGAGGGGCTTAGGGTTTCCTCCTTTTCCCATGAGCCTATGGCGGTATTTTCCTACTTGGACGTCGTTCCCGGGCAATGTCATTGTTCGGGGCGGCGTTTTCTTAGTGAAGACTCTCAGTCTTCGTTATCCGCCTTTCTCATTCCATTCTCCTCATGTCCGGGTCCATCGATGGGTCGGCACTCTTCATGAAGTCGTGTTCCTTGCGTATATGGGCCAGGTATTTGCCCACTTTCCAGCCCAAACCGGTTTTTGTAACTAGGGCAAAGGCAGGGTCGGAATCGGCGGGGATGACACTCTTGAAGCATCGCATCAGTGTTATAGCTTCGCTCTGAGTGGCACCGGCAATCAGGGCTCCACGCTTACCATTATTGAGAGCTGTGCCGCCCACCCAATTTCTTGAAACGACAGCATCTACCGCGTCGGCGGTTTTCTGTTCAGCCATCAAATCGGTGATGGGTGCCACTACAACGCGAGTCGCGTCATTGCCGACCCCACTGTAAGCGTCAAGGGCTGCCTGGGCCTCTGTGCGGGCGAAGCTATCGAGAAGAATTACTATCTTTCCAGAATCGTTCATGGATTAATCATAGCAGTTTTTCTCTTCTCCGTGCACTTCTATGGGGAGGTTTTTTCCTTGGAGGCGGTGATTCTATGTGATGATTTCTGATACGGTTTTCACTGTCTGTTCTCCGGTATTGGCCGCGCGCCTGTCAAAAGGAGTAGTTTTTCAAGGTAAACTTGAAGGAAATTCACCGTGTGGAGGCTTGATGGATGTAAGAATCATTACAGAAGACAGCACGGGCATAGCCATTGAAAATCCGGAATACCTTACGACTCAGCTGATTACATGCATTGGGAATAAGCGATCACTTCTGGGTTTTATTGGGGAAGGGTAGAGTTGGTTAGGAAAAGACTCAATAAAAACAAGATGGACAGCTTCGATGTGTTCTCTGGTTCCGGAGTAGTTGCCCGCTATATGAAGAAGTACTCCAGGACAGTGTATGCGAACGACTTGGAGAGGTATTCCAGCTTGATTAACGAATGCTATTTAACAAATAGATCAGATTTTGATTCGAGCGCATTCACAGAAATATATCGTGAGATTGTGAATAAGTTGGAACATGTCCCATTGGCTTCGGGTTTTATCACACAGATGTATTCGCCAGAAGATGATAATAGCATCCAGGAAAACGAAAGAGTATTCTACACATCGAGAAATGCGAAATATCTGGATACGGCACGCAGGCTGATAGAACTGGTTTCGAAACAGTATCAGAAATATCTACTCGCTCCCCTATTATCCGAAGCTTCTATACACGCGAACACATCGGGTGTTTTCAAAGGTTTTTATAAGAATTCTGTTACGGGTGTTGGGCAATTCGGAGGAAGCAATCAAGACGCCCTGGACAGGATTACCGGAGAAATAAGGATTCCCTATCCTGTATTCAGCAACTTCAACTGTGACAGCATGGTTTTCAACGGCGATTCAAATCTCATCTGCGAGAATATCCCTGAAGTCGACATAGCATATATCGACCCACCCTATAATCAGCATCCCTACGGTTCCAACTATTTCATGCTCAATCTCATTTCGGACTATGAAAAACCCATCTCAATATCGAGTGTTTCGGGCATCCCCCGGGATTGGAAACGGTCGAAATACAACAGACGTCATTTCGCGTATAATGCGCTAGAGAATCTCGTTGACAGGATAAAAGCAAAATACCTCCTTGTTTCATTCAATTCGGAAGGATTCATCAATCTAGAGAGTATGCGGAAGCTGTTGAAGAAATATGGGAAAGTACCTGTTCTAGAAACACAGTACAATAGCTTTCGGGGAAGCAGAAATTTCTCTGCTAACAACATGTACACCAGGGAGTATTTATACTTGCTGGAGAAGAATTGATAGCTGTTAAGATTGATGGATAAGGAAAGCGCGTTCATGAATGCTGTCCGGTACAGAGCTGCGCGGTAGTGAGTCGAATTACCGGTGGAAGGTGCACCGGGGTTTCGTAGCCGGGCAATCATGCATATAATTATCTCCTCATAGCGCATTGTATGGGCCATCCGGTTTTAGGAGGGCGAGTATTGTTGGGGGAATTGAAATGCAAGAACGATTCACCGTAAAATCCCGTGAAGCTCTGGAGTCGGCCGGTCGTATTGCCGTCGAGTCTGGTCATACCCTGCTGGATGTGGAGCATTTGCTCTTGGCACTCATCCAGCAGGAGAATGGCATCGTTCCCCATCTTCTCTCGCGCCTGGGGCTTACGATTGGCGGGCTGAACAGTGATCTCAAAAATGTATTGAGTTCCAAACCACGTGCCTACGGCGAAACAACCCAGGTGAAAATGAGCGCTGCCGCGAGCGCCGTCCTTCGGCAGGCAGAGAAGGAAACCGATAAACTCAAAGATGAGTACATTTCGGTGGAACACCTCCTCTTGGCCATTTCGGTAAACGATTCGTCTTCATCGAGAATTCTCAAGGACCATGGTGCGGATTACAATGCCTTACTCAGCGCTCTTAAGGATCTGCGAGGTTCTCAACGGGTAGACAATCAGGATCCCGAAGGGAAATTCCGTTCCCTTGAGAAATACACAATCGATTTCACTCAACGTGCCCGGCAGGGAAAGCTCGATCCCGTAGTCGGTCGGGATGATGAAGTCCGCCGGGTGATGCAGGTGCTCAGTCGGCGCACCAAGAACAACCCCGTGCTCATAGGTGAACCCGGCACCGGTAAAACAGCCATTGTAGAGGGTCTTGCGAGTCGCATTGTCGAGGGTGATGTTCCTGATTCTTTGAGAAACAAGAGGATTTTATCCCTGGATATGGGCTCCCTGGTGGCTGGCGCGAAATTTCGTGGTGAATTCGAGGAGCGGCTCAAGAGCGTTATCAATGAAGTAAGCTCGCACGAAGGGTCAATCATCCTCTTCATCGATGAGCTTCATACAGTCGTGGGCGCGGGGGCGGTCGAAGGAGGCACTGACGCTTCGAATCTCCTCAAACCCCCCCTGGCCCGGGGGGAACTCCATGCCATCGGTGCCACAACCCTGGATGAGTACCGCAAGCACATCGAGAAGGATGCTGCCTTCGAACGCCGTTTTCAGCAGATAATGGTTTTTGAGCCCTCCGTTGAGGATACTGTCGCGATACTGCGGGGTCTGCGGGAGCGCTATGAGGTGCATCACGGGGTTAGGATTCGGGACGAGGCGCTTATCGCGGCAGCCACACTCTCAGACCGGTACATTACCAGCCGCTTTCTCCCGGACAAGGCCATCGATCTGGTGGATGAGGCTGCCAGCCGGGTGAAGATGGAAATCGAGAGCCAGCCTGTGGAGTTGGATGTACTCGAACGTCGCATTCTCCAATTGAAGATTGAAAAACAGTCTTTGGATCGGGAGGATGACGATGCTTCCCGGGAACGCCTATCGGTTTTGGGCCGGGAACTGGCCGAACTCTCATCAGAACGGAATGCCCTGAAGGCTCAATGGCAAAACGAGAAGGGAGTTATCGAGGAAATCAGATCGATTAAGCAAGAGATGGAAGAATTGCACACAC
>Ga0209049_1000101_pt1 | contig 17127 bp, 15 predicted proteins | sample WorMetulBAHAMAS2_FD_187398 | JGI IMG/M metagenome (GOLD analysis project Ga0209049, IMG submission 187398) | Marine gutless worms symbiont microbial communities from Max Planck institute for Marine Microbiology, Germany - Olavius ullae BAHAMAS.2... | ecosystem: Host-associated > Annelida >...
GCAGGTAGAAATATTGGAAGATCTTGTTAAGATGCACGAAAAAGAAAAGACGCTTGAAGCGTTCTGCCCTAGCAATGATTTAAAGGAGAGTTATGTCAATGTGATATTCATATCCGATGAAATCGACGAAATGACAGGCACCGATATCCGATGTCGTAAAACATTTAGAGCGCCTGGCCATGACCTTTCTCTTTGGCTTACAAACGAATTTTTAAAATCCACAGCGAAAGCCCCAAATACCGACACGCTGAAATCGGTGATGAATGGGTTAGAGGCAAAAGCGAAATCTAAATCCCCGCGCTACTCAATATTCACCCGTGTCGGCTATCATGAAGAAAAATTCTATCTTGACTTAGGTGATGAAACGTGGGGCGCAATTGAAATCGACGACTCAGGTTGGCAAAAGATCAACAAGCCTCCGATATGTTTCCGCCGAACAGATGGAATGACACCTTTGCCAGACCCAACAGAAGATGACCTCGATGATTGCGATGCACTAGAGAAGGTGAGTTTGTTGAAATCTTTTCTGAACCTCAAATCGAATGAAGACTTTATCTTGGTCGTTTGCTGGCTGCTCACCGCTCTACGCCCCAAAGGGCCTTATCCGGTGCTTGTGCTGTCAGGGGAGCAAGGAACGGCAAAGTCTACATTTGCAAGAATTATGCGGGCACTGATTGACCCTAATAAAGCTCCTCTGCGCTCGTTGCCACGCGAAGACGAGGCTCTGATCGTTGCCGCCCACAACAGCCATGCGCTTGTCTTCGATAACGTATCCGGGTTCTCCGGTGATATTTCCGATGCGCTTTGCCGCATTGCTACGGGGTCGGGCCACGGCAAGCGCAAGCTCTATTCAGATAACACCGAGGTCATCTTCTACGGTTCGCGCCCAATAATCCTGAACGGAATAACAGATATTGTTACTCGCTCGGATCTGGCGGATCGTGCCATCCCCGTAACGCTAGAACCAATACCTCCAAAAAATCGTCGTCTTGAGAAGGATTTGTGGGAAGCCTTTGATAAGGTAAAACCACGTATCCTCGGGGCGTTGCTCGATGCAATGGTGGTAGGCTTAAAGCGTTTCCCCGATATTCAGACGAAAGAGTTGCCCCGGATGGCCGATTTCGCGTATTGGGCCATGGCCTGTGAGACGGCATTCTGGGCGGAGGGGACCTTCAATGCAGTTTCCGAGCGCAACCATTCTCGAACGCTACAGATGGTGCTCGATAACGACGACGTTTCCATCGCCGTACAGAACCTTATGGAGGAGCAGAGAAAACGGACGTTGGATTCTTGGGAGGGGACAGCAACAGAACTTTTAAGGAAATTAGAAATTGTAATGCCTGATAATATCACTCGGTCAGTAACATGGCCCAAAGGACCGCCTCAACTAACAAAGCGGTTGAACCGGCTAAAGCCTACCTTTCGGGAGATAGGGATTACCATTGAGACTGGCAACCGCAAGGGCCACCAAGCGAAGCGGGTGATTTCAATCAGATCGGATTCTTCCCACTTAAAGTCCTCTGATGACGGTGCTGACAGTGCTGACGGTGAAAATGACCTACTTTCAGGTACCCCAAAAAAGGGTACTACTTCTGCTCTTTCTATACCCCTTTTTTCGGAATCCAAAACAATAGATAAAACACCGTCAGCACCGTCAGCATCAAGTCAAAATGGAGATAACAAATTGATATATAAAGGAAAACATCCTGAAAAAACGCAGACGGTGCCGCTGACGGTGCCACAAATGCTGACAGTAACACCGTCAGCAAAAACCGCAAATGAGATAAATTTTGCAGTTTTTGATGAAGAAACCAGCAATGCTGACGGTAAAACAGGCGTCGCTGACGGTGTGCTGACGGTAGGTACCGTCAGCAATAGGGTCTATTCAAGCCCGACAAACCCCGATGCAAAAGCACGCGACTATGGTGATCTAGCTTCCTGTTCGGAGTGCGCCCATTGGTCTCCGAATCGCATCAACCCTCCAGGCGGCCTGGGTTCCTGTGCGATCCAGGCTCCGGCGAGCAAACATTCAGGATCGCTTTGGCCGGGAGTGCACAAGATATTTTGTAAGGATGCCTCCTTCTTAGGGAAGAAAAAGGAGGGGTAGCCACCTTTGCTGGAACCCTTAATCGACACATCAAAATGGACGATCAAAACCTATGGCGAACCAACGTAAGCCAACCAAGAACCGTGATCCGAACCAGATCACCGTCACCGGGATCCCCGGAGAGGATCCGGGCATCACCGTCGCTCGCGCCGTGCTCCAGCCAGAGTTGCTGGCCGCAGGCACGCTTAGGGAGTACGGAAATGCCTACGGCGACCTGGACCTAGATGGCCTGATCGCTTCATTGAAAGAACAGACCCGTGCGAGCAGCGGCGGCGACCGGAAGCGGGCCGATGCCATGCTCACGACTCAGGCTCACACGCTGGATGCCATCTTCAACAAGCTTGCACGGCGTGCTATCAACGCTGAACACCCGGATCACTTCGAGCTATCTCTCAAATTCGCCTTGCGCGCACAGTCGCAATGCCGGGCGACCTTGGGGACGCTCTCGGCGATCAAGAACCCGCCAGCAGTGGGCCATGTCCATCAGGCGAATATCGCCCACGGGCCACAGCAAGTGATCAACGCATCAGCCGCTCCGGGTGATGCCCCGTGCGCGGGCGCGGGAGAAAATCAAAACGTGAAAAACGAACTATTGGAGCAGACCGATGGCGAACGGTTGGACACCGGAACGACGTGCACGCCAGGCCGAACTGATCCGGCAATGGCGACCGTGGGAGAAGTCAACGGGGCCGAAGACCGAGGCCGGTAAGAGAGGTGCCTCTCAAAACGCATACAAGGGCGGCACCTGGCGGCTGCTACGCGAACTGTCGCGTGCTCTACGGGAACAGAAACGGCAGCTGGCCGGGTATGACCAGGTATGATTCCTACTAAGACCAGGACTTACCGCTACCGGGCTTCCAACCCCAGAGGCTAACCGCCAACGGATCAGCCAACTTGGGCGTGACGGTTTAGCCGCGCTGGCCGAGGCGCTGTTGGCTGGCGCGGTCTCTTAGGCAGCTTGTCGAGACGGTAGAGGGCCTGGCTGAGCGTCAGGTGGGGTTCCGGTCACTGACCGAATCGCTGGATACCGACACCGCCGGTGGCCGCCTGTTTTTTCACATTTTCGGGGCACTGGCGGAGTTTGAGCAGGCGGTAATCCGGGAGCGGGTACAGACCGGCCTCTAGGCGGCCCGCAAGAATGGTGTCCAGCTTGGAAGGCCCCGCATGGTCTCAGATGAAAAATTGAGTGCTGCCCGAGCGCTTCTAAGCCAATGCGGCCTCTCGAAGAGGGCCGTTGCGCGCCAACCCTGTACCGATACCTCGATGAAGGGAGATGAAGCGTGTGCTCCAGGGACGACGGCCCCTGCGTTGAAAGCAATTGACGTAGCAGGGTTGATTGGATAGCCTGTCAACAGGCAGTCGGACCTTGGTGTGTGTACGAACACACTAAGGTTATAACAACGACCAACCTGATACCGAGGTTCGGCCATAGCTAGTGCCAACATGAAGTCGGGTCTTGGCGCGTGTACGAGCGCACCAAGACCCTAACCACAACCCAACCTGATACCGAGGTTCGGCCATGGCTAACGCCGATTATATCCCCCCCGTGCCTGTCTCGCTCGGCCCTACTGAGCGTTATCCATTCCTCATGCAACATACGCCGACGAGGGCACGAGTAACGGGTAGCGGTAAATTCAATACCCTATCGAATGAATAGACGGCCCAGGGCGCGTCGGCTAAACGCACCCTGGACCTAACCACAACCAAACCTGTGCAAGAGGTTCGGCTATGGCTAGCGCCAATCTTACCTTTGGTGTGCCGATTCCGCATACCCGCTGGAATCTTCCCGTCCGATCTGCCGGGCACTTGAAGCCCAAGCGGCAGGGGTTCCGGCCCATGCTTGCCGCGATGCTCTGCTCACTTGGCACAGTAGCGCACGCCGATCTGCCTCTGGCGGTCGAGAGCCTCCTGACCGATAAGGGAAAGCTGAAACTGAACCTATCGCTGGCATACAGTAACAGCGCGACCGCAAGATTTTTCAATAGCGACGCCGTGGTCGGCACCGCAACCCTGCGTTATGGTCTCACGGGAAAAATGGAAATTTACGCCCGAGGGAGCGGCCAATACAGCAGCAGTCGCACGTCCACAGACTCGACGACGGACGTCCGCTTTCTGAATACCTGGGCCGGGGCAAGCTACCAGTTCAAAGAAGACACCGAGACACCGGCGCTGATCGGATTTGTCGAAGGGGCCTTGTTCGAGCGAGGGAAAGATAGCACCTACGCGCTCAAATCCTGGGCCGCCGGATTGACCGCATACAAATCGATTGATCCAATCGTTTTCGTGTTTTCGGGGTACTACGGCCTCAATTTACCGCGCAAGGATGGCGAGACGACCATCGATCCAGGCAATACCTTTGCTTTGAACCCATCAGTCGCCTTTGCTGTTAATGATCGCGTCACGCTCAACGCCGGGGTGAACTGGTCAAATACGTGGCCCTGGCACACCCCCGGGCGTCAATACCGGGAAACCAACACCGATTTACAACTTGGTGTGGACTACGGTTTTTCCGATGACAACATTCTCAATGTGACCTTTTCGTCGAATGTCTCAGGCACCAGAGGTTCAAATCTGAGGCTCGATTTGTTGCACACTTTCTGACCATCCACCTTACTTCACAAGAGGTATCCGAAGATGAAAATAGGTCTAAGAACTACAATCGCAAGTATCCTTGCATTGATCATAGCTAGCCCGGCTTTCGGGAAGATGCCCTATCCGGGATTCGAGCGCGATATGGCCTTGGCATTCGAGAATGACGGGGAGCCTATGGAGTTGGTGCTGCTTTCCGAACAGGAAATGCGGGAAACGCAAGGCACCGCGTTGCCTATATGGTTGTCCCTTTTAAGAAATGCTTATTGGGGATCGTGGGGTAGTGCTGGTCTCTACATAGCTGAAACCGAGCATGGTGCCTACCAATGGAACGGTATATCGGGGTCTATGCTGCGTGGTGCTGCACTTGGCGCTATTTCTACCAGTCCAAGTTTTGGGGCTGTGGCAATTGGTCTTGATGCCTATATCCGGAACCACGGCGGATTGTTGGAAACACTTCGTCATGTAACAAGCCAGTGAGGGTTGCGGTCTAGGATAGCTACTTTAGAGCGGTATAGCTCTAAACGGCAATTGGATGGCTATTTTCTCGCCGCTGTCCGTCGCGTATTATCGTCCAAGCTGCCGTTTGGAGCTTACCCTATAATCTTTTGTGTCACGGGGGTAACAAATGCTACAGCATAGTTCCATCTTTATATTGGTTTATAGCTTTATCGTCGCGCTGGCGGGGCATTATTTAATATACCTCAAGATCAAAACAAACAATAAGCTCGTCGGACTTTTCGTTATAGTTTCTTTACTCGTAATTATGGCCCTTTCTTTGTTGACCGAGCTATTTATTTACGGCCTATACGGTGAGCGGTTGGATGATGAGGTTTACAAGCACTATTTCAGGTATTCGTTTGTTGGTACGATAACTCTGTTTTTTGTTCACTTTGTTCTTAGAAAGTTTAGGGTTTTAGATCCTTTTCGCATCATCAAATCGTCCGACTCTATCGATTTTTTATTAGGCTTCCCTGTGGCCTTTTCTATTGCCTTCGTTGTTTTGTTATCCAACGATTTGGCGATGTATTTAATCAAAAAGATATTTAACTAGCGAGCGCAAGTTGAGAAATAATACGGAGCCTCCCTCTCCCGTGTGTACGCAACGGTCCTGTACTCTTTGCTCCCAATATATGAGAACGGCGACAAGATGAGTAACAAAACTTCTCTCGCGCTGGCGTCCGTGCTAACAATTATATTGATCGGGTGTCATAACGCTTGCTATGAAAAATACAAACAATATGCAGAGGAATGCGGCAAAAGCTATACTTCGTGCTGCGATGTGAAAACCTGTCCTGGGTATTCGAGATTTTCGACCTTGCAACGAAACCCGAAGATGAGCAATGAGCAAGGCAATCCGGCCATTCCTGCACGTGATCTGCGGCGTTCTATTGTGCTCGATCTTGTCTAGCACACACGCGGAAGATGGGCGCGCATATCTCCGTGGCCCTTCTCTCTCCGGGGAAATATTAGCCGCCATTGGCTTTTCCGCCAGCTACGATCAGTTGGCCAAGCTCAAGATGCCGGGAATCGTGTATCTGGAGCACCGCAAGAACGAGCACTTCTCCGTGCTCCGGGGGATCGATGAATCGACCGTCTGGCTAGCCGATCCATCGCTTGGAAACCGCACCTACAGCCGGTGGCAATTCTTGGATATGTGGGACACGCGAACCGGCGCGACCGAGAATGCCGAATTGAAAGGCAAGATTTTGCTTGTGTTCCCCGCCGACGGAAAGGCCCGAAGCCCGTCAGACTTCTTTACCAAGACACCAAGGCGACAAACGGCCCTGGCGGTAAGGCGACTCCGGGCTTTGCCTGAAACCCAGGCATCAATGCGCTAGCCACGGAGAGGCCCGTAGAGGCTTTCCTTGGGCCGTGTGACAATTAGGGTGCTCCGAGAAAACGGCTTAGAACGCCTCTTTGTGGCTCGGAGGCCATGCTCTGACTGCCGCCATGGCTCGCGGCGCTAAGAGCAAGTTAGGAATGGCTACGGATTACGCATGAGCGTGTACTGTGGTAGCCTGACAAACTACTGTCATCATCCATTACCGGGAAGGGATGCCCGGACCAGAAACACTCGCTAATTTCGAGGCATAAATAGAAAGGCCCGCGCGGGAGGCGAGAATCTCCAACGCGGGCCAAATAACCGTAACAGTATTATGGCAGCAACGGTCGATGAAAATCCTACCTGGCCAAATCCCCTGTTGCAAGGTCTCAATCACGGGGACTTGGGAAGTGACGACTGCCCGCTCCCCGCTTGCCAAGCTGGGGATCGCACGTGGGCAGGCCCTACGCACCGCGTGAAAATTTAGGAGGCAATTTCTGCGGGCACGATCCGCAGAACCCCAGGCTCACGCTGCCGAAGCCACCCAAGACCGGCAAAGGCGGCATTCCCTTTGTGCTCACGCGGCTCATGGCTCTGCTCAAGAGCTACTACGATAATCCGCGCCAGATCATCCCCTCCCTGGACCTAGCCAACGGCAGCGAGCGGCAGCAACGCAGCGAGCGCCGGGAAGCCTGCCTGCTCTTGCTGATGGCCTTGCTCAAGTACACGGACCTGGCCAGTCTGCGGGTCGGCGTCCCCACTCAGGACGGGTTCTTGAGTCTCACCGTGGACTATATCGGCAAGCAAACCGGCATGGCCCCGAAGCGCGTAGAACGCGCCCTGGCCGATCTGAAGGCCGCCGGGCTAGTGATCATTGCCCAACCCCGCAAACGCCTTCCTGATGGCTCCTGGAAAGGACTGGCTGCCGTCAAGGCCGTATCCCGTCACCTGTTCGCTCTGTTCGGCTTGGGGGGTATGCTGAAACGCGAACGCACCAAAGCCAGCAAGCGGCTAGCAAAAAAGTCCAAGAATCAAGAGACCGCCGGTCAATCCCGGTTAACGTTGGTGCTGAAAGCCTTGACCGGAAAGCTGAGCAGCAAGCCTGACCGCACGCCACCGGGCGACCTGGAATATCGCCGACGACGAGACCTCAAGGCGTTGGAACTCAAACAAGCCCACCCGCACTGGACCCGAGAGCGGCTCATCGAGGAAGCCGAACGGATGCTCTTTGCCCTCGATCCGCCCCGTGGCTGAAACGCTGCCGGTCAGGAGCCAAAAACGCCTCGCCGCAGCGATCCTCAGCGCGGAACCAAGCCTACGCACCGCCGGAATTTGACGCAGCGCCGGGCTGCCCGCTTCGGAGCGAAAATTAAGTGTCGGTAAACCCTCCGTTAAGTGGCGGGCATTAATCAGTTAAGAAATCAATTTAAATTAAACGAACTAACTAGCCCAAGAGGACCACCGAGAAACCCTTAGAAAACCGCTGAGAACCTTCTACGGTATCTTCAAGCAACAGCAATCTCTGGAAGGACCGTGGCACTGGTCTACAGAAAAGAGACCACAGCGGTATCCTGCAGGCCACGTGGCTTGGGTTCCAGGCTCATTGAACATGCCGATCTAGTGGTCCACGGACCCAGCTTCCCTATGTCCCTATAGACTTCGGCATCCCTCTCGAAGAGCCGACACCAAAGCCAGGAGCAGGAAAGAAATGAGCACGAACAACAACGAAAACAGCAAGGAGCCAACCCATGGCGGCGATTGACGACTTGATTGCCCAGATCGAGGACAAGGCACTGCGTGAGCGGCTGCAGATGGAGATAAACCGCATCACCAAGGAGAAGAAATTCGGCCTGGTGTTCGAGGACCACCTGCCGGAACTAACCCCCATCTACAGCGCCAAGGTACGCAAACATAACAAGGTAGCGCTGCGAGATGGACCGCTGACCGACCTGTGGCAGGTGCTGTCTATGAACGATGGTGTGACCCATTGCCGCAACATCGGCAGCGGCGAGACGCGGGAGATTCCCATGGATGATCTGGTGGTGGTGCGCCAGTTCGGCGAGCCGATCTTTCCCGCCCTGGTGCCAGTAGAGAGGGTACAGAACGGGCCAGACGAAGCCCCCTGGCATACGCTGATCGAGGCGGACAATTACCATGCCTTGCAATTGTTGGAATATCTCTATGCCGGGAAGGTGGACTGCATCTATATAGATCCGCCGTATAATACTGGAGCGCGGGATTGGAAATACAACAATGACTATGTAGATGCCAATGATCGCTGGCGACACAGCAAGTGGTTGGCGATGATGCAGCGAAGGTTAAAGCTGGCAAAAAAGCTTCTAAATCCAAAGGACGGCGTGCTGATCGTCACCATTGATGAGAAAGAATTTTTGCATATAGGGCTGTTACTTGAGGAGTTGTTCCCTGTTGCCAATATGCAAATGGTTTCTTCGGTCATTAATCCCAAGGGTACGGGTAGATCGAATGAGATGCTTCGAGTAAATGAATTCATATTCTTTCTTTGGTTTGGTGCCGCTGAGGTAGGCGCTTTTGAGGCAGAAACACACGAAGAGGTGGCTATCGCATGGGAGACGATGCGTCGCGGTAATATGGCTTCACGGCGAGGCAGAAAGGGCAAAGGAGCATGTGGTCCGAATCAGTTTTACCCCATTTATGTCAACCAAAAAACTAGCTATATTGAGGCCATTGGTGATCCTCTATCGGCCTCCACGTCGATTGACGACGCGCCGCAAGTCAAGGAGAGTACTGCTGTTTTCCCAATTCGGCCAGATGGTACAGAAATGAACTGGAGTTTGACCGCCGATACCTGTCGTCTTAGGTGGGAACAAGGGTATGTAAGAGCAGGAAGACACACTCCTGAGTGTCCACAGAAGTACATTATTCAATTTCTACCAAAGGGCGTTATTGATGCAATCGGAACTGGCGATGCTGAGGTAATTGACCGGAGTGAGGATGGTTCTATCGAGGCTAGATATACAGCGTTAAAGAACCGAACCCCAACTACACAATGGAATATCAAAACACACTACGCTGAACACAATAACTTGCTTAAAGGGATACTTCCTGATCGATCATTTCCGTTTCCAAAAAGCATATACGCTGTAAAAGATTGCTTGCGGCTATTCGTCAACGATAAGCTAAATGCCACCATAGTGGATTTCTTTTCCGGCAGTGGAACTACTCTCAATGCAGTAAATTTAGTCAATACGGCTGATGGTGGCACACGTAAGTGCATCATGGTCACTAATAACGAGGTCTCCGAACAGGAAGCAAATAACTTACAGGCGCAAGGACATCGGCAAGGGGATACAGAATGGGAGCGGCATGGTATCTGCCAATCGGTAACGTGGCCCCGCTCAAAATACACGATCCTTGGCAAACGCGATAACGGCTCGGTTCTGGATGGCGAATACATCACTGGGAAAACAACCGAAATAGAGAAACCCCGCAAGTTCCAGCAAATTGCCTTCGCTTCTATCGACGACCTAAACACGGCAGCCAAGAAAAAGCAGTTAGTTGCCCTTATTGATAGTATCCCACAGTCAGGGGTTAAGAAGGATTCTGCCTTCGTGATTTCCGAGAAGCATCCGGCTTCTATCCTGTTCGACGATTCACAAGCCGATGCTTGGCTGGAGGCGCTGGAGGATCAGGAGCACATCACCGACTTCTACATTGTGACCGCTAAGAAGGCGACCTTCGATGACTTGAAAGCACGTATCCATGATCTGCTTGGGCCGGTTATTGTCACCGAAGAAGAAAAACGCCCCATGCGCGACGGCTTCCCCGCCAACCTGGAATATTTCCGGCTTGATTTCCTGGACAAAGACCATGTGGCTCTGGGCCGCCAGTTTCGTGAGATTCTACCCATCCTTTGGCTGCGGGCCGGAGCGATTGGGCCGCGCCCCGAGTTACCAAAGAACAGGCCGATCCCGGCAATGCTGATCCCGAAACACAATCCCTTTGCGGTGCTGGTGGAGGAGACCCGGTTCGCAGACTTTACCGCCGAGTTGGAAGGTCGGGACGATCTCACCCATGCCTATCTGGTGACGGATTCGGAGGAAGCCTTCCAGGAGATGGCCGGGCAGTTGAAAGTACCGAACGTGATCCAGCTTTACCGGGATTATCTGGAGAATTTCGTCATCAACAAGGGAGAGGGTGCATCATGAAGGTCGGGCTGTTTGATTTCCAGGAAGACGCACTGGCCAAACTGCGCACCAAACTGACAACAGCCCGGTCGCGGGCCTCGGTCGGTAATCCGCAGGCGGCCTCTTTCTGCGCGCCCACGGGAGCGGGCAAGACCATCGTGATGACCGCGCTGTTCGAGAACATCTTCTTCGGCGAGCCGGGCTTTGAAGCCCAGTCCGATGCCGTCATCCTGTGGATTTCGGATATGCCGGAACTGAATGAGCAGACCCGGTTGAAGATAGAAGGCAAGTCGGACCGTATCCGGGTTCGCCAGTTGGTGACCATCGACGCCAGCTTCGACGCCGAGCGGCTGGAAGGTGGTCATATCCACTTCATGAACACCCAGAAACTTGGCAGCGAAAAGTCGCTGACCAAAAAAGGCGATGGGCGGCAGTACACTATCTGGGAGACCCTGACCAATACCGCCCAGGCCACGCCCCCTGGTGAACAGTGCCGTTTCTATGTGGTGATCGATGAAGCCCACAGGGGAATGCGCGGAGGCAAGGCGGCGGACAAGGCGCAAACCATCCTGCAACGCTTCCTGCTTGGGAGTTCCGACGATGGCCTGTGTCGAATGCCGCTGGTGATCGGGGTTTCCGCGACGCCGCGCCGTTTCGAGGAACTGCTATCGAGCACCACGCACACGGTCCACAAGGTCTATATCCAGGCCGAGGATGTGCGGGAATCGGGGCTTTTGAAAGACCGCATCCTGATCCATTATCCCGATTCCGCCAGCCAGGCGGAAATGACCTTGCTGGCCGAGGCGGCGAATCGCTGGCAGGGCATCGAGAAGCGTTGGGGGGACTATTGCCAGAATCAGGATGAATCGGTGGTCTATCCGATCCTGGTGGTTCAGGTGGAGGATGGCACCGACAAGATGCTGACCAAGACCAATCTGAGCACCAGTCTGGCGACGCTGGAGGGCGCCATCGGCCGCCGGGTGCGCGAAGGTGAGGTGGCGCACACCTTTAACGATATTGGCGATCTGGACGTGGATGGCCGCCGGGTGCGGCGCATCGAGGCATCCCGTATCGAGGAAGAAAAGAACATCGGGGTGGTGCTGTTCAAAATGAGCCTGTCCACCGGCTGGGACTGCCCCCGCGCCGAGGTGATGATGTCCTTCCGCCGGGCGCAGGACCATACCTACATCGCCCAGCTTCTCGGGCGCATGGTGCGCACGCCACTGGCAAGGCGGGTGGATGCCGATGTCGCCCTGAACGACGTACATCTATTCCTGCCCCATTACGACCAGGCCACGGTGGAATCGGTCATTCAGGACTTGAAGAACGTCGAAGACGTGCCGCCGTCCGAGACCGGCACTAGCCGCGAACTGGTGACCCTGCATCGCCGCGACGGCATGGAGACGGTGTTCGAGGCCATCGGTGAACTGGTGACCTACCGGGTGAATGCTGTGCGCAAGCAGAGCGCCCTGCGCCGCCTGATGGGACTGGGCCGAGGGCTTACCCATGACCGTATCGACGAGGATGCACAGGAGGCGGTTAAGGCGCAAGTCGTCGGCAAAATGGTCGGGGAGGTGAAACGATTGTGGGATGCCGGGACGCTGGAGGAGCGGGCCAAGCAGATTATCGGCATCGACCTGAAAACCATTGCTGTGGAGCACGGAATTGGTGTTGCGGAGGATGACGGCGAGTACACCATCAAGGCAGCATCCGCCGACATCGACCGCCACTTTCAACAGACGGGCCGCTTGCTGGGCAACGGACTGCACATGGATTACTGGCGGTATCGATCCGAAACAGGGGGCGACCCGGATGCCGATGAAGTGAAAGTGGAAGCCATTGTGCTGGCCCAGGATCACGAGGGCATAAAATGCCTGGAAACTTTTGCGGAGGACGAATTCGATACACTCTATGCCAAGCACAAGCGGGATATTGCCAAGCTGAAGGAGCAGCGACAGCAGCATTTCCAGCGGTTGCGCTTGGCCACCAACGTACCGCAAACGATCCCTTGGACCTTGCCGGATACCATCGATTTCCGCCGTACTCCTAATGCCCCCGAGTACAACAAGCATCTGTTCCTAGAAGACGACGACAAGTTCCGTGCTGCCCTTGGTACCTGGGAGCAGGAGGTGTTGAAGGAGGAACTGGCCGATGCGTCGGTGATCGGTTGGCTAAGGAATGTGGACCGCAAGCCTTGGTCTCTGGAGATTCCCTACGAAGACGCGGGCAGCGTTAAACCCATGTTTCCCGATCTGCTAGTGGTGCGGCAGGACACGAAGGGTTATCTATTCGACATCCTGGAGCCCCATGCTCCGAGTTTGAAGGACAATGCGGCCAAGGCGGTTGGCCTGGCGAAGTTCGCCGAAAAGCACTGGGCTTTGTTCGACCGGATTCAATTGATCCGCAAGAAGAAGGGGGCCGATGGAGTGGAGCGGTATTTCCGGCTTGATGTCGGGGACGATGCGGTTCGGAAGAAGGTCTTGGCGGTGACGACCAATAGCCAGCTTGATCAAGTTTTTGATGATGAGGCGGTGGTCCGCTAAAGATGCCTCTGACCTTTCATCCTCATCCCGGCATGGTGCTGATCTGCGATTTCAATACTGGATTCAAGGCCCCGGAGATGATCAAGCGGCGGCCTGTGGTAGTGATCTCGCCCCGGCCCGGTGCTAGAACCAGCTTTGCACTATCGTACCGTTGAGTACCACGGTGCCGAAGCCGGTGGAGCCGTTCCACCATTGGATGGACCCGAGTTCATTGCCGGGGAAGCTGGCCCGGAAGGAGACCTGGGCGAAGTGCGACATGCTGGCCACCGTCTCACTGGAGCGGCTGGACCGGGTAATGGTCGGCAAAGAGCCCGGCGGGAAGCGGATTTACGTGGCTGATCCAGTGACCGCCGATGATCTGGAGGCGATCCGCCGGGGTGTGATGATTGCCCTCGGGATGGTTAATCCATTTTGATTCAATAGTGTCCAGGACACCATAATATGGGTGTTCCCGATAAATCGGGCTTGTAAGACTATCTCCGGGTAGCAGACCCCAGCCGGTGATGACAAACTGACTGGGGCCTCTGATCCAAGGCTCAGCATCGCAAGGTGCAGGGCCTTTTGTCTATCTGGAGACTGGAACCCATCGGTCCGCCCGTCATGCTCCCTTATTCTGGAGAGTGACCCGGATGTCGAGTCGGTGGGCGTCGATGCGGGATTTACGCCGGATGAACACAATCTGCGCGCCTCCGAATCGCCGTGGGCCATGTCCCGGATACGCCTGGTGGATTCCTGGCGCACCACCGCTGGCGGTTGAGTATGCCGATACCGGCCAGGACGAGCGGGACCTGCAAGCCAAGATTCACACGCTGCTTGGAGCCGGGACGCGATATGTCTGGGTAGTGCGCTTGACCGGACCGCACCGAGTCGAGGTCCACACGCCGGACGGATTGCATATGGCCTATCCAGGAGAGGAGTTGAAAGCCCCTGGCATTCTCCGAAACCCGGTGCGCGTGGAGACCCTGTACGACCCAGCGGCGGCCCACGAGGCAGCGTTGCGCAACCTGCTACAACGGCGCGGCTACGCGGACCTGAACGCAGTACTGGAAGAGGGCCGAGAGAAGGGCTGGGAAGAGGGTGAGTTAGCGCTGGTCTTGCGCCAGCTTCACCGCGTGGTGTGGCCATTCCCAGAGGCTAACCGTCAACGGATCGGCCAACTTGGGCATGATGGCTTGGCGGCGCTGGCCGAGGCGCTGTTGGAGTTCCAAACGCCAGACGATTTGAGCGCCTGGTTGACCGGCCGAAGTCCGACAACTGATTAATCGGGGATTCAATGATGTTCTGCGAAAATGTCCTGGTTGTCTTTCTTAGCAGACGGTAGATGAACCGTAAGTGAGGTGGAAGCCATGGAAAAAACGCCAGAATATACATTCAAGATTGGCGCCTACACGCCATCGACAATACCGATGTCACGTCTGGCAAATTACATGCAGGAGCTTGCATCTCTTTTCGGCGAGAAAGAGCATGTGCATTTAGTGGATCTCAAAGAAGGCAGCACCATTCTTTCCCATCGGGTCGATCAGGAGTCGATTCCAAAAGTCCACGCGCGTATTGCAAGCATCAATCCCGAAGAAAGAAACGGGAAGGGAGATGCCTTACGCGCTTACAATGTCTTGGACCGTTTACTGTCCGAAGACAACGCCAGCGGCTATTTGTATCACGGTAGTGCGCAGATTCTTTATTTTCCCGGGTGCGCGAAGCCCAAGCCGCTAACCTTCAAGGATTTCACCCAACCTGGAAGTCTTGATGGTTCACTCATCAGGATTGGGGGCAAGAGCGATCCCGTGCCTGTTCTCCTTCAGGAGGACAATGATGTCGTTTATAAATGCCAGGTGTCCCGCAGTATGGCCTGCGATATGGCTCAGCATCTTTTCGTCGTCACGTTGCGTGTTTACGGAACTGGAAAATGGGAACGCAACGCAGACGGGAACTGGACGCTAAAACACTTCGACATCGCCGATTTCAAAGTTCTCGACGATACGCCGCTTGACGAGCTTGTGAAACACCTGCGAAAAGTTCCTGGAAATGGATGGAAAGATATTGACGACCCTTATGCCGAGCTTCAGCGTCTCCGCCATGGAACAGACGAGGCACACTAATGGTCGTATTCGATGCAACTGCGCTGATTTATCTTTTCGATCCCAAGACAAAGGCCCCTATCGATGAAATGACCGGAACGGCCGTTACCCATGTTCAAGAGCGGATCGAATTTATTATCAGAGAACTTAATAAACGCAATGAAAAGATCATTGTTCCTACTCCAGCTTTAAGCGAACTTCTGGTTCGTGCAGGAGAGGCTGGACCGGAATACCTCGAAAAGCTGGGAAAAAGCGCGGTTTTCAAGATCGTAGGCTTCGATCAGCGTGCCGCTATCGAAGTGGCCGCCACAACGCGCGAGGCTATCGATGCGGGCAACAAGCGTGGCGGTTCCAGCGGTGTTTGGAGCAAGGTCAAATTCGACCGTCAGATTATTGCTATCGCCAAGGTTGAAGGTGCCTCAAGGATCTATTCTGACGATGACGATATTTATCGGCTCTTGAAGAATTCTGAAATCGATGTTGTACGTATCTGCGACCTTCCTCTGCCACCGGAAGAGGCTCAAAAAAAACTGGACTTCAGCAGTCAAAACTAAACTTCAGACCTGTCAAGCGTTTCGCTATCTCCATTTTTCGTTTGGTCTGGCACTCCAGCCGCTATGCAACCAGTCCGCTAAACGCTCGTTTTCCTTGCTTCCTCCAAAACCGCCCCGTTACTACGAAAAGTAGTAATGAAACTCGATACTGAAATCTTGGTCAGATTGTTGTCTTCAGTTTATCTTTTCTTACACGGTTGATATGAAAATCGGGTATATCCGCGTCTCGAAAAGCGACGGTAGCCAAGTCCTCGATCTCCAGCGTGATGCTTTGTTGGAAGCCGGGGTTGAGGCAGCGCGCATCTACTCGGACCTAGGCTTCGGGCGCACGGATGACCGGCCAGGATTGGCGGCTTGCTTGCAGTCGTTACAACCAGGACACGCCCTCGTGGTGTGGAAGCGCGACCGCCTTGGCCGCAGCCTCAAACATCTGGTCGAGGTGGTGGAAGACCTGAACCGGCGCGGGGTCGGTTTGCAGGTGCTAACGGGGGCCGGTGCTCAAATCGATACCACGACCGCGAATAGGCGGCTCGTGTTCGGGATTTTCGCCGCCCTGGCCGAATTCGAGGCCGAATTGGTCCGGGAGCGTACTTGCGCCGGACTTGCCGCCGCACGCGCGAGAGGCCGCTTGGGTGGGAGACCACGCAAGATGACGCGGGAAAAGCTCACTCTGGCAATGTCGGCGCTTGCCGACCGGGACAGCAAGCCGACAGTGGTCGCTCAAAACCTAAACATCGCGAGAACGACGCTATACGAATATTTGAACGGCGACGGCTCCCTCAAAGAAGCGGGACAGCGGCGACTGAGCAGTAGGTAAGTCCGGGTAAGCAGTTGAGCACAGCCGGCTCAACGCTTGGGACCACTTTTCCGCGCTGCTTTCGGTTTGCTTTCGGGCGCAGGCTCAGGCCCAAGCTCCGGCGGCAGCTTGAAGTCACGTGAGGGAACGATAGAGAAGATGGCGTGCTTGTAGACCAGGTGACGGGCGGGGATTTCCAGCAAGATGGAATACTGGTCGAACGACGCGATCTGTCCCTCAAGCTCGCTCCCATTCATCAGAGACACGGACACCGGGACTTGCTCCTGACACAAGGCGTTGAGTAACGTCTCCTGGAGCTTATCTCCTTTCAACATAGCAGTATCTCCTGATTGGCGTTGCGGTACCCGGATGCTCGATCCGAAGTCGTGACCCGATTTTAACTCTAATCAGGCGCCATGCCTGATCGATTGGCGTGGCGGTCTCACGGCGGCGCTGGCCGCAGCGTCTT
>Ga0209049_1000102_pt1 | contig 17041 bp, 14 predicted proteins | sample WorMetulBAHAMAS2_FD_187398 | JGI IMG/M metagenome (GOLD analysis project Ga0209049, IMG submission 187398) | Marine gutless worms symbiont microbial communities from Max Planck institute for Marine Microbiology, Germany - Olavius ullae BAHAMAS.2... | ecosystem: Host-associated > Annelida >...
TCCCAGGCCTTCCTCAGCCGTTGAAGTGCTTTCCACACGGGGGCGCGGAGTCGGCCGGGGCTGGCCAGAACTTCGGCGGGGGTCCAGAGAACCAGCGCGGGTATGGATCCCCAAGACCAATCCCGTCCTACGAGGGAGTGAAAATCGGCGGGTTTTCCAGTGAGGGCAGCGGTGGCCGCCGCGCCGAGAGCCAAGATGGCTTTGGGCCTTACACTCCTGTACTGTCTTCCAAGGTAGAACGAGCAGGAGATTAATTCCTCCCGATGTGGCGGACGAGCGCCGGGAGTACGACACTTGACAGCCGGTGTAATAAACACATCGTTCTGTGTGTCCAATTCCAAGGCCTTGAGCCATTTATCGAGATACTCCTGTTCATAAGGTGACAGAGGACTCGATTGCGCGCCGGCACTATCGATTGGAGGAGCGGTTACAACCATGAGTGTGGCGCGTTGAATTCCCACACCAGGCACGGTTTGCTCCCGTGTCAGATAAAGGTTGCATCGATGGCACCGGGCGATATCGCTTGAGATATTGAACAGGGTGTCTGAATCGTCGCTGCCCGGGCTACTCATCCCATGTGATTCGACGCGTTCCGTGCCGCTTCTCAACTTATCTGCCAATGCTGACTTGAAATCATCATCCTCCTGTTGGGCTTCGTCATTTTTCTCACCCTGATGACGCCCATATCCGCCCCGCAGCAGACAGTGAAAATCATTGAGTATGCGCGCGTATTCCGCTAGTATTTCATTTCGCTTCATATCCCACCTTGGTGAAAAACAGACCCCGGGGCGGTGCCGTCGGTCCTGCCAATGCCCTATCCCTCTTCTCCAATATGGCCCGCATCTTCCCTGCCCCTCCGCCTCGTAGAGCGAGATGGATCATCGTACCCAAGAGCGAACGGACCATGCGCCACAGAAAGGCGTTTCCATTGATTCGAAACAGAATGCACGGCCCATTGGAAAGAAAAACCGCGTGATTGATGCGCCTAATGCGTGTTTTGGTCGTATCTCCCGCCGCCGCGAAGGTAGTGAAATCATGTGTGCCACAGATTTCTCTGGCAATATCATTCAAAACACTGAGCGACGGCACGCGTTTTACCCGCCAAGTGAAACGATCGAGGTGCGCAAAACTTGTAGGACCACTTGTAAAACGATATTCATACTCCCTGAAACAGGCGTCATGCCGTGAGTGAAAAGCATCCGGCGCGCCATGACTGGAGAGTATGCTCAAATCCGATGGCAATTGGGTATTGAGAGCCTCGGCGAATTTCTCATCGGGTATTCCCGTATTGGATGTGTAGAAATTGCATACCTGACCGGTTGCATGAACACCCGAATCGGTGCGTCCGGCTCCGATAATCCTCACCGGCTCATCAACGAGAATCGAAGCGGCATCTTCCAGAACTCCCTGAACGCTCCGTGTGTTGCTCTGCAGTTGCCAGCCATTGAATTCGGTACCATCATAGGAAACAAGAAGTTTGATGTTACGCATCGTCGGAATCTTCATTCAGCTCTTTCTTGATGGACTTATGTAACGCACGACCAAGATCCAAGAGAGCCGATGGCTTGGCTTTTGAGGATTGACCCATTCCCACAATTCTCGACACGGCCGCCCGGGCGGCCATCAGAGCCGACCTGCGATACTGGACATCATCGCGCGAACCATACTTGAGTACAAGCACCCCAATAAGGTAGAGAACGCCATCAAACCCATAATTGTTATCCTGATCGGGTCCATGATTGGGAATATCTTCGATTCTTTCGTTGTCTTTACCCACTGTGTGAAGAATTTCAGAATAGTAGAAGGAGGCCTTGCGCAGGAGAATCCCCGCTAAATAATCGAAATTGTTCTTTGCTTGACGCATGTGGAGGTTTTTTGCCAGCCATCCGGCCCGGAGGAAAGACAAACCACGGTAAAACGTTGGTGAGGTCCTTGGAATCCGACGCTCGTAGCAAAGGGCGGCGAGCATATACGATGCTATGCCTTCCGCCAGACCCCTTTCTGCATCAAAATCCAGATCTGGGAATATGGGCTTCAGCATGCTCTTTCTCCTTCCTGCCTCGCCCCGAATCTTATCAAATTCCTGATTCTCCAGTTCCTCAAAATGCCGCGGGTACGCAGCATACCAGCATCGTGGACACACCGTAATCGGATAAATCAGGGGATATACATCACCATATTTCTTAGTGGGCAGATACACGCGGTGAAGTTCGTCCGTGAGCTCACCGGCATTCATTCGTCCACCCCCAAGCAGGAGTTCCTCGCGACTAAAGCGGTTGTCACAGACTGGACATACTAGCTCTTTCTTCGCCCTATAGGTGATTCTACCTTCAGCCATTTCCGTATCTATCCCTCCAGTATTACCTGCGCGGCTGCCAAATCACCCTCATGAGTGAGCGAAACATGAGCCCATCGGGCTCCGATACCGACCATGGCATCAAAGGCACTGCCCTCCGGTATGAGTTGGGGCCGCCCGGATCGTTCATTCTTCACCCGGATATCCTTCAGGACTATCCCTGCAAAACCGGAACCGAGAGCTTTCACAAAGGCCTCCTTGGCCGCAAATCTAGCTGCCAGAGACCAAGCTGCCTGGACTCCACATGAGTGGATATAACGAAGCTCCTCAGGATGAAAAAATCGCCGGCAAAGAGTCTCATCCTCGAGCCAGTGGGTGATTCTGGAAACAGAGACAAAATCGATACCCATCCCGATAATCATGGGAGCACCGTATCTTTCTGAACAACCTGGATGCTTACTTCCCTCGGCTCCAGCTGAAGAACGGCAAGTCCGGTGGGGATGTCCATGTTCAGGGGCAAAATATAGGTGCCAGGCCGCCGTACAGCAGAGCCATCCACATAGAAGATCATGTCCTGAGGCTTTGTCCCATCCACATCGAGTTGGCTTCCCTGCACCATCAGGCTTACCAGGGGCAAATTGCCCTCTATGCGAAAATCATCAGCGAGATCAAAAACTATAATCTCTCTATCATCGATGCTGCGTATGACAACAGCTTCATCGATTACTCCCCGAAATTCAACGATTCGCCCGCCGGGGATGTCAATCTGGGGAGAGGGGCGGACAATTCGTGTGGTCACTGTGAAATCATTTCGTCTTCCCGAGAGGTCGATCAGCTCTGTTTTGAGTTCCTTGAGTTCCGCCATCTGACTCTCAGGTCCCACTGTGGTAACCGAGGATGGCGAAATAAAGAACTGGGTGAGTTCATGCCCCAATGCGGGAAACCCTGAGAGTTCGGGCTGAACAATGAAACTTCGGACGGTGCGACGCTCCTGTGAGAGAACAATCTCCCGGGGACGTGGTCGAAGTTCCAGGGCTTCGGGACGCAGGGCTGATCCCTTCTTCCGAAGCTCAACCTGAATGCGGTATTCTCCAACTTCGCTGAACATCGACAAGTCCGCAAAGGCCTGTATATCGTCGGAAATGATGTCCTTAATCTCATCCTCATCGCCACGAATGGTGACATTGATTCTACCCGGATACTCAGAACTCACAATGTATCCTTCGGATGTGAGTACATTCAAGGGAATGATAAGCTGCTTCTCTGTGATTGTATTCACCTTGAAGAGGATGTAGAGAACAATGGCCAGGGCCACACAGATTATCTTGATGGGCCATTGTTCGACAATTCTGTTGGGGGCAAGTAGCTTTCTCACATAACCACCCTTTCCAATGAATCGGTGGAACCCAACCGTAGCAGTTCATGAAGTCGTCGCCTAATCTCCTCCGGGTCCAGGTCGTAGAAAATGCTCGCGTCATAGGCTAGAGACAATGCGCCCGTTTCCTCCGATATCGCTAGAATGATGGCATCTGTCTCCTCAGCCAAACCCAGGGCCGCGCGGTGTCTGGTGCCGAAACTCCGTCTTATATCGGACTGCTTTGAAAGGGGAAGGAAGCAACCAGCCGCGAAAAGACGCCCATTGTGCACCACGATGGCCCCGTCGTGAAGAGGTCCATCAAATCCAAAAATAGTGAGAATGAGAGCGGATGAGAGCTCGGCATTTATTGGGGTTCCGGTATCAACGATGTTTTTCAAGCCGGTTTTACGGGCAAAAACAACCAAAGCCCCCCGTTGATGGCTCGCCAGTACCTCAGCGGCATTGAGCACTGCTTCCACTTGGAAGGGTTTCTGTCGTGGTTTACCTCGAAAGAGTTCTCTTTGGCCGATATGGGCAAATATATTCCGAAGTTCCGGCTGAAAAACGATGGCCACGCCAATGAAAAGCCCGGGGGTTATTTTCTCCAAAATCCAAAGAAGAGTGGATAGTCTGAGTAACCATGCAATGGCGTACACAAGCGCGAGAAAAACCGTACCTCGGAGTAACTGAACCGCACGGGTTTCTTCCAGGAGTTTGTACACCTGGAAGAGCATATAGGCCAACAGCGTGATATCCAACGCTGGGAGAATGAAATCATTGAATACTGGGAAATTGGTCATGAAGTCCATGAGAGCGCCTCCCAAACTGCAATGAGCTGCCGAAGCTCCCGGATATCATGCGCTCGCAGGAAATCGACTCCTTGCAATAGACACCAGGAATGAGCGGCCACTGTTGCTATCAATCGGTCTTCAGGCTGGCTAGGCGCGGGTTTCACCCTGGCGCCGGATGCATGCGCTGGTTGGGATACATGTCTCTCATAGTGGCTCACTGCGAGACGATCTTCGTCATCGATTATCTTGCCCAGAAATGATTTCCGGCTCAGACCCACAAGTACAGAAAAACCCTCAATACGCCACTCCCTCAGGCAGGACAACAGAATTATATTATCGTAAAAGCGCTTTCCAAAACCAATACCCGGATCGAGAATGATGTTTTCTTTGCGCACACCGATCCCCATGGCGGCCTCAGCTGCTTCAAGTAGATATTCTCGAATTTTGTTAGCAGGGTTGTCGTATTGCGGGTTGTTCTGCATATGAGCCGGCGATCCTTGCATATGCATTAAAACTACTTGAACTTGGCGCTCGGCCGCCAGCCTTGCCATGTCTGGATCGCCGGAAAAGGCTGAGATATCGTTGATGATATTCGCCCCGGCATTCAAGGCAGCCTCGGCAACATGGGCACTTCGCGTATCGATGGAGATAGGAATATCAGAGACATTCCTGATAGCCTCAATAACCGGAATTACTCGGGCCAGCTGCTGCGGATCATCCACGGTGGATGAACCTGGGCGAGTGGATTCCCCTCCCACATCAATGATATCAGCGCCCTCCCGTATCATAGTCATGGCGGCTTTCATCGCGTCGACGGCATCAAACCGGCGGCTCGACGCGTAAAAGGAGTCAGGAGTACAATTGAGTATGCCCACTATCCCGGGCCTGCGGAATTTCAGTGCTTCCTCCCGGGACTGACGCGGTTCTCACCCTCTGTTTCGGGTATGCGAGACTCATTCATATTCCTATACTACATCGAAGCCCTCATAACGTGAAAGAAGATCATCCCCCTTATCATTTGCTTGAATATCCAATAGAATCTATCATAGATATTTTATCACGATCTCGAATCACCTTGAGGGGGTGGGCTCTGTGGATACCACAATACCTAAACTGCTGCGGGAACTTGCATCCGAGTATTCGACTCTACCGGCTCAGATGCACAAAGACGCCACCGCGACATTTCAAACCACTACTTTCGCCGAACTCAGCACCCAGATGCGACAGTTCTCCTCAGGGCTGAAAACTCTTGGTGTGAAACGCCAAGACCGCATTGGTTTGATTGCCGACAATCGCCAGGAGTGGCTAGTCGCCGACTTGGCTATACAATCTCTAGGTGCCATTGATGTTCCTCGGGGCTGTGATTCCACTGCGGAGGAAATCCTCTACATACTCGACTTCTCCCAATGCACCCTGGCATTATTGGGAAATGCCGCACAGTTGGCAAAGGTGGTATCCAATGCCAAAAAGCTCAAATCTCTCAAGAAACTCATCATATTCGACTCCGATGTGACGGGAGTGGAGACAGGTCCATTCGAGATTCACAGCTATCAATCCATTCTCGAAAACGGAAGGGATGCCGATCTGAGGCTTATCGATGAAGAGATAGACAAGGGCGACCCGGATGACACGGTAACAATCATTTATACTTCAGGCACGACGGGAGAACCTAAGGGTGTGATGCTGACTCACCGGAACTTCCTCCATCAGGTGGGACATGTACCGGATTTCATCTCGGTAGGACCGGAAGACCGATGGCTCAGTGTTCTGCCTGTTTGGCATTCCTTCGAGCGATTGATGCAGTACGTCGCTCTGGGTACCGCCAGTACTCTGTGTTATTCAAAGCCGATTGGATCGGTATTGCTGGCTGACATGCAACTTGTAAAGCCCACATGGATGGCTTCGGTGCCCCGAATTTGGGAATCGGTTAGAGACAGCATATACCGCAAAGTGAATGCGGAAGGGGGAATTAAGAAGGCCCTTTTTCTCTTCTTCGTCGCGGTGGGTGCTGCCTGGGGAAGCTCTAGGCAGAGGGTAAAGGGGCTCATCGCCCGGTATCGAAGACGGAGCAGACTTCTGGACGCCCTTGTCGGTATCATTCCATACATATTGCTCTGGCCCCTCAAGGCCCTTGGCAGTGCTTTGGTATTCAAGGCAACCAAAACCAAACTGGGCGGTCATTTCGTCGCTGGTATTTCTGGCGGCGCGGGACTACCTGCCCATGTAGATCGCTTCTTTCAGGCAGCGGGCATTCTCTTGTTGGAGGGTTATGGACTCACCGAATCAGCTCCCGTGCTCTCATTGAGACCCCAGCACAGGCCTGTACCGGGCACCATCGGTCCGCCTATCACAGGCACTGAGCTCAAAATCCTCTCTGAGGATGGTAGGAAGCTGGGACCCGGAGAAGCCGGCGTGCTCTATGCGCGAGGGCCGCAAATAATGAAGGGATATTACAGGAGGCCAGATCTTACCGCTGAGGTGATTGATGAAGAGGGATTTTTGAACACTGGCGATCTTGCCATGATGACCTACGATCATGAGTTCAAGATAGTCGGCCGCGCTAAGGATACGATTGTACTGCTTGGGGGTGAGAATGTTGAGCCTGCGCCCATTGAAGAGAGACTCAAGCTCAGTCCATATATCTCCCTGGCCGTGGTAGTTGGGCAGGATAAGGGATACCTCGGGGCCCTCATTCAGGTGGATCAGGAGAATCTTCGTAACTGGGCCCAACAGAACAATCTCAGTTACACCGAGGATGCCGAACTCTTCACCGGGGCACAGGTGCATGATCTCATCGCGTCGGAGATCAGCAATACCATCAACCAGTCCACCGGATTCAAACTCTTCGAGAGGATTGTGAATTTCGTTGTGTTAAGCGAGACATTCGAGTTAGGCAGGGAATTATCCGGTAAACAGGAGGTGAAACGCCATGTTATCGACAAACTGTATGCCAAGGAGATTCAATCTCTGTTTTCTTGACAGTCACGATCAGCATACTCCATCGGGGCAGGCTGAAGACCCTCGGGTTGTCATTCACCTGAAATCGTCTACTACCTGCAATCCTGCTCCGGCATTATGCTGTGAGCTGAGATTCAGCAAGCGAGTTCACCCCTTCTTCTCAAGGGTTTTCAAGCTGATGAAACGCGCAGAAGTGAATGGCTTGGGCTTAATCCGCACACCCCTGGCTTTCACGCCCTTAATGAGGTAGTCGGTCACAGCAAACCGATCAGCACCCGGGATGAGGCTCTTATGCTTGAAATCCACCACGGCCGCAACACCTACTTTTGCTGTAAGACGTACGAGTTCTCCCTCATCCGGTATGAGGGAATAATGACGATTGAGGATGTATTGGGTAATCCGGCACCTCTTGATATATGGATAGCCGTTTCCCTTATTCCGGTAAATCAAGGAAAAAACAGTGTTATTACAAGTTTCCCTATCGGCCAAACCAGCATAAAGCAGATGCTTGCCGGCAAAAAGCTTGTCTGGTAAATCGCATACTAGGTAGCTGCCATCCTTCTTGATGTAGAGGATGCGATCATAAACTGACGCGTCAAATAACACTCGGCCGCCTGTGACCTCATGCCCGAGGTAACCGGTATCAGGATTGTATTTAACCTTGAGGTTTTTTTGGGCGGCGTCCCGAATGTCCACCCTGCTCATACTCACAATCTCACTGCGGCGGGGATATGAACTTCGATATTTCTTCAAGATGGCATCGAGATATCCCAAGGCATAATCCACGAGATGTCTCAAGTCATGCGTCAGCTCATCCAATCGTTCCTGAAAGCGCCGGATTTCGTCTTCCATGCGACTGACGTCGAACTGGCTGATACGACGAATGGGTATCTTCAGCAAGCCTTCGACATCATCGGCTGTTAGCTCCCTTCGTAATTCTCCCTGAAAAGGTTCCAATCCCTCCAGGACTGTCTGAAAGACTCTTTCGAGGGTCTTTGAGGACTCAATCCTCTTGTAAATTCCTTCAACAATGAAAATCTTTTCGAGTGTTCGGGCATGAATCTTGCTAAGAAGCTGTTCCTTCTCCAGGAGCAACTCATTTCTGAGAATCTCCAGCAAACGATCGGATTGATAGCGGATAATCTCGCTTACCGACATCAACGCCGGTTTATTATCCTTGATAAGGAGCATGGTAACAGCGATGCTCACCTGGCAGTCGGTGAACGCATAAAGGGCATCCAGAATTTCCCTGGCATGAACTCCCCGGGGAAGCTTTATCTCGATTTCCACATTCTCTGTGGTGAAATCATTGATAGCCCCAATCTTGATCTTGTTGGCGCGCACAGCGGCTTCGATGGATGCGATGAGGTTTTCGGTGGTAACTCCATAAGGTAGTTCTCGTACAACAATGCGTTTAGGGTCTGTAGCGTCCAGCCGTGCCCGGCTCAGGACTTTCCCGTTGCCCCCCTCATAGCTTGAAACATCGATGATGCCGCCCGAGGGTATATCCGGATAGAGTTCAATATCCTCCCCCCTGAGACAGGCCTGTTCGGCCTCCAGCACCTCAACGAAGTTGTGGGGCAGTATTCTCGTGGCCATACCCACGGCGATACCTTCCGCGCCCAGTATGAGGGGAAGAGGTATTTTGGCCGGCAGGGTGACAGGTTCCCTGCGCCGACCGTCATAGGAATCGGCGAATTCGGTGATTTCCGGCCCGAAAAGAACTTCATAGGCCATGGGTAGAAGGCGGCATTCGATGTACCGAGCCGCGGACGCCGGATCGCCTGTGAGAGTGTTGCCGAAATTACCCTGCATTTCGATGAAGAGCTTCTTATGAGCGAGGTTTACCAACGCTTCATAGATGGATGCATCGCCGTGTGGGTGATATTGCATAGTATGACCAACGACGTTGGCCACCTTGTGGAATTTGCCATCATCGATGTCATGAAGGGATTGGAGTATACGCCGCTGTACGGGCTTAAGTCCATCGTTCAAAGCGGGGATAGCCCTCTCCTTTATGACATAGGAGGCATATTCTAGGAAGTTCTCATTGAAGAGCTTACGGATATAGGCCATTCAGATGAGACGCTCCATGATGTACTCGCGTCTCTGTGGAGTGTTTTTTCCCATGTAAAACGCCAAAACCTCCGGCACAGACTTCATGGAGTCGATACCCACAGGGATGATACGCATATTCTCGCCGATGAATTGTCCGAACTCCTTCGGACTGATCTCTCCCAGGCCCTTGAATCTGGTAACCTCGGAACCCCGAATTTCGCGTATGGCCTGATCCCGTTCCCTCGCGGTATAGCAATAGCGGGTTTCTTTCTTGTTACGCACCCGGAAAAGAGGAGTCTCCAATATGTGAATATGCCCACCGATAACCAGCTCTTCAAAATAATTGAGGAAAAATGTGAGGATGAGATTCCGTATGTGAAACCCATCGGTATCGGCATCGGTTGCGAGTACAATGCGCTCATACCTCAGGCCGTCGATATCGTTCTCGATACCGAGGGCCACCATCAGATTATAGAGCTCTTCGTTTCGGTAGATTGCCGTACGAGTCTTCCCATGGCTGTTCCAGGGCTTGCCACGAAGAGAATAGACCGCCTGGGTGAAGACATCCCGGCAACTCACTATGGAACCGGTGGCCGATTGCCCCTCGGTTACGAAAATGGTAGACATCTCACCGCGCTTTTCCCCCCGGTGGAATTTACAGTCCTTAAGCTTCGGGATATTCAGTGAGATTTTTTTCGCGGCGGCCCGGGCTTCCTTTTTCACGGCGGAAAGCTCCTTCCGAAGCTTCTCGTTATGAAGAATCTTGTTTTCAAGGATCCTGGCGGATTGAGGATTCTTGTGAAGATAGTCAACGACGGCCGCTTTTACCTCATTGATAATCCACGTCCTAATCTCGGTATTCCCCAATTTGTTCTTTGTTTGACTTTCGAAGATAGGGTCTTTCACTTTCACGGCTATAGCGCCGACGACTCCCTCACGGACATCTGTACCCGAATAGTTTTTCTTGGTAAAGTCATTCACCCCCTTGAGCATGCCCTCACGGAAGGCGCTCAGGTGAGTTCCGCCATCCGACGTGAATTGACCATTGACAAAAGAGAGATGTGTTTCGCCATAGGCACTGGTATGCGTAAATGCCATCTCGAATTTTTCAGTAGCATAATGGACAATTGGGTATGCCGTATCCTCTCCCACCTCCCCCTTTAACAGATCATGAAGACCCCTCTTCGATTCGAATTTCGTGCCATTGTAATAGAGTCGAAGCTTTCGATTCAGACAGGCATAGTTCCACATGCGCTTGTTAATGAATTCATCGTCGAAGCTGAACTCGTGAAAGATGTCGGTATCAGGAGTAAACTCAATATAGCAACCATCGGCACAATCCTCGCTCTCCCCTTTTCTTTCATTGATCAAGGCACCTCTTGAGAATCTGGCTTCTCGATATGCTCCCTCTCTGTAGGAACGAATGAGAAAATGACTGGAGAGGGCGTTTACAGCCTTGGTACCCACCCCATTGAGTCCCACGGAAAACTGAAACACATCATCGTTGTACTTCGCGCCGGTGTTGATAACACTTACGCATTCCACCAGTTTCCCATGGGGAATGCCGCGGCCATAGTCACGGCAGGAGATTGTGCTTCCACAACGTTTAATCTCAATTTTCTTCCCAAAACCCATGATGTATTCATCAATCGCATTGTCCACCACTTCTTTGATAAGGACATACATGCCATCCTGTGGGCTTGAGCCATCACCCAAGCGACCGACGTACATGCCGGATCGCAATCGGATGTGTTCGAGCGAGCTGAGGGTCTTAATCTTGCTTTCATCATATAACTGTGGAGAAGTGCCCATTTATGGGTATCATACAGTTTTTGCGTAATATCCGTAAAGTCTTCGAGAAAAACACCACCTGTAGCGTTTCTATGGTGATTGGCGCCGAAATATGAGCCGATTTCATCGCGGCAATGGGCCTATGTCAGTGCTTAGAATTTTCTATCTTTTCTCATCAGGGGAATCATCATCAATGTCGCTACGAAGATGAGGATTCCAGAGAGAAAGCTCATCTTCTGAAACGATAGAGATTGCAGAACAGCCAAGCCGATGAAGGGCGCCACAACACCACGGAACCCTGCCAAAAAGGCATGGGCAGATTGATATATCCGGGTTTCAGACGGAGGGGCAATCTTCGTTACCCACAATTGCCAGATGAAGGGAGAAGCGGATGTACCCACACCCAGGAGGAAGGAAGCGAGGGCGACAAGATAGAGGTTCTCTGTTAGGAAAAACAGTGGAATGGAAGTCATGAAAAAAAGATTGATAGAAATTCGCAGGGCCGGAAAGCTCATCTTCTGGTAGAGGCGGGCCCAGATGGGATTGCATAGGAGGCGGGTTGCAACAGGTATGACTACCAGGATGGTCATCACAAGCGTTGGGGAGAGGGCCAGTCCTCTCTGTTCTTCAACCAAATAAATCGACCTCAACGGCTGAATCCAGAGATTTCCGAATCCAATAATCATCCAGGACGTCTGAACGTAGAGAAATGTTGGATTTCGAAAAGGAATCATCATGGCCTGTAGCCATCCTTCATGCCGGGAAACGGGAGGATTTCCAGACAGACGGGGAAGAACGAGGCTCACAAGAAGCAACACAGTCGTACTGGCTATCAGGATGAATCGCCAATGGCCGATATCAATAGTGAGTAGACGACCATAAAACAGCCCACAAAACAGAGACAGTAGCAGGTTGAGTCTCAGTCCCAGGGATATCAGGGTGGCCAGATGGTCAGGAGGATAGTTTTCCCTGTAGAGATCGGTGAAAAAAGGCTGCCTGATATGCACCGCCGCTGATGCCAGTGAAACGGAAATCGAAAAAGCGATACCCGAACCTGAAAAGGCTCCCAGCGCCATCATCACAGCGGCTGTTCCAGTGAGCAATGACAACACCCGGGAGCGGGGGACAGCGCTGCGATTCAATACTCCGGTGAGGGGGGCCGAGGCGAGAAAACCGAGGAAATTCGATGCGCTGATCAGGCCCTTTCCGAAGTCACCCACGGCAAAATAGCGTATGGCTATCAGCATCATTACAGATTCAAAAAGAGGCTGGGACACACCATCAGCGGATTGTCTAAAGGTGTCGATGCGGTAGACCCGTCGAGCGGCTGCTGAAAGATTGATCATATGAATACCATCATCAATGAGTATACAGACAGGCGGATCCGGCAACGAGTGTGTTTTCTCAATCCGCAGAGAAGACTGCTTGTCAGCCAAAGTGGAGATTCGAACTCCAGACCTACGCATTACGAGTGCGTTGCTCTACCAACTGAGCTACTTTGGCAGGCCGGCTCATTATATCCATCGACCTGTTCGAGTCAAGCGCCCTGAACACTCCTTGGCAGCCACCCGTTCAGGAAGGCTTATCGGGGTCCTGTATGCCCAATTCCCCATATTCCGGTGAATCAGATCTGCTCGTCCTTGCTTTCCTGGTTTTTCCGGCGGGAGCTAACAAACCGGCTAAGATCGTGGATGTTGGTAACCTCGATTCGATCCTGAAACACACTCATCCGTCTTTGCTCCTGAAAATGATTCAAGACGGCCCGGCAGCGATCAGGACTCATGCCGGCCCAGTGCGCGATATCGGCAACAGAATAATTGAAAACCCTTCGACCGCTGTCCTCATCATCCTTGGCGGGCTCCGAACCTTCATTCAGCATGAGGAAGACATCGGCTACCTTGGCATCCTCATCGGAAAGGGTCAGTACGGCGAAACGACGTTTCTGGTCATAGATTCTCTTGGCAAACAGCTCCAGAAGCTTGATTGCCATCTGGGGATTCCCGGTCATGAGGGTTTCGAAGTTGTCCCGGTTGAATTCCAGTAATTTGCAGTTTTCCAATGCCACAATGGAAGCGCTTCTGGGGGCATGCTCCAGCAAGGCCATTTCGCCGAAAAATTCTCCGGGTTTAAGAATGTCAATCGTTTTCTCGATGTTACCGAAAATTTTGACAATCTTCACCCTGCCGGACTGTATGAAGAAAAACGCATCACCTGGCTCATACTCGCAGAAAACAATCTGCCCGGCCGAATAGGTTTTGGCAAACCGTTCAAAAAGGGAAAGATCGAGACTCATGAGCCCTTCCCCCCCCAGTCCTGGAGTTTCTGCGCGATTTGACGATAGAGGGAGCCACCCTCGGGCACTAACTGACCAGCTTTGCGAAGAAACCCTGTAGCCTTGGGGATATCGTCCATCTGATGATGAGAAAGCCCCATGTAATACATAGCTTCCCCAAGATGGGAATGCTTCGGGTGTTTCCGGATTACCGATGCCAACTGCTTCGTCGCGTCTTTGTACCTGCCTAAGTAGTACAGACAACATCCCACCCTGAATTCCGCATAAGGAAGATGCTCTGGTTCCCGATTATCCTTCAGCAGAGAAAGAAAGCCTCGTAAGGCATCCTTGAAACGACCAAGCTCATAATAGTTGTCCACTTCGGTGAATGACATCAATGAATAGTCAGTAACGACGCCCGGTTCTTCCTCAACATCCTCCTTTATCGAATTTTCCATGGCCGCATCGGCTTCTCCAGCCTTGAGTGTCGCTTGAGGAGCATAAATGCCCTTAGGCCAATGACGAAGGTAGCTCTTGAACGCATGTGCCGCCTGGGAAAATCGGCTTTCCTTGAGATAGTACTCCCCCACTGCGAACATGCCCGCCTCCTGGCTGGTACTAATTCGGTCTGAGGAAAGAAGACTTTGCACCTGATGATGAATGCGGCGAAGCTGGGTTGAAAAAACCTGCAGCATTTTCATGAGAATTCGGGGATTATTGGAAACAACTTCCTCGAATTCGGAAATCGAGAACTGTATGACGGTACAATCACTCACGGCCATGGCTGTTTCGTCGTGCGCATAGCGCCCCAGTGCCGCCTTGACCCCAAAAAACTCCCCTGTGCGGATAGGCTCACGAATCTCTGCACCGGTTTGAAGATCCTTATAGGTCAGCTCCACACGGCCATCCTTGAGTATGGGGATCCCGTCGGCCTTATCGCCTTGGAAGTAAATAATGGCATTTGATCGATAGTAAATGGGTTTAGGCAAAAAACTCCCCTTACGCCCGCTTGATCAAGCATACGCATCCATATAACACCCTGTCAACAATCCTTATTCCCGTATATCCTCAATTTTATATGATTGACCTCCATACGCATTCTGATGCCAGCGATGGTGAATTCAGTCCCGGTCGACTAATACAGCGAGCATTTGATTCGGGGGTATCGGTAATCGCGCTCACCGATCACGATACCTTATCGGGCTTAAATGAAGCCGACGAGAAGGCCAAAGCCCTGAAAATCCGACTTATTCGGGGTGTGGAGATCGAAGTCGATTCTGAATCAGGGGAATTGCACCTTCTGGGTCTGGGTTTGGGGGCTCATTCTGATGGAACTCTCGAGAAATTTCTACAGAATGCACGTAGCCGACGAGTCTCCCGCAATGAGGCGATTGTGGAGCTGATGAGCAGGAATCATCTCGGTGTTAGTTTGAAACAGATAGACCTCTTAGCCGAAGGCGAGGTAACGGGGCGTATGCATTTCGCCCACTGGCTCATCGATAATGGCTATGCGAGAAGTGTGCCGGAATGTTTCAAACGCTGGATTGGCGTTGGTTGTCCTTACTATGTGCCGAAGCTGCGCCCGCCCCTGGATGATGCCTTAAAAGCCATTCACTCAGTGGGCGGCAAGGCTGTTGTCGCGCATCCTCGGTCATTACGGATTTCCTGGGAAAGAATGGCCCATTGTTTCTGTGAATGGAAGGAGCGGGGTATGGATGGTATCGAAGCATATCATTCTGGTGCTTCCCCAGGTGAGGCCCTCCGATTTACGAAACTGGCTTCGAAATCCGGTTTGTTCATTACCGGCGGATCGGATTTTCATGGGAGTGTGTGCCCCGAACGACGCCTAGGATATGGCCCTGGAGGCAAGCCTCTTCATGAAGATCTTGTACTGCCTTTCATATGAGCGGTAAGTTCATAGCCTTGATACTCCTTGTATGCTGCGCGGCTCACACGCATGGGGACTATCCGCTTATACGATACACCGTCGAATCGAGGGATCCCCTCTACAGCCAGCAGCAAGAGGATGTGGAACTCTGGTACGGTGGTGATAAACATACCGTTTCACTGGCGATTTTCCGATATAAACCGCTTGTCTCAGAGGATCTTTTCTCCGTAGCGGCGGCTTTCAACCTACCCTATGATGCCCTCGCGACACTCAACTCATGGGAAGCCCCGGCCTTCTTTGATGCGAAGGATGAGGTGCTTATTCCCAACATCCCCGGCATCTTCATACCGAAGGCGCCGATGGGAAAATGGGAACGGATGCTTTCGAAAAGCCTGAGGAAGGGCGATTCAGTTTCGATACAGGTAGTCCAAAAGGAGGGGACGAGTAAGGAATTTGAGTTCTTCCCCGGTAATAAATTCACGGCAGAGGAAAGGGTGAGATTTCTCGGCAGCCTTTTTTCATCGCCCGTGGCCGCGGGGAGAATTACATCCCCCTTCGGCTACCGCCCGGATCCCTTCACCGGAAAGCCAAGCTTTCATCCAGGAATTGACCTGAGAGTATCGACGGGTACCCCCGTGTTGGCAGTCAGGGATGGTGTTATTTATGATAAAGGATGGGTGGAAAGATACGGGTATTTCGTTATAGTTAATCATGATGGAGGCTATCAGAGTGTCTATGCGCATCTCGATGCAATTCTGGTAGAAAAAAAGGATCTAGTTGACGCTGGAGACTTGATTGCTCTCTCCGGCGATTCAGGGATTTCGACCGGCCCCCATCTGCACTTCGAGCTGCGGAGAGGCGGCGTACCGATTGATCCATCAAGACTGACTTCTTTTTATGATTGAGGCGGCAACAAACAAAAATGAGCGGAAGCGGAAACAAGTCCATTTACCTCGTGCTCCTATTCATCGCAGTCTCAGGCGCCTGGCTCCCGCTGCATGCGGAGAATATCCGGGGAGATGTTGCCGGAGTATTGGATGAGCATAATGATTCGGTGAGTTTCTATCCGGAAAACATCGTTATCATTCATCCCGATGACATCCCCGATCTGCAGGAGGGAATGGAGCTCCTTATTCAGATACCCCAAGCCCTGCGACAGTTTCAGAACAGCTTCGCGCTGCTTATCTATCGGGAGCTCTCTCCCGCACCGGAGGTGAATCAAAGAAGCTACACTGGAAGCAGAGCTTACATGAGGTTGCTTCCCATGAGGGAATCAACTTACATCAGAATACCCTTCATCGATGAGCATGACATTTCCGGGGGAGCGTTTACTGATGTACTTCCAGTCACCATATCCGCCGATCAGTTTCCACTCATTCTCACAGTTGCACCGATAGTGAAGGGAATACCCGATTCAGCTTTCAAGGAAGAAATGACAATAAAAACGCTACCCCTCTGGAAAAACCAGGGAGTGCTCACCCTCAACATCGAAAATCCCTCAGGCAATTCCGACGAAGTGATCGCCGCAACGGTTGACGGCGAGTCTTTGATTCTGGGCCAGGCGGTCTCATTATCCGCCGGGATGCATAGAATCAGCGTTACCAGCACTCACGCGCCGACGGTTATAAAG